>Ga0208566_1000035_pt1 | contig 100658 bp, 97 predicted proteins | sample PL_2010_150m_FD_184159 | JGI IMG/M metagenome (GOLD analysis project Ga0208566, IMG submission 184159) | Freshwater microbial communities from Powell Lake, British Columbia, Canada to study Microbial Dark Matter (Phase II) - PL_2010_150m... | ecosystem: Environmental > Aquatic > Freshwater >...
CATGAAAGCCCCACTAATGCTGCTCTTAACCCTCAGTTTTCTCACTCCTGTCAGCGCTTTTGCCGATTGCATCGATACCGCATGTGTTGATGTCTTTACGCTGGACAACCAGATAATAATTGAGGCCCATAAAGGCACCACCACAACGGTGGTGAAGAAGCGGGCAACGCCAAGGCCTACATCTACATTGTGGTTTCCGCCTAAACCAAGACCGGTGCCAACGGTTAAGCGCACTTACAAGCCACGCGTTGTCGTGAAGAAGCCCGTAGTTAAAACCGCCAACTTGAGCGATCGTTTAATAAAGATGATTCCTACCGCAGGGGTGGCTTTCTCACCTGAGGTTGAACCACTGAGCAATGTGCCAGTTATTTTCTGGTGTGATGTTCCACAGATGTTTCAAAGCAGAGTGAGCATCATTGGCGAAGTTGTGGATGTTGCTTTGAGGCCGGGTTTTATCTGGTCCTTTGGCGATGGCTCTATGTACTCAACTGGCAGCCCAGGTGCGCCATATCCCAAAGCGACAATTAAGCACACTTATAAACAACCAGGTGTTTATGCCGTCATTTTAGTAACCACATGGAACGGCAGTTTTACCCACAACGGTGCATTGCGACCTATAAGTGGCCAAGTGATTAAGACCTCGGTGGCAACCGTCACCGTTGTATCGGCACGTACTCGATTCACGAAATGAGAAAAATATGAAAGCAGACAATGAAGAACTATCTATCGAGGCGCTGGGACTTTCACAGGAAGCCGGTTTTATTGCATTGGTCAGCGCTTATTACGTCGATGAAGATTCATCGATACTACCGGCGCTTCAACAAGAAGGCGCTACCGCAGTTATTGACCTATCGGTGGAGTTTGAAAAATTTGCAACTGACAGTCAACCAGAACACGTGGCCCAGGTGATTGGCCGATTAAGTGATATTCAAGTCCGTGACTTTGCATTAGGTTCGCATAATCGCGATAGCTTTGAAACATATTGGGGGATGTGGCATTACTTGTTGCAGATTGCACCCGTAGGTTTTGTTGCACCTGTGGCATGTTTATTTGCAACCCTTGCATACGAGCGTGGGGATACCGCTCTTGCCTATCGGGCGTTAGATAGGGCAACTGCGGATCAACCTGCATATTCATTAACCATATTGTTGCGCCGGGTCTTCGGATCGGGCTGGCCAGCCGGGGCCTTTGCCGCCATGCGCGTTGAACTACACCCGAAGGTCACCGCTGGGATTTTTGGCTAGAGCACTTATCTGTTAGAGTCCACCCAGGTCACGAGTTCTAGTGTTTAGCCCCGGCTTACTAGACGGCAACCCTCCACCACGGTGGGGTGCTCCGGGTGAAGACCAGATCGATAGCAACAACGCCATCGATAAGCGTGGATCACTCGAACCACATTGTTTATGCCAGCGTCGGCATACCCAGGTGAGTGGTCCCATTACTGGGAGGAAATAACACGTGTCACATTTTTCACTAGAAGAAGCCGCCTTTGAAACCCGCCAGATTCATGCGGGTCAAATTGCCGATCCAACAACAGGTGCACGCGCACTACCGCTCTATCAAACCACTGCCTATCAGTTTCGCGATACTAAGCATGCCGCTGATTTATTTGGACTCGCAGAGCTTGGCAACATCTACACCCGCATCATGAATCCAACGCAGGATGTTGTAGAAAAACGAATCGCATCACTTGAAGGCGGAGTTGCGGCTTTGCTACTTGCTTCAGGATCTGCTGCGACAACCTTTGCTGTCTTAGCTGTTGCAACTGCAGGCGATCACATTGTTTCTTCAAAGTATCTCTATGGAGGAACATATAACTTGTTCCATTACACCTTGCCAACTTTTGGTGTAGAAGTAACTTTCGTGGATAACCCACATGATCCTGAAGAGTGGCGCAAAGCGGTTCGACCAAACACTAAAGCGTTTTTTGGTGAGACGATTTCAAATCCCAATAACGATATTTTAGATATCGCAGCTGTTGCCAAAGTCGCCCATGAAAGCCATGTGCCACTAATCGTTGATAACACTGTGGCAACGCCATATGTTATTAAGCCGATTGAGTTTGGCGCCGATGTAGTTGTGCACTCGGCAACTAAGTTCTTATCGGGCCATGGAAATGCAGTTGTTGGTGCGATTGTGGATTCAGGTAACTTTGATTACGCCCTGTACCCAGAAAAGTTCACTAGCTTTAATACTCCTGATCCTTCATATCACGGCCTGGTCTATGCCCAAGCCCTTGGCGTTGGTAGTGCCTTTGGCGCTAACTTGGCATACATCTTTAAGATTCGTCTTACGTTGTTGCGCGATATCGGAGCAGCGGTAAGCCCATTTAACGCATGGTTATTAGCTCAAGGCCTTGAGACGCTGACACTTCGCATGAAGCAACACTTAGAAAATGCTAAGGCCGTTGCAACATGGCTAGAAGCACACCCACAGGTTGAGAAAGTGAACTATTCGTCGCTCCCAAGCTCGCCATATAACGCACTTGCCACTAAGTATGCGCCTAAAGGCTCAGGCTCAGTTCTCTCATTTGAAATCAAGGGTGGTATCGAGGCTGGCAAGAAGTTTGTTGAAGCCCTTACCTTGCACTCACACGTTGCAAATATCGGAGATGTGAGATCACTTGTGATTCATCCAGCATCGACAACTCATTCGCAACTTTCAGCCGAAGAGTTATTAAATGCAGGAGTTAATCCAGGGTTAATTCGCTTATCTGTTGGTTTAGAAGATATCGATGACATAAAGGCTGACTTAGCAGATGGGTTTGCTGCAGCTAAATAATGTCTGGTAAAGGTGGATTAGTTACCGGGGCATGGCTTGAGGGCCATGCACCCGGTGATCGCCTATTCATAAAGATTGGTGACTTACTTTTAGAGAGCGGTGAAACTCTAGAAGATATAACCATTGCTTATCAAAGTTGGGGTACGTTGAATGCAAAAAAAGATAACGCGATTTTAGTCAATCACGCGATGACCGGATGGTCAGATGTACCGGGTTGGTGGCCTTCAATGGTGGGGCCAGGTATGCCATTTGATTCCGATAAATATTTTGTTATCTGTCCTAATGTTATTGGTGGTTGCCAAGGATCAACTGGTCCATCATCGATCGCACCCGATGGCAAGCGCTATGGTTCGCGTTTTCCATCGCTGACGATTCGTGACATGGTCGCTGCTGAAGTTGCATTTAGCGATGCGTTGGGAATTGAAAAATATCGACTCGCTGTTGGTCCATCCCTTGGCGGAATGCGCTCTTTAGAATGGGCAGTTCAACTGCCACATCGCATCGGTGCAATCTGCACCATTGGCTCGTCGGCCGTTGCAACAGGAGATCAGATAGGTACGTGGTCTATCGAGCTACGCGCTATTAAGACAGATCCGAACTTCAACAACGGGGATTATTACGAGCAACCGCACGGGCCACTGAACGGTATGGGTATTGCTCGCAGAGTTGCGCATCTGACATATCGAACCGAAGCTGAGATGGATATTCGCTTTGGTCGCGAACTTCAAGGCGATGACACAGGTCGCTATGCCGTGGAATCCTATTTAGACCACCAAGCCGACAAGCTGGCCCATCGCTTTGATGCCAATACCTACATCGCACTGACTGAGGCAATGATTTCTCATGATATTGGCCGCGATCGTGGGGGAGTTGTAGCTGCTTTAGCCAGTATCAGCATTCCAGTTGTGGCTGTATCAATCGATACCGACCGCCTCTTTCCAGTGCGTCTGCAGGCTGAAATCGCCGAGTTCGCCCCTCATGCCGCCCCGCGTGTAACGATTTCATCACCTTTTGGCCACGATGGCTTCCTTGTTGAGGTCGAATCGGTAGGAAATGTGATCAGAGAGGCGCTTGCCCTGAGTTAGGGGTCAGAAAAGCTGTTTTCGATGTGCATTTTAGCCTGTAAATAAATTATAATATAGACATCGCATCAGCGCGCATCGCTGATAAAACCAAAGGATACCTGTGGCTGTATTTAGTGCGCTCAAAAACAAGGTGAAGAAAGTTACCGCTGGGAAAAAAGCGGCACCTGTAAAGAAAGCTGTAGCTAAAAAAGCTGCACCAGCTAAAAAAGCGGCACCTGTAAAGAAAACTGTAGCTAAAAAAGCTGCACCAGCCAAGAAAGCTGCCGCTAAAAATGCCACACCTGTAAAGAAAGCTGTAGCTAAAAAAACTGCACCAGCCAAGAAAGCTGCACCAGCCAAGATTCAGGTTAAAAAAGAGCTCACTGCTAAAGATGTGCAGTTAATTGTTGACGCTAAGAACGCAATTATTCGAAACCATGAAGTCTTAGCTCAACTTGAAGCTCGTGGAGTTACATCGATTAATCGGATTCCTAAAAAAGCTGATATGGATTTAGTTGATGAAGCACGTGCACTTGCACTTGAGATTCCAAATACCACTGAAAAACTACGCAAGAGCGGACTTGGTACGTCTTCACGAATCTTGAAGAAGTCTGAGCTGGAACTAATTTCGCCCAAGCCAGTTGCGGTTTCAAAGACCGAAGTAAAAGCTGGCAAAGTTGCAGTTGTAAAAATCGATGGTGAAGAAGTTGAGCTTGAAGAAGTTGATCTCGAAGATGTTGAAACGCTTATTACAGAAGCTGTTGAGTTAGTTGATTCAGAGTCTGGTGATAAATCAAACCAACCTCGCGTTGTTAACTTAGCTGAAGAAGCCTCGGGTAATGAGGCCGATGCATTTACATTGAAGGCATCTGAAGAAGATGACGCCCCGGCACAAACTGTTATGACCGCTGGTGCAACGGCTGATCCGGTCAAGGATTATTTAAAGCAGATCGGTCGCGTAGCCCTCCTTAATGCCGAACTTGAAGTTGAGCTTGCTACACGCGTAGAAGTTGGCCTTTTTGCCGGTGCGAAGTTAAAAAATGATAAGAAGATTGAGAAGAAGTTAAAGCGCGAACTTGAGTGGTTAGTTGAAGACGGTAAGCGCGCAAAGAATCACTTGCTTGAGGCAAACCTTCGTCTTGTAGTTTCCCTTGCTAAGCGCTACACAGGTCGTGGAATGTTGTTCCTAGATTTGATTCAAGAAGGAAACCTCGGCTTGATCCGTGCAGTTGAAAAGTTCGACTATACAAAGGGCTATAAGTTCTCAACGTATGCCACCTGGTGGATCCGCCAAGCTATTACCCGTGCGATGGCCGACCAGGCCCGCACAATCCGTATTCCTGTGCACATGGTTGAAGTTATTAATAAGTTAGCTCGCGTGCAGCGCCAGATGCTTCAAGATCTCGGCCGCGAACCAACCCCAGAAGAGTTAGCTAAAGAGCTCGATATGACTCCTGAAAAAGTTGTCGAAGTTCAAAAATATGGCCGTGAACCGATTTCACTTCACACACCTTTGGGCGAAGAAGGTGATAGCGAGTTCGGTGATCTCATTGAAGACTCTGAGGCCGTTGTTCCCGCCGATGCAGTTTCATTTACATTGTTGCAAGAACAGTTGCACTCAGTTCTTGATACTTTGTCAGAGCGCGAAGCTGGTGTAGTTGCAATGCGATTTGGTTTAACTGATGGACAGCCAAAGACACTTGATGAAATTGGAAAGGTATACGGCGTTACACGCGAGCGTATCCGCCAGATCGAATCAAAGACAATGTCTAAACTTCGTCACCCTTCACGTAGCCAAGTTCTTCGTGACTACTTGGATTAACAATGGCTAATCCAACTATTTACATTAATCCCGTCAGTGGATCGATTAAGATTCTTGGCGCAGTTGATTTCGTTGATGCCCAAGGAAACGTACTTGAGACGCGTGAAAACGTGAAGTTTTGCGGATGTTCACTGAGTAAAGACAAGCCCTTTTGTGATGGCAGCCATAAAGTGATTACGCAACCAACTAATTAGATAGCAGGAGTTTCTACTAGCTTTTCGCTCTCGTCCTGAATCTTTGCGGCTACAGTCTTTAGCTTTTCAGCGTATTCCTTGCCATGGTGGGCACAGAACATAAGCTCTCCGCCATTGAGAAGTACTGCCCGCACATATGCCTGGGCTCCGCATCGATCACAGCGGTCAAGGGCGTTAAGAGGTACTGATTCGAGCAACAACTGTTCTGACATATCTCTCTCCGTTCTCGGTATTACTTCTTCCTATGGAACATCAAACCATGTCTAGATATTCCCCGCTCGTTAATAGTGAAATATTTTGCTGAAAATCTGCAGATTAGGCGGGGATTATCAATATTTGAGACGCAATCGGCGCGCTTGCCGGTGATATTGCGCTTCGGCAGATAACCTTTGGGCCCGTGGCTGAAAAAGATATTGCGACAAATGTGCAAGATAGCTATACCGCAAAAGATTTAGCGGTTTTAGAGGGCCTCGATGCTGTTCGTAAACGCCCAGGTATGTATATCGGCTCCACAGATTCACGTGGCCTCATGCACTGCCTATGGGAGATCATCGATAACTCCGTAGATGAATCTTTGGCTGGACACTGTAAGAAAATTGAAATTAATCTTGAATCCGATGGCTCGGTTGAAGTCCATGATGATGGCCGTGGAATCCCAGTTGATAAAGAGCCAAAGACCGGCTTAACAGGTGTTGAAGTTGTTTTAACAAAACTACATGCTGGTGGAAAATTTGGTGGCGGTTCTTATGCTGCATCGGGTGGTCTGCACGGTGTTGGTGCATCAGTTGTTAACGCACTTGCATCACGTTTAGATGCAGAAGTTGATCGCGACGGAAAGATTTATTGGATGTCATTTCAACGTGGAACTGCAGGAATCTTTGATGGTGATGGACCTAAAGCACTTTTTGAACCTAAATCTGGCCTACGTGTAATTGGAAAGATTTCTAGCAAAGTAACTGGAACGCGTATTAAATGGTGGTCAGATAAGCAGATCTTCTTAAAAGAGGCCGAGCTAGAACTCTCTGAGATCTATGATCGAGCGCGACAGACTTCTTATTTGGTACCTGGTTTAACGTTGATCGTTAACGATAATCGAACTAAGACAAAGACCAGCGAAACGTTTTTTCATAAGAGCGGAATCACTGAGTACTGTAACTTTTTACAACCCGATGAACCTGTTGGCGATGTAATTCGCATCTACGGTACTGGCCATTATCAAGAGACCGTGCCGGTATTAGATGATAAAGGCCATATGGTTTCAACTGAGGTTGAGCGCGATATGGAAGTAGATATTGCGATGAAGTGGGGCAATGGCTTTGAGACTACTCAGCGCTCATTTGTAAACATTATTGCTACGCCAAAAGGCGGCACGCACGTTCTAGGCTTTGAACGCTCCCTGGTCAAGGTCATTAACGAAGCGCTGCGATCTACTAAGACTCTGGCCAACAAAGAGGCCGATGTCATTAAAGATGACATCCTCGAAGGCTTAACTGCAGTTGTGACTGTCCGAATGTCAGAGCCACAGTTTGAAGGTCAGACGAAAGAAGTTTTAGGAACTGCGGCAGCAACACGTATTGTGACTGCGGTAGTTGCTGAGAAGTTGAAAGAGTATTTCAATACAACTAAGCGAATTGATAAAGCTAATGGTCGCCTCGTCCTTGAAAAGATTGCTGCAGCATCGCGCACACGAATCAGCGCACGTGCGCACAAAGACTTACAGCGCCGCAAGAACGCCCTTGAATCTTCATCACTACCTACAAAGCTCTCAGATTGCCGCTCAGAGGATGTAACACGTACCGAGTTGTTTATCGTTGAAGGTGATTCTGCCCTCGGAACAACCAAGGCTGCTCGCAACAGTGAGTTCCAAGCGATTCTGCCGATTCGAGGAAAGATCCTTAATGTGCAAAAGGCATCGCTGTCGCAGATGCTCGAAGATAAAGAGTGCGGTTCGATTATTCAAGTAATCGGCGCGGGCTCTGGTAAATCATTTGAACTCGATGAAGCCCGTTATGGCCGAATTATTTTGATGTCAGATGCTGATGTCGATGGAGCGCATATTCGCTGCTTGCTTCTTACGTTGATGTATCGCTATATGCGCCCTCTGATTGATTCAGGCCGCGTATTTGCTGCAATACCTCCTCTGCACCGTATTGAAGTGATGGGCGGGGGAGGCAAGAAGGGCGACTACATCTATACCTACAGCGATGATGAGATGAAGAAAATTACCGCAGAATTAAAAAAGAACGGTAAGAAGTGGAAAGAGCCGATTCAGCGCTATAAAGGTCTTGGCGAAATGGATGCCGATCAGCTGCGCGAGACGACCATGGATCCAAATGCACGTACATTGCGCCGTATTACAGTCTCTGATGCCAGCGCCGCCGAGGCGATGTTTGAGCTATTGATGGGCAGCGATGTCGCCCCACGTAAAGAGTTCATCGCTAATGCCGAGATCGATCGCGACCACATCGACGCTTAGTCGATACTCACTAAGTCGAAGTAATCTTCTTTCCATAGATCTTCATCGCCATCTGGCAACAAGATAACGCGCTCAGGCTTGAGAGATTGCACTGCGCCTTCATCGTGGCTAACCATGATTACTGCGCCTTGGTACTCACTGAGGGCGCCAAGGATTTCAGCACGTGATGCTGGATCTAAGTTATTTGTTGGCTCATCAAGCAGCAACACATTTGCGGCCGATACAACAAGTACTGCCAACGCTAAGCGCGTACGCTCACCACCTGATAAAACCTTTACTGGCTTATGAACATCATCACCGATAAAGAGGAATGAACCAAGAGTGTTGCGCGCTTCTGGCTCACGCAGGTCAGGGGTAGCCGACATCATGTTCTCTAATACTGTGCGCTCGAAATCAAGTGATTCATGCTCCTGGGCGTAGTAACCAATCTTTAAGCCATGGCCATGTTCAACGGTTCCGGTATCAGACTCTAACTCTCCGGCTAGAATTCTAAGAAGCGTTGTCTTACCTGCACCGTTAAGGCCAAGAATTACAACGCGCGATCCCTTATCGATCACGCATGAAACATCGGTAAAGATTTCTAACGAACCATATGACTTCGATAACTCTTCACCCGATAACGGAGTTTTGCCACATGGGGCAGGGGTAGGAAAGCGAAGACGAGCAACTTTGTCACTGACGCGTACGTCTTCAAGGCCGCTGCGAAGCTTTTCAGCACGACGTAACATTCCTTGAGCCGCCGTTGCCTTACTAGCTTTGGCGCGCATCTTCTCGCCCTGCTTCTGCAAAATTTCGGCACGCTTTTCAGCGTTAGCGCGCTCTTTCTTGCGGCGATGCTCATCTTGTTCGCGCTGTAATAAATAAGCTTTCCAACCTAAGTTGTATACATCGATCACGTTGCGGTTGGCATCTAAATAAAAGACTTTATTCACGACGGTCTCGATCAAGTTAACGTCGTGAGAAATAATTACTAAGCCGCCAGAGTACTTAGATAAGAATTCGCGCAACCATATGATTGAATCAGCATCTAAGTGGTTAGTTGGCTCATCGAGCAACAAAGTCTCGGCGCCACTAAATAAGATACGTGCAAGTTCAATGCGTCGGCGCTGACCACCAGAGAGTGTAGAAAGTTCGTGGCCAAAGACAGCCTCGGTGACACCTAATGAGGTTGCAATAGCTTCGGCCTCAGCCGTTGCGGCGTAGCCGCCTGCAGCACTGAACTCGTGCTCAACGCGGGTGTATCTATCCATCGCTTTTTCTAGCGCCTCATCCTGCGCTGTTGCCATCTCTTCTTCTACTTGGCGCATGCGGTGTGCAATTTGATCTAAGTTGCGTGCCGACAAGATGCGCTCGATAACAGAGCCAGGTTCATCTCCTGTACGAGGATCCTGCGGCAGATAACCGATTTTGCCTGTCCGGTTTACCGCGCCACCTGCTGGCAATGTTTCGCCAGCTAGAACCTTTGCAAGTGTTGATTTACCAGCACCATTGCGACCCACAAAACCAATACGATCGCCGCTATTAATGCGCACTGTCACGCCTTTAACTAATAGGCGAGCACCTGCACGAAGTTCAAGGGCTTGGGTTGAAATCACACCGTATTCTAGCCGAGTTTATGCCGCGCCAATTCTGGTCTTTCGAGGGGTAGCAAAGGACTTAGCAACAGCGGTTAACTCATCAGAAACCTGCGTCTTGATAGCTTCCTCACTTTTAAGCAGCTTAGTTAACTCAGCGATTGTCGCTTTGAGTTGCTTTTGTTCGGTTTCAAGTTCTAATTTGCTCATTTTTGTTAAACGACGAAGTGGCATATCCAAGATATAAGTGGCTTGCTCATCGTTTAACTTAAAATCCTTCATTAACTTATCTTTGGCAGTTGATGCATCATCACTTGCACGAATGACTTTAATGACCTTATCTATATCGATAATCGCCTTCAGCAAGCCATCTACCAAGGTCAAACGCCCTTCGGCCTTAGCTTTTCTGAACTCACTGCGCCTGCGCACAACTTCAATACGGTGTTCGATGAAGACTTTCAGTAGCTCTTTTAATCCCAAAGTCTGCGGACGACCCTTTACAAGTGCTACTGCGTTAATAGAGAAAGCATCTTCCATTGGCGTGAGCGCAAAGAGTTGTTCAAGAACTGCCTCTGGTTCAAAGCCATTTTTCAGTTCAATAACAACGTTAGTTCCAGTCTGTCCATCGGTTAAGTCGATGATGTCGCTGATGCCTTGGATCTTCTTAGATTTAACCAGGGCAGCGATACGTTCTACAACTTTTTCTGGTCCGATAGTAAATGGCAGTTCCTTTATGACAAGACCCATTTTACGGGAGGATACTTTTTCAATCTCAACCGTTGCGCGGACTTTAAATGATCCCTTACCCGTTGCATATGCCTCGCGCACGCCATCAAGGCCAACGAGTTCACCACCAGTTGGAAAATCTGGACCAGGAATATGTTTCATTAACTGCTTGACAGTTGCCGTTGGATTTTCAATTAAAAACTTAGTGGCAGCAATTACTTCTCCTAAGTTATGGGGCGCCATATTTGTGGCCATACCCACGGCAATACCTGAACCACCGTTAACTAATAAGTTGGGGTATGCCGCAGGTAGAACTAACGGCTCTGAGAGTTGACCATCATAGTTAGGGCCATAATCAACGGTGTCTTCATCGGCCTCGGCAACCATCGCCATCGCAGCATTTGCAAGGCGAGCTTCGGTATAACGCATCGCTGCAGGACCTGCATCGAGTGAACCAAAGTTTCCGTGCCCATCAATTAAAGGTAAGCGCATAGAAAATGACTGTGCCATACGTACAAGTGCGTCATAGATTGCGCCATCACCGTGCGGGTGCAACTTACCCATAACTTCACCAACTACGCGTGCACTCTTTACATGTCCGCGCTCTGGACGCAGACCCATATCTGCCATCTGATGCAAGATGCGACGGTGAACAGGTTTTAAACCATCGCGCGCATCGGGCAGTGCGCGTGAATAAATTACCGAGTATGCATACTCAAGAAAGGATTCGGATACTTCTTTAGAAACATCGATATCAACTATCTTGCCTGGAAACTCTCCAGGTTTAGGGCCGACGGGTTTCTTCGTCTTACTTGTACTCGTTGTCTTTGCCATGGGGGAGATTGTGCCAACTACAAGGGTTAATTTAAGGGAGGACGCGCCCCAACTGTTGCAACACACTTTGCTGCCAATGTTGTTCCCGCGGTGAGAGCAGCTTCCAGGTCACGTGTTTCTAGCCACTTCGGAATAAATCCAGCGGCAAATGAATCACCTGCACCGGTCGTATCGACAACATTGGTGGTCACCGCTGCGACTCGGACTGATTGATCGTTGTGCATCGCCATTGCACCTCGAGAGCCCAGTTTGATTACTACAAGCGGTGTGTACTTCTTCAAATTCTCTTCAGCCTCTTCTAGATCTGTTGAGTTGCCCAGATACAACGCCTCTTCAGCGTTTAAAAGGATTCCATCCATCAAAGAGACCCATGAGAGAACTTCTTCTAGCGGCACAATCTTCATGGCGCCAGTAGTCGTTGGGTCAAAGAAAATAGGAACCCCAGCGGCTTTAATTTTTTTCACCATGGCTAAAACTGCATCACGACTGCGAAAATCCAGAAGTGCATATCCGCTCAGATATGCACCATCGAAATCATTTAGTGGTGGTAGATCGCTGACCTCTAAATCGGCATTAGCTCCATTATCTGGAAACATCGTCCGCTCTCCATTTGCATCAACCAAGATAACTACTACGCCTGTTGGGCGACCAGAGCGCATTAAATTTAAGTGATCGACGCCGTATTTATCCAGATCTGAGATAAGCGCAAAACCAACTGGATCATTACCCACACGAGCAACTAATTGAGCTCTGGTGTTTGTGCGTGTAATCCAGGTAGACACATTTGCCGCCTGTCCACCTGGGTGAGTAGAGATTCGACTGGCGGTGTCATTTCCGTAGTTAATGCTCTCTTTGAGCTGAGCAATAACGTCTAGAGCTAAGTCGCCGATGCATAGAATCTTTTTCATTGAAGTGCCACCGCAATATCTGCAGCTAATGCGCAGTTTGATTTAATAATTTCAGTGTTGATGTCGAGTGACTCACCCTTTGAAGCGATATGAAAATGCTCTAGCAAGTATGGGGTAACAGCTTTACCGTCAATTCCATCGTGGGCAGCTTTAGCTAAACCAGTCGCAAGAATTTGATCGTGACGGTGCTTTTCCATCTCTTTTGCAACTGGGTTTGCAACAATTAACGCTTTGAACTGTGTGCCAATCGCAGTGCGCGCCTTAATAATGGCGGCAATCTCTGCAGGACTATCTACTCGATGCTCTAGGGCAAAGCCTGAGTCAGTCAAGTAAAAACCGGGAAAGCGATTGGTTTTATATCCCACTAAGCCGATTGCCAAGGTTTCTAGGCGCTCCAGCGTTGCATGAACATCTAAAATTGATTTAACTCCGGCGCAAACAACCGTCATATCCAACTGTGAAAGTGCAGTGAGATCAGCTGATTCGTCAAATGACTCATTGGCACCGCGATGGACGCCACCTAATCCGCCAGTTGCAAAAATCTTGATGCCAGCCATTGCAGCAATGTGAGCGGTTGCAGCAACAGTGGTTGCAGCGTTTTTCCCTTGAGCAACGATTATCGCTAAATCCCGGATTGAGGCCTTAGAAATATCATCGCGATTAGCAACTATGTTAAGTTCATTAGCCTCTAGGCCTACGTGGATGATGCCATCTAGCAACGCAATTGTTGCAGGCACGGCCCCTCGATCTCGAATAATACGTTCGCACTCGATAGCAACGGCTAAGTTAGAGGGCCGTGGTAATCCATGACTGATAATCGTTGATTCAAGGGCGACAATTGGCGAGTTAGCGGCTATTGCAGCTGAAACTTCAGCTGAATATTTAATTGCGCTCTTCATGTGTACAACCTTAGCGGATGTAATGAGAAGATACGCACGTGCATTTATCGCAGATAACACCATCGATTTTTTCCTCGTTGGGGCTAACAACTGCTTCGGACACGCTGGGTTGTGGCCCAAGCCCGATTGGCCGAGAAGTTCTTATTCTTATCGATGGCTTTGGTGCCAATACGTTTGAACTATTTGCCGATGCGATGCCAACTATTACAAGGCTTACTAGACACGGGATTGTTCAGACCGCCTTTCCATCAACTACTGCGACAAGTCTTGCCACGTTAACTACTGGAACTCTTCCAGGCACACATGGAATGTTGGGCTACACCGTACAAGTTCCGCGCAGTGGTGGACGACTTCTTAATGCGTTGAAATGGGATGAACGCGTTGATCCGAGTAATTGGCAGCCAGTGCCTACGCTTTTTGAAAGAGCCAGTGCCGAAGGTATTCGCGTCTCACACGTTGCGGCCGAGCGTTATGAAAACTCTGGATTCACGCGCGCAGTGTTTCGTGGCGCAGAGTATCGTGGAGCAAATATTGTTCCGGATTTAATCGCTGAAACTAAAGCAGCATTGCATAAGACTCCTTCATTTGTTTATTTGTACATGAATGATTTAGATGTTGCCGGACATAATGATGGTGTAGGAAGTGCAAAATGGTTAGCCGCACTTTCTATGATCGATCAAATGTTGGCTGGATTAATGAAAGAGATGCCAGCTGGAACACGAATTTGGTTAACTTCAGATCATGGAATGGTCAACGTTGGGGAAAAAATTGTTATTGGTCAAGGCAATCCACTACTCAACAACATTGCAGTTATTGCTGGAGAGCCACGAGCAAGGCACTTATACCTAAACGATGATCACGATAGTCCAGCTGCGCGTAGCAATGTAGCCAATGAGTGGCAAGAGTATTTAGGCCAGCGTGCAGATGTCTTCACGCGAGAAGAGGCAATTAGCAATGGGCTTTTTGGTGCACAGGTAAGCGCCGATGCAATTGATCGCATGGGAGAAGTCATTGCAATCGCTAAAGCCGACGTTGTCCTGATTGATCCTGAGCGCGCAGATAAAGAGGGCTCAATGGTTGGCCATCATGGCGGTCAAAGTGATATTGAAACTCAGGTTGGATTGTTAACAACTACGTTAAGTTAGAGCCACCTACCTATAACCATTTTGCTTTTTTGAACTTGTATACCAAGAGTGCACTTAATGATGAAACAACTCCAAGAACTAGTGGATAGCCGTATTTCCAACTGAGTTCGGGCATGAACTCAAAGTTCATTCCGTAGATTCCAGCGATCATTGTTGGTCCGGCCGCTAATGCAACCCAGGCCGATATCTTTCGCACATCTTCATTTTGGCGCACTTGCACATGCGCTAGGTCGGCTTGCAACGCAGTGGTTAAAAGTGAATCCATGCCTGATGCGTGTTCGCACGCACGTAAGAGGTGATCTAGAGTGTCGCGAAAGAAGGGTTTGAGGGCATCGGGTGTTTGGGTGTAAGTCTCAGATACTAACTTTTGTAATGGAATCACAAGGGGCTCGATTGCATGCCGGTACTCAATTAATTCTCGCTTTAAAAAATATATCTCTTGGGAAAAAGTTTGGCGCTTGCCGCTAAATACCTTGGTCTCTAAGTTGATGACGTCATTTTCAAGCTCAGTGGCGATCAACGTGTATTCATCAATTACTCGGTCAACGACTGCGTGCAAAACTGCGAAGGGGCCTAAATTTAGGAATTCTGGTTTAGCTTCAATCTCATGGCGCACTGTCGCTAGGGGTGTTCCCTCACCGTGGCGAACAATGACTATGAACTCTTTTTCAACAAAGCAGATTAACTCACCCGTAGAGATTGCGCTATTAGATTCATTGTAAAAAACCGTCTTTAAAGTAAAGAAAGTGAGGCCCTCGTACTCTTCAATCTTGGGTCTTTGTTGGGCATGAACGGCATCTTCAACGGCAAGCGGATGAAAGTTAAGTTCGCCTACAACATGTTCGAACTCACTTTGGGTGGGTTCTGCCAGACCTAGCCAGACAAATCCACCAGATGCACGAGCGATATCTACTAAGTCGGATATGTCGGTAGGGCCAATAACGCGACTACCATTTTGATAGAGCGCTGAATCGACAATCATAAAAGAGTCCTACTGATCTTCGGTTGGTTTAATACCAAACATAATTTCATCCCAGCTTGGAACTTTTGCGCGAGCGACAACGCCATCGCGCGCAGCATCGTTATCAGGTGCTTCACGAATTACTGCAAGGCGTGGCACTTCAGGCTCTGAGTTCTCTTCATGCCGCATCGTTGGGTGTGGTGCATCGGAATACACAAGTCCTGGTGCAACGATGGGACGCGGCGCAGGTTCATCGCCCATCATCCACCTAGCGTTTTCATCCAATGAGACAAGAACTCTGCGTGTTGTATCAAAATTCCACTGCGCGATTCCATGGCCACTGGCATTTGGATAATGCAGTTCGAGAGTCCACGTGCCATCTTCTAAACGCCAAGTATCCCACGATAGATCGGCTAGATCCACATTACGTGGAGCAAGACGTGAGACTACAACACCTAATAATGAGACTGGATCACGTCCACCCTCTTTGCGAATTGCTATTTGCTGGGCTTGATCGATGATGTAAATACGCTCTTGCACAATTGGGCCAGAGAAGCGTTCAATTTTTTCAAGGGAAATATTGTTTTCGCGAGCCAACTCATCAGGTAGCACGCCTGCACGTAAGCGACGTTGTATCTCTTTAACAGAGATAGTTTCAACTTCTTGTTCTGGTACCGAAATCAAGTGAGGTTGGTTAACCGAGCTCTTCAAGGCATCGCTAATACGAACGGTGAATTCATTTCCATCGCTATCGTGAAGATCAAGGTGGGTGCCCTCATCGCTCTTTCCGATGAATCGCAGCTCAGTCATGTTGGGAAGAATAACCGATGAGCCCCTTATAAGTGGTGAAGTAGGGCAGCGTGGCTACAAGTGCGGCAGTCATAAATCCCAATGGAAGCCAATAAGCAGTTTGTGCGCCGTAGTTATATATAACCCAACCAGCTGTGGCACTTGAAATAGCTCCACCCAAGGGCATTCCAGCGATAACCCAACTGAGTGCCTCGGTAATCTGTTCAGATGGAACTGAGGTTTGAGCAACTCCATAAGCACCGACGATTAGTGGTGCAATCGCAAAGCCATTGAAAAATAACGCGACCGCTAACCAGAAAATACTGTCCACGAAGAGAAATGGAACCGATAGCAGGGTTAGCGAAAGCAGAAAAAATAGAAAGCGAGCGGCGTGAGAAATTCTCCATTTAATGAGGCCGTTTAAAATCGCTGCAATTGCACTGCCGCAAGCCCATAGAGCAAGCAGCAGACCAGATTGGCTCTTATGACCTAGCTCGTCGGTAAAACTAACTGTCACAATCGCAACTGCACCGAAGAATGCACCGATGAATAGAGTTGGAAGCACAATCGCTTGAAGTGACTTGCGCAGTATTACATGCGGGTGGGGATCGATTGTGCGCTTTGGTGAGGCTGGAGGTTCGGTTGCACTTTGTAGTGCAAATAATGGAACGCCAATTACGAGGAAAATCATTCCAGCGATTAGTCCGGCAGAAGGCGCTATTGAGGTTGCGCAAGCCGTTGCGATTATCGGTCCAGCGATGAAAACAAACTCATCATTGAGCGCCTCTAATGAATACGCCGTATTTACCAAATGGCGATCACTATTATCTTCTGCAGTTGTAGTTTTATCTGGGCTCAAAATGTGTAGCCAACGGCGGCGCACAAGCCCACCAAGATTTACCGAAGTTGATTCAGCGATAATAATTGAAATAAACCAACTCCACGTAGGTGCGTGATTAAGAACTAAAGCGAGAAAAACGCCTTAGCCAATAAGTTTGATCGGCACTACCCTCATGAGTAGTGCGCGCTGGCCAATGCGATCAGATACGCGTGCCCAGTAGGGCATAGCGATAGATACAACTATTGAGGCCGTGGCACTGAGCGCGCCTGCCAGTGCGTAAGAATCACTGGCGGCAACTACGATAAAAATCAGAGCTAGAGAGTCCATTGAAACCGGCATACGACCAATAAGTGCTGCAAGTGAGAACTTCATCGCCCCGGGGGTGCGAAAAAGTGTGGTGTATGCCGAGAACATAGTGGGCAGTCTATTGCAGCGTTAGACTAGGTAGATGAGTCTAGGAAATGAACTTCTGCAGCTTGCATTAACTATTGCACGAGCAGCAGGAGATTTACTTGTCAATCGGCCCGCATCGTGGGATCTCACGATTAAATCTACTGCGATCGATATTGCGACACAGATGGATATTGCTAGTGAAAAACTCATTGTCGATGCAATTCTTAAAGCACGCCCCGATGATGCAATCATTGGAGAAGAAGGCGCTTCACGTTCAGGCACTAGCGGAATCACGTGGGTTATCGATCCCGTTGATGGAACTGTTAACTATTTTTATGGCCTACCTGGATGGAACATCAGCATTGCGGCAAAGGATTCAACCGGCACACTTGTCGGTGTTGTTCACGCTCCTAGCATTGCCTCAACATGGCATGCATCACGTGGGGGAGGTGCATTTCTCAATGGAGTCAAGATTGAGTGCAATAACCCTGTTGAGTTAAATCGTGCATTAGTTTCAACAGGCTTTGCTTATGATGTGAAGGATCGGATTCATCAACTAGAGATCATCGACCACTTAGTTCCCACGATTAGGGATATTAGGCGCATGGGAGCCGCGGCTACAGATCTATGTTGTGTGGCAACTGGAATGGTTGATGGTTACATTGAAACCGGCTTAAAAGAGTGGGATCTAGCTGCAGGGGCGCTTATCGCCACTGAGGCTGGGGCAGTGGTGACAACCCATAGATGGCGAGGAATGGAGCTGACAGTGGCCGCTGGCCCGTCATTGCATGCAGAGCTGCGCTCGCAGGTTCCTAGCTAATCTGGCCGATTTAGGCTTGAGGGCCTATCTGTGGCAAGATATGCCGTCTGCACCGCCAAAGTGAGTGCTTGTAGAGAAACAGAAAAAGGTACGTAGATGAACATCCTTGACGCCGTAGATGCAGTATCCCTGCGCAAAGACATCCCTCAGTTTCGTGCTGGAGATGAGCTCAAGATTCACGTACGTGTTATCGAAGGCAGTAAGAGCCGCCTTCAGGTCTTCCAGGGAATCGTTATGCGTCGCCAAGGCGATGGCGTTCGCGAAACTTTTACAGTACGTAAAGTTTCTTACGGCGTTGGCGTAGAGCGCACTTTCCCAGTGCACACACCAGTTATTGAAAAAATTGAGTTAGTGAAGAAGGGCGATGTACGTCGCGCCAAGCTTTACTACCTACGTGATCTTCGCGGTAAGGCTGCAAAGATTCGCGAAAAGCGCGACGGTGTTGAGGGTTACGGCGATGGAATTCTTTCTACACCTGCACCGGTTGCCGTTGCAGCTCCAGAAGCAGTTGTTGAGGCACCAGTTGTTGAGGCACCAGTTGTTGAGGCACCAGTTGTTGAGGCACCAGTCGCAGAAGCTGTTGTGGCCGAGGTTCCAGCTCCAGAGGCAACTGCAGAAGTTGCATCTGAAACTCCTGCTGAATAACTAGCGTCAATGCGCCGTAAGGGCTCCCTCCTTCGAGAGTTCCCAGTTCTTGTAATAGTTGCGCTGCTTGTATCCCTATTTATTAAAACTTTCCTTGTACAGTTTTTCTATATTCCATCTGGATCAATGGAAAATACTTTGCAAGTTCATGACCGTGTAGCTGTCAACAAACTGCCATTTGCCTCCAAGCATATTTCACGTGGTGATGTAGTTGTCTTCCGCGATCCAGCCAAGTGGCTTCCATACTATGAAGATACTTCTGGAAATAAAGTTATCACCCTAGCTAAAAAGGTTTTGGTTGAAGTGGGCGTGCTACCAAATCCCGCAAAACAGTATTTAGTAAAGCGAGTTATTGGCGTTTCCGGAGATCACATTGTTTGCTGCACTAAAGCAGGTTTATTGACGGTCAACGACAAGGCAATCACTGAACCATATATTTTTGCTGGCAATGTTCCAAGTGATATGAAATTTGATATCACGGTTGCAAAGGGAAAGTTGTGGGTCATGGGTGATCACCGTGGCGCAAGCGCTGATTCACGTTATCACCAAGAAGATATTAATAAGGGAATGGTTCCGCTCTCGCGAGTAACTGGTCGCGTCTTTTCAGTTATTTGGCCTTTTAAAAATCTGACATACATTCCACAGATCGACGTTGTTAAGTAGCTCTTCATGAAAGTGATTGAGCAGCTGCTCATCAATGCAGGAATATCTCCTATTGCCGGGGTTGATGAAGCTGGTCGTGGTGCTTGTGCCGGACCATTAGTTATAGCTAGCGTTATTCTGCACAATCCCTATGCACCCGAGTTATCGGTTGTGCGTGATTCAAAAGAAATTTCTGAGAAAAAACGTGAAGAAACCTTTGAATTGATTCAAAAATCTGCCCTATCAATTAGCGTAGTGATTGTTCCAGCAAAAGAAGTTGATCAACGAGGCGTGCATGCAGCTAATCTCGATGGCATGCGTCGTGCGGTACACGGTTTGGATCAGATCCCTGCCTACGTCTTAACCGATGGGTATGCAATAGAAGGTTTGGGTCTACCAAATTTAGCAGTGTGGAAAGGTGATCAAGTCGTCGTCTGCATTAGTGCAGCATCCATAATTGCAAAAGTGACTCGTGATCGAATTATGCGAGCGATGGACGCGCAGTATCCGCAGTTTGGTTTTGCTGGACATAAGGGCTATATCACTGCTTCACATACTAGAGCCCTTGAAGAGCATGGCCCGTGTATTGAACACCGACGCTCATTTTCAAATATCGCCGGACTCATCCACAAGTAAAGAGAAGATTCATTTAATTGTCAGAGTGAAAATTTATGGTCTCCCTATGCAAAAAATTAGTAATCAGCGCACGGGTGCATTTGGGGAAGAGATAGTTACCCAGTACTTAAGCGCCAATCACGCAGAGATCATCGAACGTAACTGGCGAATCCGCGAAGGCGAGATCGATATTGTCGCGCTCTATCCCAACGGCATCTTTGCTTTCGTAGAGGTTAAAACTCGCTCATCGGTTGCATTTGGTCATCCCTTCGAGGCGATTAATCGTGATAAAGCGCGACGGATGCAGCGGCTAGCGTTGGGATGGTTAGCAACCCATGGATGTTTTGGTTGTGACTACCAGATCGATGCTGCAGCTGTCTTAATCGCACCTGATGGTTCGCACAGCATTGAATACCGAGCAAATATCCTATGAGCCTGGCACAAACTCTCTGTGTCGCACTCCTTGGCTTAGATGGTCACGTTGTAACTGTAGAAGTTGATATTGCTGATGGGCTTCCCATGTATTCACTCCTAGGTTTGCCCGATGCTGCACTCTCAGAGTCCCGCGATCGCGTCCGTGCAGCGATGGTTAACTGCGGTGAAAGTTGGCCCAATCGCAAAGTTACAGTCTCACTTTCTCCTGCTTGGTTGCCTAAGAGTGGTTCCAGCTTTGATGTTGCTATTTGTATCGCCTTATTGTCAGCCCACGAGAGTATTGCACCTGAAAAGATCCGCGAGATTGTGTTCATTGGCGAATTAGCACTCGATGGTCGAATTCGTTCAGTACGAGGAGTATTGCCATCGTTAATGGCGGCCTATAAATCTGGAGTTCGTACCGCAGTTGTTCCAGCTGCAAATTTCGAAGAGGCATCTCTTATGCAAGACATGGAGATTATTCCGATGGAGCATTTGAAGAAGATTCTTATATGGCTTCGAACAGGTGAACGAGATTGCGCAGAGCAGTTTGATTTAGAGTGGCAACCAACTGATGATCGTTTAGATTTTGCCGATGTAGCCGGTCAAATGCAAGCGCGTTTAGCTGCAGAGATTGCGGCAACTGGAGGTCATCACATCTTATTGATTGGTCCACCCGGGACTGGAAAGACAATGATTGCCGAGCGAATTCCCACCATTATGCCTGCGCTAGATATCGCCCAAGCTTTAGAGGTCACAGCCGTACATTCCCTGGCGGGAACTTTTGCAACCAGATCACCTACATCATTGATTGCGCCGATAGTTTCTCCGCATCACACAACTACTCGAGTAGCCATGGTTGGCGGGGGAGCACATGCCATTAAGCCAGGTGCGTGCTCCTTGGCTCACAATGGCGTTCTCTTTATCGATGAGGCACCCGAGTGCCCTTCTGGAGTTCTGGACTCTCTTCGCCAGCCTTTGGAGGCAGGCACAATTACTATTGCCCGCAGCATTGGAAATGTAACTTTTCCCGCCCAATTTCTATTAGTTCTGGCGGCAAATCCATGTCCATGCGGAAAGTTTTCAGGTCGTGGACGCAACTGCACATGTTCATCTCAACAAGTTCGACGCTACTTAGGAAAACTCTCTGGCCCACTGATGGATCGCATAGATATGAGAGTGCATTTAGATCCAGTTGGTCGCTTAGACATGGCACGCAATGAGCTTGGAGAAAGTAGTGCCTTGATACGCCAAAGGGTTATTGCCGCCCGAGCCATTGCAGCTACCCGATTTAAGAGTTATGGCTGGAGTTTGAACTCCCAGATTCCATCGCGTGCGCTGCGAACTATCTTTAAACCTGAGCCAGCCGCAATGAACTTCTTACACGAGGAACTTGAGAGTGAACATATTACTGCGCGCGGATTACATAAGATTGCACGAGTAGGTTGGACGTTGGCAGATTTACATGGCCACGAGGCTCCCACTTTGGCCGATATTAAGCTAGCGAATAGCCTTCGTTCGGGTATCGAACAGTGAACGAGCGAGAAGCGCGCGCAATTCTCTTTAGCGCTATTGAAGGTGGACATACATTCTGGGCCGCTGAAATTTACGGCTCAAGTGCCTTAGAGGTTATTAATAAACTAATCAATGGTGGTTATGATCGAATTAAATATGGTGCACTTATTGACTATATCTCACTGACTTCTTCCGATTCAATTCTTAGTTCTATCGATGCAGCGGGATCCACATTTTTAGTTCCTGGTGATAATTTTTGGCCATCTCGAGTTGAGGATTTAGTAACGCCGCCAATCGCACTCATTGGCAAAGGAAATCTTGCCGTGTTAACAAATGACTCTCTTGCAATTGTCGGTAGCCGAAACCCTACAAACTACGGCGCTCGTATCGCTGGAGATTTTGCTGCCGGTTTTGTAGATAGAGAATGGGCAGTTATTAGTGGCGGTGCATACGGTATCGATACATACGCACATAAAGGGGCGCTCATTGCCGAGGGGTGTACCGTCGCTGTAATCGCCTCCGGTATCGATGTTAATTATCCGGCTGGTAACACCAGATTATTTGAAGAGATCTGCGAATCTGGCGCGTTGATTACTGAGGTGATGCCTGGAGTAAAAGCCATGCCACATCGATTCTTAACGCGCAATCGATTAATCGCAGCGATGTCACTTGCCACACTTGTAGTCGAAGCCGCATTTCGCAGCGGCTCACTTCGTACCGCCCGGGATGCCGCAGAACTATTAAGACCCGTCATGGCAATTCCTGGTCCTATTCATTCACCAACTAGTGATGGCTGTCATCGACTGATAGGTGAGCGAGCTGCAGAATTAGTTACATCGGTTGCAGATGCAGTGGAGTTCATAGGGTTAAATCAATGAGAGAATCTACCTATGAGTGATTTCCGTTCGGGCTTTGTTGCCATTGTTGGCCGCCCAAACGTTGGAAAATCAACATTAATTAACGCACTTGTAGGTAGCAAGATTGCAATAACCTCTCATCATCCAAATACCACTCGCAGTGCGATTCGTGGAATTGTTCACGGTTCAGATTTTCAAGCCGTTCTGGTCGATACACCAGGAGTTCATAAGCCAAAAACGCTTCTTGGTCATCGTCTCAATGCCCTTGTAGATCAGAGCATGGATTCAGTTGATGTGGTCATTCTGTGTATTCCAGCCGATGAGACATCTGGTGCTGGAGATTCATTTATTGCGCAAGAGATTGCAAAGCATCCACGTTCAAAGAAGTTTGCAGTAGTGACTAAAACCGATTTAATTTCAAAGGAAAAATTAGCCCTTCGCCTGGCTGGAATCATGGCGCTAGCTCAAGGATTTGTATGGGATGAAATTATCCCAGTTTCGGCAGCGATTCATGACCAGATCGATTTGTTAAATGAACTCATTGGTAAGAGCCTTCCTTCAGGTCCACAGTATTACCCTGCTGGCACTACGAGTGATCAAGCAATCGAACAGTTAATCTGTGAGTATATTCGCGAAGCAGCTTTGCAAGATGTACGCGAGGAGCTTCCGCACTCAATTATGGTGACTATCGATGAGTTTGGTGAGCGCGAAGAAAAAGGTTCTCGACCTTTTTATGATGTTCACGCAACAATTCACGTAGAGCGTGATACGCAACGTGCGATTTTATTGGGGCACCAGGGCAGTCGATTAAAGGAGATTGGAATCCGTGCCCGTGCCGATATTGAACGCGCACTTGTTGCTAAGATTTTCCTAGGATTGCATATAAAAGTATCTAAAGAGTGGCAGCGGGATCCTAAATTATTGGAGCGTTTAGGATTCGGCGATAACAACTAAATTACTTTTGCGGCTAGCTAAATAAGAGCCCAGAAGTACTAATGGCAGGCCAACAATAATTCCCAAAGTAATCGGTTCGTGTAAAATTATGATTCCAAGAACTACCGCTACGGCAGTGTTAACGTAAGTAGTCAATGAGCCGCGAGCTGGACCAATCTCTTTGATAACAATAAAAAAGAGCATGAAGGCAATTGCTGTAGAAAAAACTCCAAGTGCAATCAAGGCTGCGACCGCATTTAATGAGACGGGATTCGATGGCCACATGGCGATGGCGATAGGGGTATAGAAAGTTGCAGTAATTGCCATGGCGACACCATTGATTGCAACGCCATCGACCCCAGGTAAATTTGATGTCACCATCAAGACCGCATAGGAGTAGAGGATGGCGGCGAGAATACACATAGCTATGGCCTTCGGATTACTGCTACCGGTGATCGATTCGATTCCAACTAGCGCAACAATTCCAATAAAACCAACAACTAATCCAAAGATTCGTTTTGGTTGCCAGACTGAATGATCTCCGCGCAAAGATGTAAATATTGTGGCAAAAATTGGAACGGTTGCAACAAGAAGGCCAGCTAAACCAGACGAGATTTCTTTTTCAGCATTAGTTATCAAAATCCACGGGCCGACCATTTCAAGAAATGCGTAAGGAAGTACGTATTTAATACCTCTAATGGCATGCATAAAGGATTTTTGGTGGATAGCTATGGGAATTAAGATGCTAGCACCAATGATTGTCCGTCCAGCAACAATCAGAGGTGGTGGAATATCGGCAACAGCAACTTTCATCAACAAATAGGGGATTCCCCACAGAAGGCCGACAATGGCAAATTGAATCCAAGATTTACGTGTCATTTTACCAATCACTAGTGTTATTGCGTAAGGTTCGGTACTGATCCATTACATGTGGCGTTGATTTAGAACTGTGCGAATTAGTTTCTCCAATGTTCCACGTTGGCATATGCCCAAGTATCGCCCACGCCGCCTGTTTAGCAGCGCCATCGGCAACGTATTCACCTACTGGCGGCACAATAACAGTTCTCCCAAAAATAGCACTTGCAATTGCTGGGATAGCTGGATTCTTAGCTGCACCACCAATGAGTATAACTCGATTAACTTGAACTCCCATCGCAATAAGTGAATCAACTGCATCGGCTAAACCACACAACATTCCCTCGATCATGGCTCGAGCTATATCATTTTGATTCGAGTTATTTAAGTTCATACCGGCAAAAACCCCAGTTGCATGAGGTCGATTCGGAGTGCGTTCGCCTTCGAAGTATGGCAACAGCGTTAAGCCGTTAGAACCTGCGGGTGAGAGCAAGGCTAATTGGCCAACCTCATCGTGGGTTTTTCCTAATATTTTTGTTGCCGCATCTAAAATTCTGGCAGCGTTTAACGTGCACACTAATGGTAAGAAATGCCCGGTTGCATCGGCAAAACCAGCAACTGCACCAGTTGAATCATGAGTGGGAGTCTCAGAGACTGCGAATGCAGTTCCACTTGTTCCTAATGAGACGATAACATCGCCCTGTTGAGCTTGAACTCCAAGGGCTGCCCCTGCGTTATCACCGGCACCTGCAGCGATAGGAACTCCAGATAAGGTAGTGCCACCAAAATCGGCAGGGTTGATGATTCGCGGCAGCGTAACTTCTAAATCATGGCGTAAAGCAAGACGCACAATATCTTCACGATAGTGCGACGTTGTTGGATCAAAATAACCTGTACCTGAAGCATCGCTACGATCGGTAAAAAGTTTGTCTAAATCTTTTCCACCTTGTAACTGCCACGACAACCAATCATGTGGAAGTGCAACGGCAGCAACTCGAGCAGCGTTTGCGGGTTCATTATCTGCAAGCCAGCGCAATTTAGCTGCAGTAAATGATGCAACTAAAACCGAGCCGACTTTTCTTGCAATCTGTGCATCTCCACCGAGTTCGTTATTTAAATCTACAGCCGCTTGCGCTGAACGCGTATCATTCCAAAGAAGCGCAGGCCGAATTACATCTCCAGTACTATCTAGGGCGACCATGCCGTGCTGTTGTCCAGCAATTGAAATCGCAGCGACATCATCTAGACCACCGGCTTGTTCAACGGCTGAATCAAGGGCCGCCTTCCACATCTGGGGATCAACTTCTGTGCCATCTGGGTGGGGCGCACGAGCTTGGCGAACTAACAGGCCAGTAGTGGCATCTCGCACGACAACTTTTACCGATTGAGTTGAGGAGTCCACGCCGGCGACGAGTTGTTGATTAGCCATGACTGAAGGCTAGACTGTGTGAGTCAACGTTGACTATAGGTTGGGTGATTTGATAGTTCGAGCCCTTCTTCATAAAACTTTTCTTAGTGGAGTTAATAATGCGTATTGGTGTACTAACTGGCGGCGGAGATTGCCCAGGACTAAATGCTGTTATCCGTGCAGTGGTCCGAAAAGGCGTAAAAGAGTATGGACATGAGTTTGTTGGTTTTCGCGATGGTTGGAAAGGCCCACTTGAGGGTTTGACTATGCCATTGACCCTAGAAACTACTCGTGGAATCTTGCCTCGCGGAGGAACCATTCTGGGCTCTTCACGCACAAATCCATTTAAGATCGAGGGCGGCGTTGAAAAGATTAAAGAGAATTTAGCAAAGGCTGGAATCGATGCGCTTATTGCTATCGGTGGCGAAGATACTTTGGGTGTTGCAACAAAACTAGATTCCTTGGGGGTCAAAGTTATCGGCGTTCCAAAAACTATTGATAACGACCTCAACAACACGGACTACACATTTGGATTTGATACGGCGGTAAATATTGCCGTTGAGGCGATCGATCGTTTACACACGACTGCTGAATCCCACCACCGTGCATTAATCGTTGAAGTTATGGGCCGACATGCTGGATGGATTGCACTTCACGCCGGACTCGCTGGTGGTGCTGCATGTATTTTGATTCCTGAACAAAAATTCTCGTTAGATAAAGTCTGCGAATGGGTTGAGTCTCGATTCAAATCTCACTACGCCCCGATTATTGTTATTGCTGAAGGTGCGATTCCACAAGATGGAGATATGGCAGTCAAAGATAAATCACTCGACGCCTTTGGTCACGTCAAGCTAGCAGGTATCGGTGATTGGTTAGCTGGAGAGATTGAAGCTAAGACTGGCAAAGAGGCACGGACTTCAGTGCTTGGACATATTCAGCGCGGCGGCTCACCCACGGCCTTTGATCGCGTACTTGCAACTCGCTTTGGTATACAAGCAATCACTGCCGCCCATGAAGGTGACTGGGGCACAATGGTCGCCCTCCATGGCACCGATATCGTTCGCGTTCCGCTTGCATCGGCTACTGAAAAGTTAAAGCTAGTTCCACTAGAGCGCTACAAGGAGGCCGAGATTTTCTTTGGTTAATCGCACGTCGCGAAGCCATGGAACTCTCTACTCTTATACCTATGAATTCATCGATTGATTCGCTCTTCACGCCTGGATTAGTTGCCGCGCAACAGCCCAACTGGCCAGGTGGAGCCGACGGTGCACCTATAAAGGCTGCCGTTGCAGAGTTGAAATCTTTTCCACCACTCGTCTTTGCTGGTGAGTGTGATGATCTCAAAAAGCGAATTGCCCTTGCTGCTGATGGAAAAGCTTTTTGGTTGCAAGGTGGAGACTGTGCTGAAACTTTTGCTGCAGCTACCGCCGATTCAATTCGCAATCGAATCAAGACGATTTTACAGATGGCTGCAGTTTTGCAGTACTACTCATCTCTTCCAGTTGTAAAAGTTGGGCGTATGGCTGGACAGTTTGCCAAGCCTCGCTCTAATGACATGGAGACCAGAGGAGATGTAACTCTTCCGGCCTACCGTGGAGATGCAGTCAATGATCTTGAATTTACTGAAAGCTCAAGAACTCCTGATCCTCATCGTTTAGTTCGCGTGTACAACACATCAGCGGCAACATTGAACTTAGTTCGCGCATTTACCCAAGGCGGCTTTGCCGATCTTCGGCAGGTTCACGAATGGAATAAGGGATTTATTCGTGACTCATCCGTTGGAGTTCGCTACGAGCAAATGGCAAATGAAATTGGCCGAGCTCTAGCCTTTATGAAATCTGCCGGAGTTGATCCAGAGTCATTTAAATCAGTTGATTTCTTTTCAAGCCACGAAGCTTTAATCTTGGAATACGAGAAGGCTCTGACTCGTATCGATTCTCGAACTGGAACACCATACGATGTATCTGGACACTTCATTTGGATCGGCGAACGTACTCGCCAATTAGATGGCGCACACATTGATTTCGCATCTAAGGTGCGCAATCCAATTGGTGTAAAGCTTGGACCTAAGTCAACGGTCGAAGATGCACTGGCCTTGATCGATAAATTAGATCCAGAGCGCGAACCAGGACGTTTAACTTTTATTACTCGCATGGGTGCGGGCAAAATTCGTGAAGCACTACCTGCTCTTGTCGATGGTGTGACCAAATCCGGCGCTAAAGTCTTGTGGGTCTGTGATCCGATGCATGGCAACACTTATGAAGCCCCCAGTGGATATAAGACGCGCAGCTTTGATGATGTTATGGATGAAGTAAAGGGTTTTTTTGAAGTCCATAAGGCCCTAGGAACTCACCCGGGTGGAGTTCATATTGAACTCACTGGTGATGATGTAACCGAGTGTGTTGGAGGCGGAGAAAAAATTTCTCATGAAGATCTGGCTACCCGCTATGAAAGTGCCTGCGATCCGCGACTCAATCATGCGCAGTCATTAGAACTGGCATTTTTAGTTGCCGAGATGTTGCGCGACCGCTAATTTAGGCGAGTGCCTTTACTCGTATCCTCCCTTAAGACCCCAGTTGGCACCCTCAATTTATTAGCTGATGATCAGATTCTGATAGGTGCAAACCTTTCAACGATCACAGCATTCAACGTTAGTGGCGAAGTAAAGAGCGTTAAAGTGATTCCAGTTATTTCAGATCTTATTAGTGATTACTTCGATGGTGATTTAACTGCGATTAATGCCATCAAAGTTCGACAACCTGGAGCAGCATTTTCACAAGCAGCATGGAAAGCTATGCGAAAAGTTAATGCCGGTAAAGTAATTTCATACTCTGACCTTGCCGAGAAGGCTGGTTCACATGCAGCAGTTCGCGCCGCCGGGAGTGCATGTGCAAGTAATGCGATTATGTTAGTTGTGCCTTGTCACCGGATTGTTAAAACCGGAGGAGCGCTTGGCAACTATGCCTATGGTGTTGATAAGAAGGAATGGCTACTAAGCCACGAGGGCTTTCTTTAAGATTTCAATAGCTTGGGCGCATTGAGCGTCATCAAAATCCATGTGTGTAACAAGACGCGCATACTTTGGTCCAAGAGCGCTTATCCATAAACCAGCATCTCGGCAACGTTGAGAAAGTTCGGCGGCGGTAAATGGCATTGACGCTAAATCTAGTCCCACAATATTTGTCACAACAGTTGAAGGATCGATAAGAGAACTATCTATAGCTGCGATTGCAATCGCTAAATCTTTAGCGCGGCGATGATCATCGGCTAGTCGCTCAATATTATTATCAAGGGCATAGTGCGCTGCCGCTGCCAAGATTCCTACTTGACGCATTCCTGCACCGTAACGTTTGCGCCAAATGCGTGCCTTTGAAACACGTTCTTTGGTTGAGAGCATGATTGAACCAACCGGAGCGCCAAGGCCTTTAGAAAGACAGACGCTTATGGTGTCAAAGTATTTTCCGTATTCAGAGAATGAGACCCCACTTGCAATATGGGCGTTCCAAATTCGTGCCCCGTCTAAGTGCAGAGCTAGACCTAATGCATCAGCACCTTTACGGAGGGCGGCAATCTCAGTTATTGGTTGTACGGTTCCGCCACCAAAATTATGGGTATTTTCAACGGCAATTGCCGTTGTGGAGACTAAATATGGGCCTGAATCTGGTCGGGCAATTTCAAGTGGATCCGCCGCCTTTAATAATCCAAAGGGTGCAGGCCATGTACGAGTTGTTATGCCGCTAAAGACGGCAGCCGCACCAAGTTCAGCACGAACAATATGTGAATTAGTTTCAGCGATTAACTCTTCTCCGGGTGCAACTAGCATGCGAATTGCAAGCTGATTCGCTAAAGAGCCAGTAGGAGTAAATACACCAGCTTCTTTGCCAAAAAGTGCAGCTACGCGTTCTTCAAGGGAGTTAACCGTTGGATCATCGCCGTAAACATCATCACCAACGGGTGCGTGAGCAATTGCTTCACGCATCGCAAGTGATGGTTTGGTGACAGTATCGGATCTTAGATCAATTGCCATGGCCTAAGCCTACTTCTCTTCTTTCATGACAATCAAATACATCGCAGTGACGACCATTACCCCACCAATGGAGCTCTGTAATGTCAGACTTTCTCCGCCAAAGATGATCGCAAAAAATGCAGCAAAGACAACTTCCATAGTCAAAATTACTGCGACCTTAGTGGCGCTCATATGTGCTTGCGACCAGGTCTGAACAATAAATGCGATTGCTGTAGCAAAGACTGCAGTGAAGATAACAACTGCCCAGACTCCAAAATCAGGTGGAGGGGAGTAGCCACCGGGAATCGAAGCTAAACCAGAGATAAAGGCGCACATTGATAACTGAATGACAGTCATGGCGTATGCATCACGGCCCGAACTCCACTTACTGAGCGCAATAATATGAAGGGCGTAGAAAATAGCGCTTATAAAAGTTAAAAACTCACCAAGGCCAATAGTCAAACCATGGATAGAAAGTAAACCAAGGCCGATTGTTGCAATAGCAACACATGTCCACGTAAATCTACTTACCCGTTGTCGCAAAATTATCGATGCAAGAAGCGGTGTCAAAACAATGTAGAGCCCAGTAACAAACCCAGTGATAGCAGCCCCAGTGCGGGCTAAGCCTAAAGTTTGAAAAATATAGCCAAAACCAAGAAATACTCCGGCGGCTAAAGCTCTAAGAACAAGGTCTTTAGTGAATAATTTAATAACACGTGGACGAATCAGAACCATTACTACGATTGCTAGTACAAAACGTGTAAAGAGAAAATTGTTGACGCTTTGTCGCTCAATCGCATCTTTCATAACCACAAAAGCTAGGCCCCATGCCATTGAGACTGTAAGCAGAGCCCAAGGAGCCATCTGTAACTTCCACTGATGCTTGGCTGTGCTCATTTCTTATCGCGGAGTTTTTTTAATAGAGCGACTTCAACAGTATGTTTTTTCTCCATACCTGGAGTCTCTAAAACTAAAGGAACGCCGGCAACTGCTGGGTGTGCTAATAATTCGGCAAAGGCGTTGACACCGATATGACCATCTCCAATATTTTGATGGCGATCTTTTAGGGCACCACATACATCCATTGAATCATTGGCATGTATCAGCTTGAAACGTTCAACACCTGCAATTTGAATGAGTAAATCTATGGTCTTAGTCATTCCACCTTTAACGGCAATATCGTGCCCGGCAGCAAAGACGTGACAGGTATCTAGACAGATTCCTACCTTTGGATGATATTCAAGAGCTTTTAAATAGTTCTCTAAATCATCTAGCTTTTTAACCAGTGATTGACCTTGACCTGCAGTGGGCTCTAAAAGCAAGAAAGGAGCATCATCATCAAGGGCGTTGAGTATCGGCATCATGCCCTCATGAATCTGCTTCCACGCTTGATCGACATAGGTCGCATCTACCGCCGAGCCCGTATGAATTACTACACCAAGGGCACCGATATCAACTGCTCGTCCTAATGAGTAAGAAGTAGACGCTAGAGAGTTCAGATACGTGGCCTCGGTTGGTGAACCTAAGTTAATCAAGAATGGGGCGTGAACATAGGTTTCAATATCTAACTCTGCCGCCTTAATTTTAAAGGCCTCATCTAAATCTGGTTTAGCTGCAGGCATCGCCCACATGCGAGGACTAGATGCGAAGACTTGAATAACTTCTGCGCCAGTTGTTAATGCATATTCAATAGATCGCTTAGCCATACCACCGGTGGTAGGAGTATGTGCACCGATTCGTGGCTTGGCTTTAGGCATTGACCTACCCTACGGTAATTGTGACCGTACTGCCACGTTTAACTTTGCTACCAACCTTTGGCGAAATATTCGTTACCTTTTTAAGCTTTTTTGATCCCAACTTCTTAACGATAACTTTGAGCTCTAAATCTTTGAGGGCCTTTATCGCTTTTGCCTCATCGATAGAAAAGACATTTGGTATAAATACATATTGAGAACCCTTAGAGACAACCAGGCTAATCTTTGCACCCTTAGGAATTGAGCCATCGCCCTTGGGATTTTGAGATATGACGGCACCAGCAAGAATCTTCTCATCAAAAGCATATGTACTTTCGACATTAAAACCTGAGCTAGTAAGTTCATTTAGAGCTTGGTCACCGCTCTTACCTACGTATGAACCAACAGCAACTGTCTCTATACCTTTACTGACTACTAGGTCCACGACAGAATCGCGTTTCACTTGTAATCCTGCTTCAGGAGAAGAGGAGATTACAAATCCTTGGGGTACTTCGCTATTAAAAGCCTCAGAAACATTTCTAACTGTTAGAGGTAACTTTCCAATTGCACTCTTTGCCGCTTCAGGTGTTAAACCTTTAAGCACCGGAATTAGGTAGCGCTCAGGGCCTTTAGAAATAATTAATGTAACACTTCCACCATTATCAATACGCCCGCCTCCAGGAGGAATAGATTCGATAATGGTTCCTTTAGCAATCTCCTCATCAAAGCGTTTTTCAACTTTGACGCTAGTGATTCCAAGTGGATTAAATGCTGCAACCGCATCATCGTAACTTCCGCCAACGGTAGAAGGAACAACGATTCGTGAGCCGGGGCCAATAAGCGTGTACCAGGCGCCAATTCCTAGGGCAATAGCTAGAACTATTGCAACCTTTCGATTACGGCGTACTCGCTTACTGGATTTATGTTTCTTTTCTTCAGAACGCTTTAGAGATTTAGAATCTTCAATTACCTCTATGGTTTTTTCCACAACCTCTTCAACTATTTTTTTGACTTTACCACGCGGCTTTTCACGTATCGGCTCTACTGGTAGATCCAAATCTAGCTTTAATTGATTTTTCTTTGGGTCAAGGTCGATAGAGATTGTTTCAAGAGCCGCCAAAAATTCTCCAGCATTGCGCGGACGTTTATCTGGATCTCGATCAGTGGCCCGGCCAATTAATGCATCTAACGCCTCGGGAATCTCGTTACGCTTGGAACGCAGCGATGGAATCTCTTGATTTACATGCATATAAGCAATTTGAATCGGGGAGTCCCCAATAAATGGTTTTTCACCTGTGAGCATTTCAAAGGCGACTATTCCCACTGCGTAGACATCACTTCGGGCATCAGCTATTCCACGTTGAACTTGTTCGGGTGATAAATATGAGACCGAGCCCAGAATGACACTGGATTCAGCCGTCATAGTAGAGCCGATGAGTTCGCCCCGAGCTAGGCCGAAGTCGGCAATTTTGATACGTCCCTCTTTTGAAACAAGAATATTCTCCGGTTTCATATCACGATGAACAATTCCTAATGCATGTGCAGCCGCAAGTGCGCTTAATATTGGAGTTAAGTAATTGATTGCGTCTTTTATTTCAAAGCGACCTCGTTCGTTGAGGTACTCACGAAGTGTGTGTCCTTCGATTAATTCCATCACTAAAAAAACTGCGGGCACACCGTTTTGATTCCACCCTTGATCTTGGACTGCGACAATGTTTGGGTGCGAGAGGGCAGCAGCAGCTTTAGCTTCTCGTATGAAGCGACTGACAAATGCATCGTCTTGGGCTAAATGGGGGTGCATTATCTTTACAGCGACTTTACGGTCTAGTCGTGTGTCTACGGCTTCATAAATCGAAGCCATCCCACCAGTGGCGATCTGACGAATCAATTGATAGCGGTTATCAATGATTTCTCCCGATAGATCAGACATACGGTGGATTTTAGGGCTTTTAGCCTCACGAACTTTGAATGTGTTGTGCGTTTTCGCGTGTCTTATCTGATAGAAAATGGATTTCTTGGTCGAGTTGCCATTGGTGCATAAAGAGTGCAATCTCTAGACCATCGCGGGCTAAGACTCGCTGGAGTCCAACAGTGGGCTCAATATCGAGCCAAAATGTTGTAGCCCCAGCATCACGCACTATTTTTTGTGCCGCACCAACGCCTTCTATAATCAATACGTCACTTGATTGAATTCTTTGAACGCCATCAAATTTCATAGACGTCCAGTTAAATATTTCAATTTCGAAAGCCAAGCCAAGGCTATATCGGCGCAGAATGTCAGCGAGTTTTGAGGTCAATTTAGTGTTTAGCGGATTGCTCCAACCGTTGTAGAGATCATCCATGTGAATCACAGCTACAGATTGACCCACACTATATTCATGCAGCAATTTCTCAGCCAGCGTTGTTTTACCAGCCCCAGCTGGCCCATCAATGGCTATAAGTGTCATGCCAGCGTTTCCACCCTAGTACTGCGATTAGAGTAAAAGCCGCATACAAAACTGCAGTAAACCAATATCCCAGCAATGCATATTGAATAGTTCCTACGGCATCCACGATTAACCAAAGAATCCAGGATTCAACTTTTTCATACACCATTAATATTTGAGCGACCAAACTCCCAATTAATAAAAATGCATCTGACCATGTAGCTGCTGCTCCAATATGAGATAGCAATGGCGTGAGAGCAATTACAGAGACGATTGTTCCAAGCAGGCAATACATTTGTATCCGTTGTGAGAGAGTTCCCGGAACTGCGCCGGTCGGTGCCCAATCGCGCCAACCCCATACTGCGGCGAGAATAAAAACTATTTGTAGCGCCGCACTTGCAAAGAGCTCAACTTGATAAAAGAAAACCAAGTACAAGGCGCTACTCAAAGCCCACCACGGCCAGGTAATTCGTTTCCCCGTAGTGCCCAGCCATACGCCGACAAAGGATGTAACGGCGGCAACGAGCTCCAGATATGAGACTTCATAACCCCAAGCAGCAAAAGCAATCGATGACATATATACCCTTCCACGTCCGCATTATCGGACGGGTCAATCGGTCGGTTTGAATCTCAAACCCTCTCAGCCTTATGCGGCTCCCGTAGTTCCTAGAGTAGCGTTATCTCGTGCACAAGTATGGATATCTCGCGATGATTCTCTTCACAGTCGCTGGATCATTTTGGCTGGAGCTTTTCTTAAAAGTAGGTGTACTCAAGCAGGTTAAACGAATGCTCAAAGCAATTGCCCCCGTTGCATTTCTCTTTATCGCTTGGGATAAATATGCGATCTCTCATGGACATTGGCTTTTCGACAAGGATCAGATTCTTGGAATCTATGGACCATGGTGTATTCCACTAGAGGAGTATTTATTTTTCATCGTAGTTCCCATTGCGGCCCTCATGACTATTGAGGCGGTTCGTAAAACCAAGAAGTTCTGGCCATTATGAGCTATACACAGCTAGCCGTGGTAGCTGTGGTAATCGCCATCAGCTTCGATATGTATTTATTCAATACTCAACTACTGAAGCGAAAAGTATTTTGGACGTCTTACGCAATTATTCTTGGTTTTCAACTGCTTACTAACTGGTGGCTGACCTCTCGCAATATAGTGATGTATAGCCCAGATAGCATTATTGGTTTTCGCATAGCATCGGCTCCAGTTGAAGATCTGTTCTTTGGTTTTGCCTTAGTACTTGGTGTTATGTCTAATTGGATACGGCAAGACGTTTCACGTAGGCCTTAATAAATACTTTTAACCTGCGGGGCGTTGAAGTCTTTGCTCTGTGATTAAAAATGTCATAACCGATTTTTTCGACCTCATCAACGATTCCACAGTAGAGCTCACTTGCGGCTTCAATACATGGGCGGCTATTAGGTGCCAACATCGATATTCCTGGTGTCGCCTCACGTTGTAATTGTCGAACGCGATCGATTTGAAATTTTAAGGCGCTCACAATCTGAGGTGTCAGAACTCGAGCTTCCAGCATCTCTCGGGTTACACCATGGTCGGCTAGCTCTTCGATAGGAAGGTAAATTCGCCCACGATCTAGATCTTCTCCAACATCTCGGATGAAGTTAGCTAATTGAAAGGCTATTCCTAGTTTCTTTGCGGCTTCATATGCCGCATCATTGAGCACGCCTAGCACTGGGACCATTTCTAAGCCAATGACTGCCGCCGAGCCATAGACGTATTCCAATAAATCTTCATATGTTTGATACTCCTGCACCGTTAAATCCATGGTCATAGAGTGTAGAAATGCCTCAAAATGTGCATGTGGAATTGCAAATCTTTGCACCGTATCAATTAATGCTCGACCAATAGCATCATTACTCGAACCAGTTTTCAAATCACTCACAATATTCGTGCCCCAAGTGTTCAAGGCGCTAGCTTTTTCTTCAACGCTTAAAGTAGATTGAAGATCGTCGACAATTTCATCGGCATAGCGCGCAAAACCATAAAGAGCGTGAACATATTTACGTTTGGCTTTTGGCAATAGCAGCGTCGCCAAATAATAAGTCTTCCCGTGCAATGAGTTTAATCTTTTGCACTCTGCATAGGATGCATCGAGTTCATCCATTTACTTGACTGGACCAACAATACGTTCAGCGGCTAGTCGCCCAGAGATTAAAACCATCGGTACGCCAACGCCTGGTTGAGTTCCAGAGCCGGCAAAGACCACATTTTCAATTCCAGCTGCCATGTTGCGTGGCCTAAATGGACCAGTCTGGAAAAAAGTATGCGCGCTAGCAAAAGGTGCACCACGCTCCATTCCCTGTGCCTGCCAATCTAGAGGAGTAGTAAGAACTTCGGTTTCAATTGCATCACCAAAGCCGGTGTAACCACGCTTTTCTAAGGTTTCGATCATGTGATCACGGTATGGCTGTGCCTGCTTGGTCCAGTCGATATCTGCATCCAAGTTTGGTGTTGGAAAGAGAATGTAATACGAATGTTTTCCAGGTGGAGCCAGAGTTGGATCATCGTGACTGGGGACAGTAACTAACACACTTGGATCACTCATGAGTTTCTTTTGTTTAATAAGCTCGTCAAAGACGCCATCCCACGACTTACCAAAGTGAATATTGTGGTGTGCGGCAAAATCATATTTCTTTGATGAGCCAACCAGCAACGTCACACACGAAGGGGAATAGTTAAGACGTTTGACTGACAGCGGGGTCTTACCCAATAAATCTCGCCAAGCAACAGGCAGATCGGGGTTGAGAATGACTGCATCACATTCAATGCGCTGACCATCTTCAGTCAGAACTGCTTGAGCACGGCCATTAGTTACTTCAATCTTAGAAACTGTGGTGTTGTACTTAAACTCAACGCCATGCTTTTGTGCTGCTCCAGCTAAGGCACGTGGAACCGCATGCATTCCACCTTTAGGAAAGAAGACACCATTGACTGAGTCCATGTAGGCGATAACTGCATAAATCGCTAAAGCCTGTTGCGGACTCACACCGGCATACATCGCTTGGAATGAGTAAACCTTTTGAAGACGAGGGTCCTTCATAAATTGATTGACTTTTGGTGATAGTCGACGAAAACCACCTATGGCGATTAAGCGGGCAAGATTGGGAGTTAATAGATTGAGTGGGCTATCGATATTTCTATCAATAAAATCATTCATCTCGTACTTATATAGCTTGGTCACAAAATCTACATATTTGCGATAGCCGGCAGCTTCAGCCGAGCTAACTTTGGCGGCAATTTCTGCTTCCATCTCATCTGTGTTTGCATGCACATCGATTTGTGATCCATCATCGTAATATGCGCGATATAACGGAGATACCGGCATAAGTTCTAGCCAGTCATTCATATCTTCACCTACGCAATTAAATGCATCTTGAATGAGTGAAGGCATTGTTAAAACAGAGGGACCAGTATCAAATGCGTAACCTTGATGATTGAGTAAACCATTTCGTCCGCCTGGTACAGATTCACGCTCTATAACTGTAACTTTTCGACCTGCACCGGCTAAGCGGAGGGCGGCACTTAAACCGGCTAGGCCAGCACCAACAATGACAACGTGATCAGTCGGACCTTTTACGCGCGCAACCATTTATGTATTCCTCTTCGTAGCAATTTTGGCTAACTCTGTTAACAAGTCTCGTCCATTATCATTGATTTCAGGTCGTTCAAGTACGCTCAAAGACTCTTCGGTTAACTTATCAATCATAACCTCTAGGGCCTCTTTAGCTCCAGTAGTGACAATCATCTCTTGCAAAATACTGACACCCTTTTCATCTAGATCTGGGGCACCAAAGTATGTGCGGCTTGTCTCGCGCATCGCATCTGTTGAGCGCGCATCAGTGAGTGCAATCAGAACTGTTCGCTTTCCCTCGCGTAAATCATCACCTGTAGGTTTTCCAGTTAAACTCGAATCCCCAAAAACACCCAGCAAATCATCTCTATATTGAAAAGCTTCGCCGAGCGGTAAACCGTAACCAGACAGTGTGGACATCAGCTCTGATGATTTCTTACCCGAAAGTGCAGCACCAATATGTAAGGGGCGCTCGATTGTGTACTTGCCAGATTTATATCGGGCAATCTTTATAGAGCGATCTAAGTTAGTGTTCTTTTGAGTCTGTTCATGAATATCTAGAAATTGTCCCGCCATTAATTCGACACGCATTTCATCATGAATAGGAAGAACATCGCGCACTTGTTGTTGCGAAATACCAGATTCATTTAACATCTGATTTGACCACACCAGTGCAAGGTCACCCAACAAAACTGCTGCGGCTAAACCATAGGCTGGAGCAAAACCTTCTAACTCGTCTTGAACGTGGATAGATTCAAAGTGGCGGTGAATAGAAGGTTTCCCTCGCCGCGTATCTGAGCCATCCATTAAGTCATCATGAATGAGTGCACATGCCTGCAAGAGTTCCAGGCTTGCAATGGCACTGATCACTGGCGCAGAGATTTCTGCACCAGCACTGATAAAACCGCTATATGCAAATAGAGGCCGCAAACGTTTTCCACTATCTAGGACAAATGATGATAAAGCTTGCGATACAGGCTTCAAATCACTTGATATTGAGTCAAGAAAATCACTCTGTTGCTTTAAGAATGCAGAGAGCTCTATATCAACGGCGTCGCGAATCTCTTGCAATTCGCTATTGGCTACTGAACTCACACCTCAACGGTACCCTCACTCAGTGCTAGTCCGCACTTCGTATTTATTGGAGTGTTGCTACCAAATAAAGCCCGCACGGCATGAATCAAACCCATATCTTGTGGGCCTAAGGCTTTGGCCGACCAACCTATGACTTCTATACTATTCACAATGCAACAATCACTCTAGAGATTTAAGAAAGCCTACACAGTGCTCACTAAAGAAGAGTTTTATGCAAAGTGGAGTTCCTTACATGGTGACGCCGCCATAACAGGCATTGTTGCCGCCTGGTTAAAGATTTCATATCGATTTGGTTTGATTGCAACTTTGCTAAGGATCTCACCTAATGTATTAACCCTTCTTGGTCTGCTCAGTGCAGCGATAACTGCCCTTACAGCCACTACGTGGTGGGCGGTTTTATTCTTGGTCTATTCGTTGTTTTGCGATGGAATTGACGGCAGCGTCGCAATTTTTCAAAAGAGAGATAGTGCTTGGGGAGCAACCCTGGATTCCGTTGTTGATCGCATCAGCGAAGCTTTTTGGTTGTATGCCCTTTATGCAGTGGGGGTGCCAGCCTGGCTTTCAATTTCACTGTGGAGCATCTCAGCTTTTCAAGAGTATGCGCGCGCAAAACTTGTTTCACTTGGTGTTTCAGATATTGGAATCGTAACGCCAGCTGAGCGACCAATGCGTGCTAGTTTTATTTTTATTATTCTAATACTTGCACTTCTGGATTTACCTGGTGTTGTCTTGGCTGCAAGTATTTTTCTGGTTGTTCAGATCGTTAGTTTCTTGATGGTTGTGCGTTACGCGCGTCTCCAATTGCGTTAGCAACAATTTCTCCGCTAAGTCCAACGAGTGGTAATCCACCACCAGGATGGGCTGAGCCGCCTACACAGTAAAGATTCTTAATCGGCGAACGGTTCTTAGCGCGCATAAAAGCTGCACGAGATCCATTGCTAGAAGTTCCATAAATCGAGCCCCCTGGAGCACCGACTGACGCCTCAAGATCAGCGGGCGTTCTAAATGTAAATGACTCAAGGCGAGCACGAATTGCAATGCCACGTTCTTCAATCTGATCGATTATTGAATTGGCATATGTGCGGTTGAAATTTTCGTTGCTCCAATCAAAGCCATTTACGCCATGATGCGGGGCATTAATTAAAATAGACCAGCTCTCTAGGGTCTCATCCTTAGTCATTGCATCATCAATCGGAGCACAAATATAGATGGTGGGCTTCTCCACTGGTGTCTTGCTAGAAAAAATCGCATCGAACTCAGCGTCGTAATTCTCTGGAAAAAGTACAGTGTGATGAGAAAGCGGCGCTGATCCATCTTTTCTAACTCCCACCAGCACTGTAAAGCCGGCGATAGATGGATCTGCCTGACTTAAATTTTTGCGCACTTTCTTTAACTTACTTTTATTACCTTGAATAAGTTTGTTATAAGTAACTGCTGCATCGACATTAGTGACAATGACATCGGCATCGATAATGCTGCCATCGGAGAGTCGAATACCGGTAGCACGCCCTTTATTAGTTGTAATTTCAGCAACGTGAGAGTTAAAGTAAAAATTAACTCCAACATCGACACAACGTTGATGAACTAAAGTTGCAAGAGTTCCAAGTCCACCTTTGATGTGCCAAGCTCCAAAACTCTCTTCAACAAATGCGATAGTGGCAAGCACTGCTGGGGCTTTGCGTGGATCAGAGCCGCTGTAGGTTGCATATCGATCGAGAATGAAGCGAAGGTGTTGATCTGGCAGAAAATCATCGGCGAGTTTTCTCAAAGACTTCCACGGAGTAATTGTAAATATATCTTTGAGAATGCTAGTTCGCTTGAGTAGTGAGAGAGGTGAGCCAAGCTCTGATTCAACAAAAGGCTCTCGCGAAACGTCCCACATTTTTTCTGCTCTACGCAGCAGCGCATCCCACTGGCTCGCGACTTCATCACCATACGAACTTCGAATCGCATTAAGTGTGTTAAAACGTGAAAGATTTGCGAATTTAACACTGGTTCCATCGCTGAATCGATAATCAAAGGATGGGTCGACTGGAGTAATTTCACACAGCAAACCAAGTGGCTTGCCTGTGCGGATAAAGAAATCTTTATAGACTGCTGGAAGTGTTAGAAGTGAAGGCCCGGTATCAAAGGCTGACTTTCCAATCCATTCGGTACGAAGTTTTCCACCGTAGGTATCACTTGCCTCGTACAGGCTTACATCATGGCCGCTTCGAGCCAAACGGCCTGCCGCGGTCATGCCACCCATACCGGCACCGACTACAACGATCTTCATACAGTGCGGCCCTTCCATTCGATAGTTCCGCGTTTTAACCACGAATACACAATGAGGTAAATAAGCACGATAGATGAAATTGGATGTGCAAGCGAATCAATGATTCGCCCCTTACTCCGAAGGGCACTCAACATGCGTGTTACAACGACCAATGAGTATGCAATCCATCCCCACGATGCACCGGTAAACGCCACAACAATCGGTGCGATCCCGGTAATAAAGAGAAAGACAATTGCGAAGATTGATCCAACGATAGGACCAAAGGCCCGGTTCAGTGATTTTCCATAACCACTTTCGATTTGGCTCCACGACGAATACATACGACATGTAGCAATAGAAGCTCCATTAAGTACGATGCCATGGGAGCCAGATTTAATTAAATTACGCGCTAAAAACATATCGTCTAGAACATTAGACTTAACGGATTTATAACCACCGGCTAGTAATAATGCATTCCGGCGAACAATAAAAAACTGTCCATTGGCAACGGCCATCGATGGATGTGAGGTTTTTTTGGCGATTGCTAATGGAAGGGTTGCCATCCATGACCATTGTAAGAGGGGTTGAATTAAACGTTCGGCAAGGGATTGAGTTAGCTGACGGGGGTAGGGGGAGACGAAATCTAGGCCTAAGTTCTTTAAAGAAGTCAATGAACGACTGATTGCATCTGATGTAATCCGAACATCGGCATCGATAGAGACAATGATTTCGCCACTGGATGCTTGTAGAAGTTGATGTAATGCCCACGTCTTACCTATCCATCCGTGCGGAAGTGGTGCACCCTTGATAACTCTAAAGTCGGATAAGCCTGCCAACTCGCTTTCAAGTAGCGACAAAGTTTCATCCTCAGAATTATCATCTAAGAAAATGAACTCAACGCTTTCCAATTGCGTCTGCGCCTTGAGGCAGGCTACTAATTCATGAATATTTGCTGCTTCATTTCGAACTGGGAGTATGACGCTAATGAACTCCTCAGTAAGGGAACTGGATTTAGGCTCAATGATTGTTAGAAAATTAATAATTGAGATGAGCGTTATCAGAAGTACCGGAGTAGCTATCAAGAGAAACATTTAGTTTTAAGGCCGCCCCAACCATCTCGCAAAAAAGTAAGGCGTTGTCACAGCGCCAAAGATGGATCCAGCAAAGAGCGCAATTCCTGGTCGGTGAAAAAAGAAAAGGTTTCCAATGACACCAGAAAAGAGCGTCCATGCTACAAAAATATCAACAGCAGAAAATGAGGGGCTGATTTTACGTCGATCACGGGGGAGCATCAGGTGCAATAAGGCGATTAATCCCATCCCAGTTAACAGCCAGCCAAAAGTATTGGACAGTGGAACCTCTGGTTGAAAGGGAACGTGAGCTCCAGTTACTTTCCACGTCCAACGACCAGATGTAACCATTAGCGGATCTAGAAAAAGATCCCACGCTGCCATTGCAACTCCACCATATAGAAAAACCCAAAATCCAGCGATGCGTCGAGAGATAACTAAAACCGGGTGAGCGATCATGATCCACGCAAATGGAACTACGAGTGGAACAGAAAATAACTGAAAGCCAAGATCGGGCGAATATGAGTATTCGCCAAATGGCCATGACGTTGCTACTCCTATATTTTCAATTAAAAGTGCGTAAAAAAATGTAAAACCTAAATAAGTAAAGGCATATCGTGATCCATATGCCATGAGAGCGTGCAGAAGCATGGCCCCTGCGCCCCAATAGACAACGGCAATTGTCAGTAGACGTAAAGCCTCACCATCAATGAGTGGGTATGCAATTTGAAGAGATATAGCGATTGCTAACACCGTTGCTAGCAATGCATTCATTCGAGGCGACATGCGTCCGCGGCGATTCCGGCGCGGTGAATAATGGCGGATCGACATAGATATAAGTCTGCCCTATCTCAGGGCTTAGTCCTTAATTGAGCCACGCATATCTTGCAGCGCAAAACGTGCAAAAAGCTCCTCTGAATACCATTTGTACGTAGCTGTGGCTGCAATCGCCTTTGTATGAGCATCACCGCGGTATGCAAAATCTCGCAGCGCTGCGGGGGATTCCCAGATGGAAAAAGTACCTTGCAATCCGATGGGCGCTTCTCCAATCCCAATAGCAGCAATTAATCCTGGAGCCGACTTCAGCGAAGCTGTTACTGGAGGTACCGCTCGCCAAAATCTAAAGTTTTGTAGCCAAGCAATCCGTGCACGTGTGATTGCAACCACCTGACCATCCCAGTTCTGCGCCGACGGTGTGAATGGTTCTTTGCCAGCCCATTTGCCATGTGATGAAATTGGTTCAATCACTGCGCGAAATTCGCTGACACAGTTTTTGCGCCACTGTCTGATTACAAATGATTTATCAAAAACTTCAACATCATGTACTTGTGCAATTAAACCCCACCGAAGTACGTTGGCATCGGATGGAGTAAAGGTTTCACCTTTGCCTGTACCGAGTGATTTAAAGAAGCCCACGTTGGAAGAAGAACGTAATACGAATCGATCTAATGCCATCGCAACAAGTGCAAATGGAATTACGCTCGGCTTAATCTTCCAAAAATAGGCAACTATCATTTAGAACCAGCGAATCATGCCAATGACTCCAGCAGCAGCATAAAAGAACTGCAGAAAGAGAATCCCTTTGTGTTTACCCAAGAAAGCCCAAATACCAATAAGGGCAGATGATGCTAGTAAAAGAGAAAAACCAATGAACTCCGCGCCGATATTGGCTGCAACAAGAAGTGAATAAACAATCGCCGTTACAACACCAAGCCATTCAAAGATCTTTGATTTCATTAACCTAGTGTCTCATACAGGTATATGCCATACTTTTAACTATGAAAGTGAATTTGCAACCTTAATTCCATGAAAATCACCCTAAACTTTTGGCGAAAACGAAAGAAGCCTTTACTTTCAACTTCTGAACTTGAACTCCTGCGCACTGAAAACAAGGAAGCAAGAAAAGGCGCAATGAGTCCATTTGGTTTAAGCGGGGGAGCAGATTCTTCAACTAAAGCATTAGGGGTTGGCTATACGGTTAGTGGACCTACTTCAATTATTGGGACACCCTTGTCAGAAGAGCAACATCCTTAATCCAGTGCGGAATATCTGCCTCTGCTGGTTCCTATTTCTTCTCAATTAAATCCCACTTATTTCCGTATTTGTCTAGGAAAACAACAACTTGGCCATATGGCTCTTGGCGAGGGGATTCGATAAATTCAATGCCTCGGGAACTGTAGGTTTGGAAGGTTTCGGCAAAGTTTGTGGTGTACAAGAAAAATCCCACACGACCGCCAGTCGAGTTTCCGATAGCTGACTTTTGTTTGTCATTAGAAGCTTTTGCTAACAGTATTTTGGCTCCATCACTGCCGGGTGAGACAACAACCCATCTTTTCTCTGGTGTTATTTGATTATCTTCTATCAATTCAAAGCCCAAATCATTCACGTAATGTGAAATTGCCAGATCATATTCATCGACAACGATGGCGATCATCCCAAGGGTATTCATACTTAGTCGCCTACAACCATAGGTGTTGCACCGGTTACTCGCATCAGCTCAGCAAAAGAAGTCGAATAAACCGAATGCGGGTGCCCTGCTGCGGCCCAGGCGACTTCATACTCATTAAGTGCGACATCTATTAAAGTAATCTCTGGTTGATTAACCCAGCCAACAGGGGAGACGCCTCCGATTGAAAAGCCCGATGCATTCTTAACAAAATCAGCATCGGCGCGATGTAGTTTCTCAACACCTAGGTTTTTGGCAACTAATTCGGTATCAACCCGATGACGCCCGCTTGTGATTACTAGCAAGGGATTGCCACTAGGAAGTTTGAAAACAATAGAGGAAGCCACTTGGCCAACTGCAATACCAAGAGCTTGCGCAGCATCAAGGGCGGTACGGGCAGAGTCAGAGAGAATCGTTACTTCACCAGAACAACCCAGTTCTTTAAGCAGGGCAGTTACCCGGATGACTGAAGGGTTAGTTAAAACTTCCTCCACTATTTATGCAACGCGGTTTTCTAGCTTTAATGCAGACATGAAAGCATCGATTACTTCCTGCTTACTCCACGGCTTTGGTGCCTGCGTAATAAAGAAGTCGGCTAGTGCAATCTCTGCTAGTTCATCGATATCGGCTTCAACAAAGCCTAGGGATGAGAGAACGGGGAATTGCAGCTCTGCGAGGATTTTGCGAACTGCATTAACGCAGCGAGATCCATCCTTGGTGCCATCTTGGGGAACTCCCATTGCATCGGCAACGCGCTCCATTTTTTCAGGAACGATTTTTGCTTCGCGGGTCAGAGTTTCAACTAACACTAAACCGATAGTTAAACCATGGGGAACATGCTTTAAGCCACCGATGGCTTGTCCTAACGAGTGCTCGGCGGTGCAATCTGAGATATTCATGGTCAGTCCAGCCATCATGCTGCCTGATGCCATTCCGGCGCGAGCTGCTTTGTCGTTGCCATCCTTGAAAGCTGCAACGAGTGCAGGAGTCATAATGCGAACTGCTTCATAACCGATTGCATCTCCGATGGGAGTAGAGCATTTAGCAATAATTCCAGCGATAGCTTGGGCTAAGGCATCGATACCAGTGTTAGCCGTCATTGTCGGTGGCATTGAATAAGTAAGCACAGGATCAACGAGTGCAACTTGTGCGCGCAGATTTCCATTGGCAATTCCCGCTTTGCGACCAGCATCTGGATCAGAGATGACGGAGCCACCTGATACTTCAGAGCCAGTTCCGGCAGAAGTTGGGAGTGCGATCAGAGCAAGTGTGGGTGCTGGATAAACCGGCGGCTTAGATTGAAATTCGCCGAAGGTGCAGTTCAGTTGTGCACAAAGACGTGCGGCTTTAGCGGTATCGATTACTGATCCTCCGCCGAGTGCAACAACAACGTCAGAGCCTGCTGCTTTGAGGGCAGCGATAGCATCATCAACCATCTGAATGGTTGGCTCACCTGCTGGCTTTTCAAAAAGGGTGACAGAGATTCCTGCTGCGCTATTCATCAGATCAATAAGTTGTTTGGCTGCTGGGTTAAATTTTTCGATGTCTTTATCAACCATCAAGAAGACTTTGCTAGTACCAAGTTCGGCCACGACTGCCGGCAGAGTTTGTGCCACACCCTCACCAAAGCGAACTTTGACCGGAAGGTGATTGTTAAAGGCAGTGATGTTGTCCACGGTAGCTCCTTGATTTAAGTGTTATTGGTTGAATTCTATAGTGAGGAAGGCTTTTTAGAATACCTGGCCAGAAGAAAATGAAGCGCTATACCAATGGCCATACCCCAAATTAAGTCGATGGCTACAGTGCTAATCGCTGTAACCACTAAAACGCTTACCTCGCTCTTAGTTGTTCGAAGAGATTCCATGATGGAGGCAGGATTTAAAATCCGATAACTAGTGCCAAGTAGTAACCCTGCAATAACCGCCGTTGGAATTTGACTAACTAAAGGTGCAGCGATCAAGGCGATAAAGAGCAGAACCAGTGCATGAAACACTGAGGCAAGACGACTCTTTGCATGTGAGCGAATATTGACACTTGTTCGCGCGATTGCACCCGTTGCAGGCATGCCTCCAAAAATTGAAGCAGCAACAGTTGCGATTCCTTGACCAAAAAGCTCGCGGTTGGGTTCAAAGTGAACGCTCTCGTGGGCCATGCCGTCGGCAACTCGCGCAGAGAGTAAAGATTCAACGGCGGCAAGCAGTGCGATCCATAGTGCTGGGATTAGCAGAGTTGCTAAATTCGAGAAATTAATCTGCTGCAATGATCCAATACCGCGTGGGATTGAACCGATGGTTGCAACGTTAATTGAAAAGACCTTAGTAATAACTGTGACTATAAAAAGAGCCACGAAACTAGCGGGAATATGGATTTTAAAGCCGAGTCTTTTAGTAATTGCTGGATATGAGAACTTAATTAATAAAGTTATAGCAACTATAAATAAACTAGAAAAGTTAAGTCCAATACCTATGGCATCGGTAAGGGTATTCCAAGCAACAACGAAACTCTTCTCGCCTTCACCTTTTGCGATACCTAGGGCCAGTGGGATTTGCTGCAACGAAATGATAAAGGCAATTCCAACAGTGAAGCCTTCAACGACTGTCCACGGCACACGGTTGATGATTGCACCCAATTTAAAGATCGCCATTAAAACAACCATGACTCCAGCCATGATTCCAAGAGCTGGAATTGCTGATACTCCAAACTGTTGAACTACCGGAATTAAAATTACCGTCATGGCACCTGTTGGACCACTCACTTGATATTTAGAGCCACCAAAAATCGCTGAGAGCAGCCCTGCAATAATTGCAGTAGATAGTCCGGCCGCAGCTGACATGCCGCTAGTAATGCCAAATCCAATTGCAAGAGGAAGCGCAACGATTGCTACCGTTAAGCCCGCAATCAGATCTGTCATCAAATCTTTGCGCGACGTAGAGAATTCATTTCTGTGGGGCCAGAAGGAAAAGAACATAGTTGAGTGTAAGGCCCGAGCATCCAGTTACTCCGCTAGGGTTAGGCCACTATGAGAGCTGATGTTGTTCACATTGCAACCCGAGCTAGAAATGGTTTATGGGCGAGTTTTTTCTTTATGGGTGTCGTGTCGATGGCTTGGGTTGCTCGAATTCCAGAAATTCGCGATGCCAATGGTCTAAACAATGGCCAGCTAGGCTTAATTTTGATAGCCAGCACTATCGGTGCAATTGTCGGTGCTCAATCCTCTGGACGCTTGATTCACACATTTGGAACTAAACCTGTAATCAGTTGTGCAATCTTCATAATGCCCGTTGGCTTAATTTTGATGGGACTTTCTACATCGCCGATCACACTCATTATTGGTCTATTTGTAATGGGTCTTGGTTATTCATCGGTAGACATTGCATCTAATACCCAAGCTGTAGTTATTGAAAAACATTTAGGCCGCAGATGCATGTCTTCATTTCATGCACTGTGGAGCACCGGAGCATTTGTTACAACAGTTATTGGTGGAGCAATCTCGAAACATGTATCACCAAGAGATAACTTAGTTGCCATGGGAGTCATAGGGCTTCTGCTATTTATTCCATCGGTCATGGCGTTATTGCCGCCACACTTAGATGATCACGCTGGTGGAGATGAAGAGACACTGGTCAAGATTCCCTTTATCGGCAAGAGTGTTTTACCACTGTGGGGAATGGGTATTGGACTACTTGGTGGGTTGATTGCTGAAGGTGCCGCAAGTGATTGGGGCGCTATTTTGCTGCGCGATGACATGGGCTTTGGGAAAGGTGTCAATGCAAGCGCCTTTGCAACTTTTTCCTTAGCGATGATAACTTCGCGCTTTTTGGGCGATCGAGCACTTGATCATTTTGGGCCTAGAAAGACTGTGTTACTAGGCGGTTATTTAGGTGGGCTGGGGTGGGCCTTAGGTCTTGCGGTAGGCATTCCATTGGCGCAGTCACACCCCATTCCTGCACTCATTATTGTTAACGCTGGTTTTGCTTGTGCTGGGCTTGGAATCGGTCCGATGTTTCCTGCTTACATTTTGGCGGCATCACAGGTTTCGGGTATGGCATCTTCGGTTGCGATTGCGCGCGTTGGCGTTATTGGCTTAGCTGGTTATTTTATTGGCCCATCGGTAACTGGCGCGCTTGCGCAAGTGACGTCACTTCCTATTGCAATGACGTATCCAGTTCTCATGTTATTGCTTGCTGGATATCAATCTCACATCATAAAAAAGTAAAGCCCCCGCAGAATTAATCTGCGAGGGCTTTACTACTTAAGTTACTAGAAGTTAAAGAATGCACCGGTAATGCTTGGACCAAAATCTGCACCTGCGCCGACTAAAGCGAAGATGATGAGGGCCGCACCAGCAAGAGATAGGTCTTTAAAGAAACCAATAGTTTCATTTTGTTTAGCAGTTGCATCGCTCTCTTTCCAGAATGCATGCATCATGAACGCTGCTGGAATTAAGAAGATTGCGATAAGAAGTGCGCCGAGATCTGCATAGACACCGAAGGCAATGTAGAGGCCACCAATCAGAATCATCAGACCTGAAACGATCACACTGAGCTTGGCAGCTGGAACCTTCTTGTATGTGGCATAGCCAGTCATCGCCTCAAGTTTGGTGAGGTGGCTGATACCTGAATTAATGAAGATCAGCGCAAACATGATGCGACCGATTACGAGTACTGCGTTCATGGGACTCCTTAGGTTGATGAATACGTTTCATGGAGCATAGTAGTTGAAATTTCAACTACTTATCGAGCCGACACGCATCGCCACTTGCCTTTTGTCAGTCTGGGGGGCTATTTTTCGAACATCTGTTCGAATATCCACAGCCCGAAGGAGTCTTTGCCCACGATGTCAGTCCCGCAGATTAATCCCGCCCACGATGTCACGATCGATGGTGCAACAACGCCGATTGAATTTACTTTCAAGGGCAGGCGCTTTCGCATCCATGCAGTCTTATCCAGATGGTGTGAAGCCGGGGGATGGTGGAACCGAATTAGTGATGGCAAATATCGCCCTGATGATCAAGCCCGGGCAGTATGGCGTGTAGAAGCTGCACCTATTGGCTCACTAACAACATTTGAACTCGAACGCGATGAGCTTAGCGGTCAGTGGATTATCCGATCGGTATGAGTTTCATACACCTGAACGTTGCAAGTGCATACTCACTTAAATACGGCACCACACAACCAGCAGATTTAGTTGCCCGGGCTGCAGAGTTTGAAATGCCTGCACTAGCGCTGACTGATCGTGATGGCTTAGCAGGCGCGGTTCGATTTGCGCAGAGTTGTGTTGATTTTGGTATTGCACCAATTATTGGAGTTAATGTAGGAATTGATATTGGCAGCCCAAAAAATCGTATTACGTTGTTGGCGCACAGTGATGGAGGATGGCGCGCGCTCTGTCGCCTGCTGACTTCACTCACCATGGTTGCCGATAACCGTAGCCCTATTCTAACGCTTGAATTCTTACAGCGCTTTAGTCATTACAGTTCAAATCTCTATGCACTGCACGGTCCTGAATCACCTGTCGGCAGATTATTAACCGATAACCGTAGTGACGCAGCTTTTACGACATTTAATATAACGCGCGATTTATTTGCGGGTAATGCAGTTGAGTGCATATCGCATTTAGCTGCAGGTAAGGGCCCACGTTCTACATCGCAGGCCGCTAAGTCATTAATTTTTGCGCGAGATCATGACATCGATGCAGTTATTTCAAATGCGGTTCGCATGCGAGATCGCATCGATGGACCCGTGGCCGATGTTTTAGATTGCGCTCGTCAATTAGTACCGCTGCACCCACGTCACGTTGAACGCACTAATGCTGAGGGCTTTTTAAAATCTGGTGACGAGATGATTACTTTAGCCGCTGAAATTGCACGGGCCGCAGGTGAGCGCACACCGCGGCAACTACTAGCAACGACTAGAGAATGGGCCGAGCGTTGCCTGTTATCACCTGCACGCGATATTGGCTTGGGAGGTGCGCACTTACCTGAGCCACACGTTGTTGGCGCTGAATCAGCACATCAGATGCGCACACTTTTACGCACGCGCAGCGAGGCCGGTATTAATTGGCGCTACAGCGATGCCACAACTATTAAGCGTGCACGGCTACGTTTAGATGATGAGCTAGCCACGGTTGCAACTCTTGGCTTTGAATCGTATTTTTTAACTGTTGCCGATATTTGTGACATGGCACGAAGTGCTGGTATTCGTGTTGCTGCACGCGGTAGCGGTGCGGGCTCACTAATCTGCCATTTACTTGGAATCTCTGGTGTTGAACCGATGCAGCACGGCTTATTAATGGAGCGTTTTTGTTCACCGCTGCGTCGAGCTTTACCCGATATAGATATCGATGTTGAATCACACCGTCGCCTTGAGATCTATGACATGGTTTTTAAACGCTACGGTGATACCAACTGGGATACACCTAATAATCAATCCCGATGTGCCACGGTTGCAATGGTCGACACCTATCGTGCTCGCCATGCAATTCGAGATGCAGGAGCAGCCCTTGGTTTACCTGCGATGGAGATTGACTTACTTGCTAAATCAATGCCGCATGTGCGTGCACGCAATATTTCTAGCGTTCTAGAAAACCTGCCGGAGTTAAAATCTCTCAATGTTTCAGCGCCGTTGACTGCCATGACGATTGCACTTGCCCAACGCCTTGATGGTCTGCCGCGACACTTAGCGATGCATCCATGTGCCATCGTTTTATCCGATGGGGGTTTATTAGATCGCACCCCACTGATGGCTAGTGCTAGCGGTTATCCCATGCTGGTCTTTGATAAAGATGACGTTGAGGCCATTGGGCTATTAAAACTAGATGTCTTAGGCGTACGCATGCAGTCGGCAATTTCATATGCACTGACTGAAATCGAACGTGCCCAGAATGAAAAAGTTGATATCGATACTGTGCCAATAGATGACCCGGCAACATTTGATTTAATCCAATCAACGCGCACGCTGGGTATGTTTCAGATAGAGAGTCCAGGTCAGCGTGAGTTAGTTGGAAAGTTAGAACCTAAAACTTTTACCGATTTAATTATCGATATCTCACTTTTTAGACCCGGCCCAGTTAAAGGCGACATGATTACGCCCTTTTTAAAGGCCCGGCATGGGTGGAGCCCAGCCCAGATAATTCACCCTGATCTCTATGAGATTTTGCGTGATACCGAAGGTGTAGTTGTTTTCCATGAACAGGTTATCGAAATCATTGCAACGATGACTGGTGCATCCCTCGCTAGCGCAGATGAAAAACGCCGCGCCTTGGGGGACAAAGTGGGTCAGCAAGAAGTCTGCGATTGGTTCTTTCCTGCCGCAACGGCAAAGGGTTATGAGCTGCGAATTATTACTCAGATTTGGGATTTACTACGCGCCTTCGCATCCTTTGGTTTTTGCAAAGCACATGCTGCAGCCTTTGCACTGCCTACATATCAATCGGCTTGGCTCAAAACACATTACCCCGCAGCTTTTTTAGCTGGAGTTCTTACGCATGATCCTGGCATGTACCCCAAACGTCTAATCGTTGATGAGGTACGCCAGATGGGAATCACTGTTGCGCCCTTAGATGTGAATGAATCTGATTCGGTATACCGGGTTGAAGATCAAGGTGCGGCTATCCGTATAGCGTTATCGACTATTGAAAAGATTAGTGATGGCGAAGTCAGATCTATTATTGCCGGTCGTCCTTATACCGATCTCGGTGATTTTGTTCATCGCTCTGGAAGTAGCGTACCGGTTACAGAGAGCGCGATATTAACTGGTGCATTTGATCGCCTACACACCGATGTTAATCGTCGCGATCTCTTATTACATTTCTCTGACTTGCAACGCTCTCCAAGTAAAGCCATTTCTGGGGCGCAGATGAACTTAGCTTTTGCCGCCCCCGCTCTGATTAGTAGCGGCCTGCCCGATATGAAGCCAGCAGAAATGGTCCGTCACGAAGTAGAGCGCTTAGGTATCGACATGTCCGCGCACCTCATTGAGTTTTATAGTGAATTTCTCAACGCTATCGGGGCGGTGAGATCATCTCAGTTACTTTCTCAACGCTCTGGTTCTAGCGTTCTTGTAGCCGGCATTAAAGTTGCACTACAGACACCCCCAGTGCGATCAGGAAAGCGTGTAATTTTCTTAACTCTCGATGATGGATATGGCTGCAGTGACTCGGCATTTTTCACCGATGTACAAAGTGACTATGCCAGCACGCTGTATTCGACATCCCTGCTACTAGTTAGAGGGCAGACTCGCCGTACAGGCGCACGTGGAATTTCAATTAGGGGGACAGGCGCGTGGGATTTATGCGCGGCATATGAAAGTTGGCGAGCTAAAGAAAGTACGCTGGCAATATGACAACGGCCTCAATCCTGCATGTGGATATGGATGCATTCTTTGCATCAGTGGCCGAGCGCGATAATCCTGAACTTAAAGGTAAGGCAGTTGTAATTGGAATGGGCGTGCGTGGTGTTGTATCTGCGGCAAATTATGAGGCTCGCAAATTTGGAATCCACTCAGCTATGCCAGTTGGGCGTGCACGACGTTTAGCGCCACATGCGATTTTTCTTCCCGTTGATATGCCTAGATATCAAGAAGTATCAGGGCACATTATGGAGATCTTTGAAAGTTTTACGCCATGGGTAGAGCCCATCTCACTTGATGAGGCATTCTTAGATGTTAGTGGCGTGCAACGTTTATTGGGTTCACCACGCGAAATCGCTACTGCAATTCGCGCCAAGGTTGAATCACAAGAGGGAATCACATGTTCAGTTGGAATCGCACCTTCAAAGTTCATTGCAAAGCTTGCATCACAGCACTGCAAACCAAATGGAATGTTAGAGATAACCGCCGATCGCATTCTTACTTTTCTACACCCGTTACCAATTAGCGCAATGTGGGGAGTCGGACCAAAGACTGCCGAAACATTAGAGCGCTTAGGTCTTCGCACCATTGAAGACATTGCTAATTTGCCACGAACAACGCTGATTCGAGCATTAGGTGAAGCAAGCGGTGCATCCTTATATGAATTGGCATGGGGCCGTGACTACAGAGATGTATCACCCCAAGATGCTGAAAAAAGTATTAGCGCCGCCGAAACTTTTCCACAAGATTTAGATGATCCAAATCAAATTCTGACTGAGTTCCTTCGATTAACCGAACGCGCATCGGCTAGACTGCGCGATAAAGAGTTATTTGCCAAGACTATTTCCATCAAAGTTCGCTTCGCCGATTTCTCAACTATCAATAGATCCAAGACGCTCTCACTTCCCTTAGAAGGAACTCATGAGATTTATGAGGTTGTTAAAGGGCTTTATCAGGCTCTGAAGATTGAACGGGCACGCCTTCGTCTGGTGGGTGTAACACTTGAGAACTTAAGCAGTGGGGCTCCTGAGCAGATGGTTTTAGGCGCACGGGAGAGCGGGTGGAGACAGGCCGATGGCGCAATTGATAGAGCCAGAGCGCGATTTGGTGTGGGCAGTGTGCGTCCGGCTCGACTGATAAAACCACATGAGGACGAGTAGCGGGGCAGCATAAAACCTTCTATTGTTGACGCATGCCGTTGTCAGATCATGAGAAGCGAATGCTCCAGGAGATGGAGGCCGCGCTATTAACTGAGGATCCACGCCTATTTTCAGCCCTGTCTGGCACTGGGCCTTCACCAAAGCGCACCAGAGTTGTGGCAGCGCTGGCTCTGATACTTTTGGGAATCGCAGTCCTCTTTACCGGCTTGGTCGCCAAACTCACGCCTGTCGGAGTTCTTGGCTTCGTTATCGCTTTAACTGGAATCATCCTTGTTCTCTCTTCTTTTGGGACGAGTACAGGCTCACGTAAGCAGAAAGGCGCTCGCAAAGCCCCCGGTTTGAATTCAAAGCTGCAATCTCGCTGGGATAAGCGCAGTAACCAGTAGCTCTTTATGCGTTCTAGGCCCTCCTATGGAGGGTCTTTTTTTATGCCATTAGGGTGGGGGAGAGTGGGTGGAAAATGGAAAAAAGTGGCGAAAGGTGGTTGAAAAAGGAGTAAAGTGGAGTAAAGTGGGGAACTAAGCCGAGGATCCACACGGCTGGCGAACCTGGGGAAGGGGGCGCTGAAAATGTTTCTTGGCACCCACGAACCGCGCCTTGATGAAAAAGGCCGTTTAATTCTTCCAGCGAAATTTCGCGAAGAGCTTGCATCAGGTTTAGTAATTACTAAAGGACAAGAACGTTGCCTTTATGTTTTTCCAACAAATGAATTCACTGTTATTACTGAGACGCTAAAACAAGCGCCAGTCACTGCAAAATCAGCACGCGATTACAGCCGTGTGATGTTTGCAGGTGCACACGATGAAATTCCAGATCGTCAAGGTCGCATAACAATTCCACAAGGACTTCGCACATATGCCGGATTAGAAAAAGATTGCGTTGTCATCGGTGCAAATACTCGCGTTGAAATTTGGGATGCAACTTCTTGGAATGAATATTTGGCAGATCGCGAAAAGAGTTTTGCCGATGTTTCAGAGGAGGTCTTTCCAGGACTTTTCTAAATGACTCTCATCTGTGGCCACCGCCGACCCTTCGAACGTATCGGCGCCCCTTCCCCGGCGCCGCTACTAAACAGATCCGTCGGCCGGCGGTGACCAGAGATGAGAGTTGAAATGAAGATAGGTAGTAAAAGTTAGTAAGTCACCGTTTAAGGAAAGGGGGAGTAATGACAAGTGCACATATTTCAGTAATGCGCGATCGATGCATCGAACTTCTTACTCCTGCGATAAATTCTTGCGCTAATCCAGTGGTGGTCGATGCAACTCTTGGCTTAGGCGGACACACAGAGGCTTTACTTGAGAAATTCCCTCAGCTCACTGTTATTGGAATTGACCGAGACCGTGATGCCCTTAATAGTGCAATAGTTCGCTTAGCTCCATTCGCAGATCGTTTTCATGGTGCGCATTCGCCATTCGATTCTATTGAGGCAATTGTGAGCTCGTTTGGATACAGCAATATTGCTGGTGCCTTATTTGATTTAGGTGTTTCATCAATGCAACTTGATCAAGCGGATCGAGGATTTTCATATTCGCAAGATGCACCTCTGGATATGCGCATGGATCGTTCGCAATCACTGACTGCCGCTGAAATTATTAACACATATGAACCTGGTCAGTTAGTTCGCATTTTACGTACATATGGTGAGGAAAAATTTGCCACACGCGTAGTTGACTCAATTGTAAAAGCGCGTTCAATCGCACCATTGAACTCAACTATTGCTTTAGCAACTTTAGTAAAAGCAGCGATTCCAGCGGCAACTCGTCGTACTGGTGGAAACCCTGCTAAACGTACTTTCCAAGCCCTGCGAATTGAAACAAATGATGAACTTGGTGCGATTACACGGGCTTTACCAGCGGCGCTCAAACTCTTAACTGTGGGTGGACGTTTGGTTGTCATGTCCTTTCAATCCCTTGAAGATCGCATAGTCAAAGAGCTTTTCACTGCCTCAACAACTTCTGGAACACCACGTGACCTCCCGTTTGAACTCCCGGAGTTAGCCGCAAAATTCGCACTTGTTATTCGTGGCAGTGAGACGCCATCTAATAAAGAGCTAGAAGAAAATTCACGTTCTGCATCCGTTCGACTTCGCGCAATTGAAAAGGTGGCCGCATAATGGCAATGACCGCATTAGCTCCAGCAATTACTCGTTCACGAGAAATCTTTGCTGAGAAATCTTCACAAGTTGCGCTCAAGCTTGTGCCAGATATTTCAGAGGGTAAGCAGGCTAACCGCAAATTCTTCGCAACCTTTGTAACGTTCGCCGGAATATTGGGATTACTTGTACTTCTATTTTTAAACACACTTTTAGCACAAGATGCATTTACGCTCACTCACCTCAAGCTTCAAGCAAAGATGGTTAGCGATGAACGTGAAGCTATCGCTCGTCAGATAGATTTGCAATCCTCCCCGGAGGCGTTATCAAAAGCAGCAGCTCAACTTGGAATGAAACCCTCAGAAACGCCAACTTTCCTCAATCTCAATGAAGCAATTATTCCGCAAGCGAGTGTAAACAATGGGTAATTTTGCAATTGCGCACAATCGAATCAGATTATTGATTTTATTAGTTGCCGTTGCAATGCTTATTTTTGGTGTTCGTCTTGTGCAAGTACAAGCCGTACAGGCAGGAGATTATCGAGCTTGGGCTGCGACCGAGATGGAAAATACACGTTCACTACTGGCGCCACGGGGAGATATCACAGATGCCAATGGAGTTGCCTTCGCCAGAAGCGTTGCTGCCACCAGCATTGTTGTAGACCAAACTCAAATTTCAAATCCAGCTCGTACAGCAACTTTTGTCGCGGCGATTCTTGGACTACCGGTTGGACAAGTGAAAGCCAGTATCACCGGAACTAGAAAATGGAATATGGTTTTTCAAAATGCGAAGCCAGCAAAGTGGCAAGAGTTAAATGCAGCTATTGCTCAATACAATGCACAATTTCCCCCTATGAGTCCCGATCGGATAATTGGGTTTTTTCCTGAACGCAGTTATGTTCGTGAATATCCATCCGGCTCATTAATTGCATCCCTGGTTGGGTTTGTTAATCACGACGGAAAAGGTGCCACCGGTTTGGAATCGAGTATGAACTCTGTAATTTCAGGGATCGATGGGAAGTATTCATATGCAAATGGTTACGGTGCAGAAATCCCCGGTTCTCAATCAGAAATCATTGCGGCCCAAACCGGCACAACGGTACGGTTAACAATCGATCGTGATATCCAATGGGTTGCATCGAAAGCGATTTCAGATGTCGTTAAAGCTTCGCATGCAATCAGCGGAACTGTGATTGTGATGGATCCTAAAACTGGTGAAATCTTGGCTCACGCAACTGCTCCAACCTTTGACCCCAATAACACGTCAAAAGTTTCGCTAGTGGCGATGCGGAATCCATCCGTACAGGATGTGTATGAGCCTGGATCTACAGGCAAAGTAATGACGCTTTCGGCCGCCCTTGAAGACAAGAAAATAACCCCCGAAACAGTTTTCACAGTTCCATACGCATTAAAGCGCTCTACAAAGCTCTTCCATGATCATGAACGTCACGCTACAAAGCGTTTAACTGCATCTGGCATTCTTGCCGAATCATCAAATACTGGATCTATTCAAATTGGCGAACTCTTATCGCATGAAACTTTATATAATTACCTTTCAAAGTTTGGAGTTGGTACAAAAACGGGCTCTGGTTTACCGGGGGAGTCAAATGGAATCCTTCCAAAAGTCGCTGATTGGTCTGGAACTACCGCCCCTACAGTTGCATTTGGCCAAGGTTATTCATTAACCGCCATGCAGGCGACAAGTATTTTTGCAACGATTGCTAATGATGGAGTGCGAGTTTCACCAACGGTAATCGCAGGAACACGTGATGCGAGTGGAAATTTCACACCAGCTGCAGGTCGTTCTAGTCAGCGAGTAATTAGCGTTGATACTGCACAAAAAATGCGCATCATGATGGAGAGCGTTGTATCGGCATCTGGTACTGCACCAACTGCGGCAATTGCCGGCTATCGAGTAGCTGGAAAGACTGGCACCGCGATGCGTATCGATGATACCTGCGGTTGCTATCGTGGTTACACCGCATCTTTTATTGGTTTTGCGCCTGCTGATAAGCCCGCATACGTTATTAGCATCACGATTCAAGATCCTAAGGGCATCCACTGGGGTGGAGCACTGGGTGGTCCTGTCTTTAAGAAGGTGATGTCTTTTGTACTTCAAAGCCGACACATTCCACCGACCGGTACAACAGTAACTCCGGTAGCGCTTAATGAAAAAGAGTTACTAGCTAAGAAGGCTGCGGATGCTAAGACCACTCACTAGCCCCAAAAAAAGCTTAGCGGCAATCTGCAAAGTTCTTGATGCATATTCTCAAGCCGACGAGCAAGCATTGTCATCAATCTTAGTTATGGGGATTTCTCAATCGAGTGATGCAATTTGTGAAGGCGATCTATTCATTGCTCTACCTGGTGAAAAATTTCATGGCGCAAAATTTGCCAGTAATGCCAAAAGCAAGGGAGCAGTTGCGGTGCTAACGGATGCTGCCGGAGCATCAATGATTAGTGATTTGCCTGTATTGATTACTCCAAATCCACGTCGGGCAGCAGGAATTATTAGCGCTTGGTTTTACAGCGAGCCCATGCGAGATCTTTACAGCGTAGGCGTAACTGGAACTAATGGAAAAACAACAGTAACAACATTGCTACATCAAATTATGAGTTTTGCTGGCCGAGAAACCGGGCTACTAGGCACCGTAGAGACTCGCATAGGTTCTGAAGTATTGGCAAGCAAAAGGACGACCCCTGAAAGCAGTGAATTAGCGGCACTATCTGCAGTTATGCGCGAGAGACATATGCGCAATTTAGTTATGGAAGTATCAAGCCATGCAATTACGTTAGATCGTATTAGGGGCAGCCATTTTGCAGTTGTAGGATTTACAAATCTTTCGCAAGATCATTTAGATTTCCACAAAACCATGGAGGAGTACTTCTTAGCAAAATCTAAGCTATTTTCTTTTGAATATGCAGATTTAGCCGTCATTAATATCGATGATGCATATGGTGAAAGACTCTCTAAATCGACTGAGCTTTCAGTGGTGACACTTTCCCGCTTTAATCAAAAAGCTGATTGGCATTTTACGACTATTGCTTCTGACTACGTTGGCGCCTCCCTTGCCATACGTGGAAGTGGAGGAATTCTGATTGAAGCAAAAACTCACTTACATGGATCATTTAATTATGACAACTTGCTCATGTCGGTGGCGATTGCAGTTGAAAGCGGAATCGATCCAATAGACATTGCAGCAATAATTCCTCAACTCACAGGTGCTGCTGGGAGATTAGAAGCAGTAAGACTTGGTCAAAACTTCATAGCCTTAGTTGACTATGCTCACTCTCCAGATGCGGTCATACGTGTTCTAGAAACTGCCCATGAAATTGCTGAAGGGAATGTAATTGCAGTTCTTGGTTGTGGAGGTGACCGCGATAGAACTAAGCGCGCATTAATGGGTAAGGCGCTCTATGAAGGCGCAGATGTAGCTATATTTACGAGTGATAATCCACGTAGTGAAAACCCTGATGACATTCTCATGCAAATGGTTTTAGACCTTGATATCAGACATCCTCATGAAGTCATTCCAGATCGATCTGCGGCGATTAAAGCAGCGGTTAATGCGGCGCAAGATGGCGATGTAGTTATAGTTTTAGGCAAGGGACATGAAAAAGGTCAGGAGATTGCCGGCGTAATAAAGGATTTCGATGATCGCAAGGAGCTGGCAAAAGCGATCGAGGATAAGCGATGATCACTTTAACTGCAGGGGAAATCGCCCTAATAGTAGGTGGAGAGCTACATTGCGATAGAGATTTACTCATTTCAAAGGCCCCGGTTTTTGATTCGCGCCTTGCAACGCCCGGTAGTTTTTTTCTCGCCCTACAAGGCGAAAAGCAGGATGGCCATGAATTTGTCGCTGAGGCATATCGCTTGGGGTCGATGTTTTCCTTAACTACCCACATTATCGATGGGCCTTGCATAGTTGTTAAAGATCCAATAGCGGCACTCTCGATTCTTGCAACATTTGTGCGTAAGAGATTAACTAACTTAATCGTAATCGGCATCACTGGTTCGCAAGGCAAGACGAGTACCAAGGATTTAATGGCACATATGCTCAGCGCCGTTGGGCCAACAGTTTCACCGGCGGGTTCATTTAATAATGATTTGGGGCTACCAATAACCTTATTAGAGTGTGACGATCGAACTCAATTTTGTATCTTAGAAATGGGTGCAAGACACAAAGGAGATATTGCTAGGTTGTGTGAAATTGCACAACCAAATATTGGTGTTGTGCTCACCGTTGGTAGCGCACATATTGGCGAGTTTGGTTCGGCATCAGCCATTGCACAAACGAAAGCCGAGCTCATCACATCATTGGATACAGCAGGAGTTGCAATTCTGGGTACTTACGATGAATTCACACCCCTCATGGCTAAATTACATTCTGGACGCACGTTATTGTTTGGCGAGCAACCAAACCTGGATGTGCGCGCTTCGGATATTGAGATTCGCGAAGGACGCCCACACTTTGATGTAGTAACTACGGCTGGGCGCGACGCGGTAGGAATGCGTTTAGTGGGGGCCCATCAAATTTGTAATGCATTAGCCGTAGCAGCCGTTGGTACAGCCTTAGACCTCCCGCTTGAATTAATAGCTAGTTCATTATCGACTGCGGAAAGTTCAAGTAAATGGCGCATGGAGCTGCACGAGCTTGAAGATCTTTTGATCATCAATGATTCTTATAACGCTAATCCTGTTTCGATGGCAGCGGCCCTGCGCTCATTGGCCTTTTTTGCCCAAGAGCGAGGTGGGCAGTCATGGGCCTTTATCGGAAAAATGCATGAACTCGGCGAGTCAGGTCCAGCTCTGAGCGCAGCTATTGGCACCCTTGCCCAAGAGATTGGTATTGATCACTTGGTTGTAGTCAATGCCCCTGAATATGGAGACGGAGCAGGCGAACTTGCAGTGCATCATGTTTCAACTATTGAGGCCGCTGAGAAATTCTTCGGATATTTAGCTGAAGGCGATGTAGCAATGGTAAAAGCATCGCGTTCAGAAGGTTTTGAAAAACTTGCTGAGGCGCTAGAACTTTATTGGAATGAAAAGAATGGAGTGAATGAATGAGACAGATTCTTATTGCGGGAGCAATCGCACTTGCCTTTTCACTCTTTGGCACGAAAGGCCTAATAAAGATTTTAGCCGGTAAAGGCTACGGGCAAATAATTCGAGACGATGGCCCTAGTAGTCACCATACTAAGCGTGGCACTCCAACCATGGGTGGAATTATCTTTATTCTTGCCGCCATTGTCGGCTATGCCGCAGCACATGTTATTTCGGGTAACTCATTCACAGCATCTGCAGTCCTAGTCATTGGCTTAGTTGTGAGTTTAGGAGCGATAGGTTTCATCGACGATTGGTTAAAGGTATCTCGTCAAAATTCGAGAGGTCTTAAGGGAAGATATAAGCTTTTAAGTCAGGCAGTCCTCGCAGGTATCTTTGGAACTTTAGGTTTAAAATTTGCAGATAATGATTCATTGACACCTATTTCACACTATCTATCTGGGGTTCGCGAAACAAGCATTTACTTAGGATCATTTATTGCAATCATCTGGATCATTATTATGGTCATGTCAGCAAGTAATGGAGTAAACCTCACCGATGGTTTAGATGGCTTAGCTACTGGTGCCACGATCATGACATTCCTATCCTTCGTACTCATTGGAGTCTGGGAGTTTGGACAAAGTTGTGCGGTCAATGCCGCAAGTGGCTGTTACCAAGTTCGTGATCCTTTAGATCTGGCAGTACTCGCCGCGGCATTTGCCGGAGGGTGTACCGGTTTTCTGTGGTGGAATACCGCGCCAGCAAAGATCATTATGGGAGATACAGGCTCACTGGCATTAGGAGCGGCAATTGCTGGTCTAGCAGCAACACTTCGTGTACAACTTTTACTTATTCCACTAGGTGGCTTATTCGTACTCATTACTATGTCGGTAGTTATTCAAACTCTCTATTTCAAAATCAGCGGTGGAAAGCGTGTATTTAGAATGGCGCCGCTGCATCACCACTTTGAGCTCAAAGGTTGGGCCGAGATTACTGTAGTGATTCGTTTTTGGATTATTGCTGGCCTGAGTGTGGCCGGCGGCTTAGGGCTTTTTTATGCGCAGTGGGTAGTTAAGTAAGTTCGATGGACATATCTTTTGCAGGACACAACTACTTAGTCTTAGGGGCCGGAGTGACTGGCAATTCGATTGCCAGGGCGGTTCTAAAGCGTGGGGCTAGCGTAAGTGTTGTCGATGAAAACCCCGATGCTCGATCAGAGTTCACCCTGCTCACACCAGAAAATCTTCATTTAAATAACTTTGACAGAGTAGTGGTTTCACCTGGATGGAATGAAAAACACCCCATCATCGTTAAGGCTATAGAGGCTGGAATCGAAATTCACAATGAGATCGATATTGCCTGGAAAATCTCACGACAAATTTCTCCAACTCAGAAATGGTTAGCGCTCACTGGGACAAATGGAAAGACAACGACAGTTGAAATGGCGGCAGCCATGTTGCAGAGCGCGGGGCTAAAGGCGATTGCGTGTGGAAATGTCGGTGATACGGTGATTGAAGCCGTTGATCGCAGTGATGCCTTTGACTATTTAATATTGGAACTTTCATCTTTTCAACTACATTGGATGAGGGAAGCAGAGTTTGTTAGTGCGGCGATTCTAAATATTGCCGATGATCATTTAGATTGGCATGGAAGTTTTGAGAATTACTGCACAGATAAATTTTCAATTCTAGAACGGGCGCAGGTCGCAATATTAAATGCCGAGGATCAAGAAGTACGCAAGCGTGCACAAACTTGGCCAGGACGAAAGGTTTTTTTCTCACTGGGAACTCCCGCACCCGGGGAGCTAGGGGTAGTTGAGGACTTACTTGTTGATAGAGCTTTTATAGATAACCCACAAGAAGCGGCGATGATTGCAGCGATCTCTGATATTCAACCGACCTTGCCGCATAGCGTCTCTAATGCCTTAGGGGCAGCTGGCTTAGCAAGAAGTGTGGGCGTCTCGCATGAGAAGATACAAAGTGCGTTAGCCAACTTTCATCCAGGACGCCACCGAATCGAGACTATCTATGAGGCCGACGGTGTCAGCTGGATTAATGACTCGAAGGCCACAAACCCTCATGCAGCTTCGGCTTCGCTGATGTCCCACTTAAGTGTCATTTGGATCGGCGGTGGCTTAGCTAAGGGCGCAGATATGTCGGGGATGATTCAACGATGTGCCGGTCGTATCAAAGTTGCGATACTCATTGGCGCCGATCGTGAGCTCATTGAGGTGGCTTTTCGTGAGTTTTCTCCGCAGACGCAACGCATCATGGTTGACCCTGACTCTGATTATCTTAAAGGTGGAGTCTCAAACTCCCTGATGGAAAATATTGTTAGAACTGCCCAGACTTATGCAGCCCAAGGAGATACCGTTTTAATGGCACCCGCATGCGCATCTATGGATCAATTCGTTTCGTACGCCGATCGTGGGAATCGATTTGCCGAAGCAGTGAAGAAATTGGTGGCGAATGAAAACTGAATCTAGACAGACGATTTTTAGTAAACCTATCAATCTGTATTACATGCTGATTTTCAGCTCATTGGGATTGAGTTTGCTTGGTCTAATTATGGTTTTCTCGGCATCCTCGATTCACTCACTTGAAACCAAGGGCACCACGTACGCAATTGTATTACGGCAGTTTATCTTCCTACTTATATCAATACCTATGGCGTGGGTGCTATCTAGATTTTCTTTATCGCGGTGGAGAGTTTTTGCACGGCTCGGTGTAGTTGTTTCTTTTGGATTATTAGCAGTTGTGCAAGTTATAGGTAAGAGTGTAAATGGAAACCATAACTGGATTAGCTTAGGATTCGTAGACGTACAACCCAGCGAAATTGTTAAGTTTTTAATGATCCTTTGGGCTGGATTTGTATTGGCAAAACGTGAGCGTTCCGGTGATGTTCAAGGAAATGTGTTAAAGCTAATTGCGCCCGCATACTTTGTCTGCATAGTTTTGGTGTTGGCTGGTAAGGATTTAGGAACAGCTTCGGTATTTGGTTTTGTTTTAGCCGGACTCCTTTGGGTATCAGGGGTACGTCTGAGTGTCTTTCCAGGGATCCTTGCAATTGGTTTTGCCGGAATCGGTGCACTCATTATTTCAGCTCCATATCGAATGGCAAGATTTTCCGTTTTTTTGAATCCATTTGCTGCAGATCAATATAAGAACATCGGTTGGCAACCTGCGCATAGTTTGCTTGGGTTAGCCAGCGGGGGCTTATTTGGCGTAGGACTTGGCGCAAGTCGTCAAAAATGGGGAAACCTACCCGAGGCACATACGGACTTTATATTTTCAGTCATAGGTGAAGAGTTAGGTTTGTTTGGAACTCTTTTGACCCTGCTATTACTCTCTACTTTGATCTTTGCAATCTTTAAAATCGCTTTGCGAACGGCAGATCCCATGGTTCGCTATGTGAGCTCAGGTATAGGTTGTTGGATTGCTATTCAATCAATTCTTAATATTGGTTCGGCAATTAGCATTCTCCCGGTAGTTGGAGTAACTCTGCCACTTGTTTCATACGGTGGCTCAGCATTAATTGCAACATACATGGGAATAGCTTTCGTCATTGGTGCTGCACGCCGTGATCCAGTGATTTATAAAGAACTGCAAGAAACTGGAGTTTCATGGCTACGATAGTTTTTGCTGGTGGTGGCACTGCTGGTCACATAGAACCCGCACTTGCCGTAGCACGTGCCTGGAAAAGCTCCCATCCACATGATGAAATCCTATTTCTTGGTACAAAAAACGGTCTTGAAAATACTTTAGTTCCAGCTAATGGATTTACGCTTACTCTTATTCCAAAGGTTGCAATCTCTAGAACTCCATCACTGTCCTGGCTAAAGATTCCGCTTGATCTAGTGAATTCGGTGAAGGCCTCATATTCAATCCTCAAGTCGGCCGATCTATTAATAGGCTTTGGAGGTTATGTCAGTGCACCTGCTTATCTGGCTGCCAGATTCGCTGGCGTTGCGATAATAGTTCATGAAGCAAATGCAAAACCTGGATGGGCCAACAGATTAGGGGCGTTATTGACTCCTTATTGCGCCGTTGCTAATCCGGTAGCAAGTAGAGAGTTCGCTGATGCACTTATCACTGGCATCCCGCTGCGCTCGGATGTGGCTCGCTCTCTTGTTGAATCTAGCAAGGATTGGAGTGCGGCTCGAATGCGCGCAAAACAAGCTCTAGGCTTTGATTTACATGCGCCATTAATTTTTGTTATGGGTGGTTCCCAAGGCTCTGTGAAAATTAACTCCATAATTGTAGAGTCATTGCCAGCATTGCGCTCGAAAAATATCTCAATCCTTCATTCCGTGGGTCGCCTCAATACTCTTCCTCCAGCGCAAGGCGCATATCGCCCAGTTGCCTACGTCGATGACATGGCACAGGCGTATTTAGCGAGTGATGTGATTATTGCGCGAAGTGGAGCCGTAACCTGCAGCGAGTTCGGCGCTCTTGGACGTTATGCTCTTTTTGTGCCTCTACCCGTTGGAAATGGCGAGCAGTTACACAATGCACGTACCTTAGTAGAAAGTGGTCGTGCCCAAGTTGTCGCCCAATCTGAGTTCAACGCAGATTTCTTAGTCACCACGATCGATGAACTACTTCTTCGATCAAGCCAAGCGTCAATTACTGGTGATGTAAAAGATTTAGAGGCTGGAGAAAAAATTGTGGCTTTGGGAGAGTTTGCGATGGCTGCCAAGTGACACGTATCAAATTGAACTCCTTAACTGGAAAACGCATTCACTTTATAGGTATCGGTGGTGCTGGAATGAGCGGTTTAGCACGGATCGCGCTCTCTCACGCAATAATAGTAAGTGGCTCCGATGCTAAAGACTCATCAGTAGTTAAAGCACTTCAAGCACTTGGCGCAAGCATTTCAACCAAGCACGGTGCCGAGAATGTAGAGGGTGCAGATCTTGTTGTTTATTCCACAGCAATTGCGCCAAGTAATCCTGAAATGGTTCGTGCGCAGGAGTTAGGCCTAAAAGTTCTCACGCGTGCTGCCGCTTTAGCGGTATTGATGTCAGAGTCTAAATCGATTGCAGTTGCTGGAACTCATGGCAAGACAACAACCTCCTCAATGCTGGCTGTGGCTTTGCAAGCCTGTGGGGAGGATCCATCTTTTGCAATTGGTGGCACCATCACCGCCTCTGGATCAAATGCACATCGCGGGACGGGTAATATTTTTGTAGCCGAAGCCGATGAATCCGATGGATCATTTGTTGAGTACCACCCATTCGCAGCGATAGTGACTAACGTCGAGCACGATCATGTAGATTTTTTTGCTACACCAGCAGATGTAGAGCGAGCCTTTCAAGCCTTTGCGGCAACCATTAATCCGCAGGGCTTTCTCACATATTGCGCCGATGATTCTGGCGCGCGCACACTCGTTACTCAGACGGGCGAATTGAAAACTATCTCTTACGGGGTAGCTGAGAACGCTGATTTAAGATTAGACCATATTGAGCTCGGTGCAACTGGATCAAAGGCGCGTGCTCTCTGGCATGGAAAAGCAATTGGTTTTATTGAACTTGTGGTTCCGGGTCAGCATAATCTGCTCAATGCCGCGGCCGTGTTGGCCACAGGTATCGAATTAGGTTTTGCTCCGGCCGATCTGTTAACCGGGCTTGCTACATTTCGTGGCACTGGGCGACGCTTTGAGTTAGTAGGCACTGTTCATGGAATAAGAGTTGTAGATGACTATGGACACCATCCAACCGAAATTGAAGTGACTCTCACGGCAGCGCGACGATTTGCTGGTGACGGAAGACTCTTAGTTATCTTCCAGCCACACAGATACTCACGCACTCAGGCCTTCGCTGCAGGCTTTGCGAAGGCGCTCGATGTTGCAGATCGAGTTATTGTCTTGGAGGTTTATGCCGCGAGTGAAAAACCTATTCCAGGTATTACCTCACAGCTCATAACCGATGCAATGGAAAAAGGTGAGTACATACCTAACTTCATCGAAGTCACAGATCTCATAATTAACTCCGCTCAACCAGGAGATGTGGTCATTACTCTTGGAGCAGGTGACGTTAGCTCCTTAGCACCTATTATTTTCGATGGTTTGAGCCGGCGATTCAATTAAATGAAAAAAAGGCGACTTATAACTGCGATTTCATTGTTAGCACTTGTTACTTCTGCTTATGTTCTAGGTTGGTCTTCACTATTTACAGTTAGTGCCATCGAAATAAATGGAACCAAGAACTCCCTACCGATTACAATTAAGAAGGGTGAGAAGTTGGCTCGTGTTGAGCCAAGAATTGTCGCTAGTGGCTATCAAAAATATGATTGGGTTAAGAGTGCAGTTGTTTCTCGTAATTGGATTAATGGCAAAGTGAGTATCACAATAACTGAGCGGACACCCATTGCAGTTTTTAATAACCTAGCAATAGATGCCCAAGGTCAGAGTTTTATTATTACAGGCCAGGAAATCTCTTCTCTGCCCAAGATTCAAGCTCCATCAGTTGATTCAGCGATTATTGCCGCCGCCTTTTTTAGAGAGCTTCCAGTTGAGATTTCTTCCAAAGTGAGATTACTCAAGTTCCACAGCGGGGACACTTTCATCATGGAGATCACATCTGATAAAGGCTCCCTCGAACTTCGGTGGGGAAGAAGTGAAGAAAATCTACTCAAAGCTAAGGTTTATCAAGCTTTATTGCTCCAACCTGAAAATGCACATCTGAAAAAAGTCGATGTCTCTGCCCCTCATGCACCAATAGTTAAATAGATTTACATCTGCGACACAGTAAATAGTTCGAGTCGGTATTTGATTAAGATGGGCTGGCACTTTAGTTTCGCCTTATCAATAAAGATTGAATTATAAGGCTCAAGTTGAGGTTTATAGTTCCCAAGGAGGAGAAACGTGGCTTCACCGCAGAATTATTTGGCAGTCATCAAAGTCGTAGGTATTGGTGGCGGTGGAGTAAATGCAATCAATCGCATGATCGATGTCGGACTTAAAGGCGTCGAGTTCATTGCAATTAATACTGATGCACAACATTTATTGATGAGTGATGCCGATGTTAAGTTAGATATCGGAAGAAAAACTACTCGTGGTCTTGGCGCTGGAATGGATCCAGAAAAAGGACGCGAAGCTGCACTTGATCATGCAGATGATATTGAAGAGATTCTGCGTGGTGCAGATATGGTTTTTGTAACTGCAGGTGAAGGTGGCGGAACCGGAACGGGTGCCGCTCCGATTGTGGCAAAAATTGCGCGCGATATTGGCGCGTTAACTATTGGAGTTGTTACGCGCCCCTTTTCATTTGAAGCAAAACTTCGTTCCAATCAAGCAGATATAGGAATTGAAGCATTACGTGCTGAAGTAGATACTCTCATTGTTATTCCAAATGATCGACTTCTTGCAATTTCAGATCGAACAATTACTTTGGCAGATGCATTCAAGAGTGCTGATCAAGTATTGCTTTCTGGAGTACAAGGGATAACGGAGATAATTACTCAACCAGGTTTAATAAATCTAGACTTTGCAGATGTTAAGGCAGTAATGTCGGGTGCAGGTTCAGCACTTATGGGCATCGGTTCAGCCCGAGGCGAAAATCGTGCCTTGCGTGCTGCTGAGTTAGCAATCTCTTCACCTTTGTTGGAGGCATCTATTGACGGTGCAATGGGTGTGCTTCTATCAATCTCCGGTGGTTCAGATTTAGGCCTCTTTGAAGTTAATGAGGCGTGCGAATTAGTGCAGTCGGCCGTTCATCCAAATGCGAAGTTCATCTTTGGTACAACAATCGATGACGCATTAGGTGATGAAGTAAGGATTACCGTGGTGGCCGCTGGCTTTGAAGGTGGCGAACCTAAGCGGGTTTCAACACCGGTTATTAATGCATCAACCCTTGGCGGAGTCGCAGATCCAATCGCTCCCAATGACCCAATCTCGGTAGCACTAGAACTCAATGATGAGCCAACACCTAAGCGTCGCGTTACCTTTGAAGAGCTTGTTGCCGAGGATGAAGAGATCGACGTCCCTGACTTTATGAAGTAAGGCTTTGCCAGAGCTCTTCACTGATCGGCGTCAGGGTCTTAGCCTGACGCCCTTTGACTCGTTTAATTTAGCTCTTCATGTCGGAGATGATGAAGTATCTGTTCGCGCTAACCGTGCCTTACTCGCCGCAAAAATAGGACCGACTCAGTTTATGAATCAAGTGCATGGTGATGCTTTTAAAGTTGTTGAAAGTGTTTCCGACATCGATCCAACGTGTGATGCATTAATTACCACAACGCAAGGCATAGCACTGGCGGTAATGATTGCGGACTGCATACCCTTGCTTCTTATTTCCAAGTCAGTAGTTGCGGCAGTCCATGTTGGTCGAAAAGGTTTATATAACGGTATTGCAGTTAAGGTAGTTGCAGAGATGAAACGATTAGGTGCCGCGGATATTCACGCAACACTAGGTGCATCGATTTGTGGACGCTGCTATGAAGTTTCACAAGAGATTCAGGATGAAGTATGTGCGAAATATCCAGATGCTTTCGCGCTCACACGCGAACACACACCTGCCCTGGATCTATCGAGGGCTTTGATCACGATTTTAGTAGATTTGGGAGTGTCATATGAGGCGTCATCGACGTGCACGCTAGAGGACCCTCTCTATTTTTCATATCGCCGGCATAACATAACTGGGAGAAATGCCGGAGTTGTCTGGTTATGACAAGACTTGACGAAATCGCTGAAAAGTTGGAGCAAGTTAAAGAGCGCATCGCGGTTAGTGCAGCACAATCTGGCAGGGAATCTAGCGAAATTACTCTGGTAGTTGTAACAAAGGTTTTTCCCATTAGCGACGTGGAGATTTTAAAGCAGTTAGGCGTGCGCGACTTTGGTGAAAATAGAGATGCCGATGGAGCTCAGAAAGCCGCTGCCATTGATGCGCAATGGCATTTCCAAGGCCAGATTCAAAGCAATAAAATTAAGTCATTATGTAAGTGGAGCCATGTTATTCACTCACTTGATGAGGCGCGACACTTCGAGATAATGGAGAAATCTGCAGAGCATCCACTACAAATATTTCTTCAAGTCAGTTTAGATGGGGCTAAGAATCGCGGCGGTGCTGACATTGAAAAGCTCTATCATTTAGCGGGTTTGGTTCAGGCTTCCCCAAGGCATCAACTCAAGGGTCTTATGGCGGTAGCTCCCTTAGCCGGGAGTGTGTCAGAATCTTTTAGTCAGTTGGCTAAAATTCATCGTGATTTCATTGGCGAATTTAAGGATGCAACCTCGCTATCAGCGGGCATGAGTGGGGACTTTGAAGAGGCGATAATGCATGGTGCGACACATGTCCGAATTGGTAGTTCAATCCTGGGTTCTAGGTAGCCGAGTAGGTATATTTTACATATGACTAATGCCCTTAAGCGCGTCGCAAACTATTTAGGTTTAATGGACGATCCTGAGTTTGATACTCCATTAAATTCATCAGTTCCAGCGGTACAAACTTCCAGTGAAGTGCGGATTAAGCCTCGCGCAGCTCGCTCGGTTTCATCGCTTCACAATTCTGCCGTTGAAATGGCTCCACAACTTGATCTTCCAGTTCTAGATCGCATCATCACTTTGCATCCACGTTTCTATAATGAGGCGAGAACAATTGGTGAGCATTTTCGCCAGGGAAATCCAGTGATAATTAATCTAACTGACATGGATGAATCTGAGCACAAGCGCCTTGTTGATTTTGCGAGTGGACTTGCTTTTGGTCTCCACGGAACTATTGAGCGTGTTACTAAAAAAGTATTTCTCATCTCTCCGGCTAACCTTCAAGTTAGTTCAGAAGATAAGTCTGCTGCTGCTCAAGCAAGCTTCTTCAATCAGAGCTGATCTCTTATGGCAATCGGTTCGCTTCTAGCGGGCGTTCTACAATTATTCTTATTTGCCCTTCTCGGGCGCCTCATTCTTGATTACATCCGAATGTTTGCCCGCAATTGGCGACCAAGTGGAGTCGCGTTATATTTAGTCGAAGCGATCTATGCAATTACTGATCAACCTATGCGTTTCGTAGGTCGCTACATTCCACCACTTCGACTTGGCGCTGTAAGTCTAGATTTAAGTTTCATCGTGCTCTTTTTCGCCGTACAACTTCTGATGGGCGTTCTTAGAGGGATTTAACTAGTTTTATTGCCAATCCGAGCTCACCTTGATCTAACGTGAGTGACGTATCCCGAATCATTGTTAGCGCAAGAGTCTCATCTTGAATATGTGCTAAATCGCTCGCGATAGCATCGCTTATTTCCTGCTTTGCATTCCAAGTGATATTAATGCGATCTGAGATTTCAAAGCCATCACTCTTACGGCGCTCTTGAATAAAGCGAATTACTTCTCGGGCATTACCGGCCAGAATCAAAGTGTGAGAGAGGGCTAGGTCTAAGGCAACGCTTTCACCATCGTGCGAAGTGACCATCCATCCACTTTTAGGGACTTCAGTTACTACTAGGTCATCGAGTGCAATTTCCCATGCCCCTACGATGGATGTGCCACTGGCTCTTAGCTGCTTAACGAGAACTGTTGCATCGGTCGCCGCGATTGCTTTCGCAATCTCTTGAACGACTCCACCAAATTTTGCGCCTAAACTCTTAAAGTTTGCTTTTACTGAAATATCCACCAAGTCGCCATCGGCGCTAGCGATATCTTCAAGTTCAATCACGTTGAGCTCATCGGCAATTTGTTCGCGCATTGCTTCAGGTAATTTCGCCCAACCTGTTGCGGCGATAAGTGCACGTTGAAGTGGTTGGCGAATCTTTATTCCAGACTCGGCACGAGATGCTCTACCTAGTTCAACAATGCGCCGAGTAAGGGCTACTTGTTGAGATAGATCTAGATCGATAGCACTTGCATTCACAGTTGGAAAATCAGTCAAGTGGACTGAAGCTTGCGCCTTTGAATCTGTTGGCCGAACAAGTTCTTGCCAGACCTGTTCGGTAATAAAGGGAACCATCGGTGCTAAAAGTTGAGTGAGTGTTACCAGGCACTCGTGCAGGGTAGCCATGGCAGCCAAGTCCCCATCCCAAAAACGTCGGCGGGATCGACGTACATACCAATTCGATAAGTCATCGATAAATTCAGCTAATGCCTTACCGGCAACCTGGGAATCAAAATCTTCAAATGCGCAATCCACGGTGCCGATCAGTACATTGAGCTCTGAGATGATCCATCGATCCATTAAAGCTCGATCTTTAAGCTCTGGAGACTTCGTGAGATCAAAGTTTGAAGCATTGGCATAAAGTGCGTGAAATGAAACGGTATTCCAATAAGTCAATAGAGTTTTTCTGATCACTTCATTGATTGCTTCGTGGCCAACTCGACGGGCCGCCCATGGCGAGCCAGCAGCCAACATGTACCAGCGGACAGCATCGGCGCCATGTTGGTCCATGAGCGCCATTGGTTCTAAAACATTTCCAACGTGCTTACTCATTTTGCGACCATCTTTATCAAGGATATGACCGAGACATAAAACCGTTTTGTAAGAGGATTTATCAAAGACTAAAGTTCCAATAGTCATTAATGTATAAAACCATCCACGGGTCTGATCGATTGCCTCACAGATAAAATCTGCAGGATAGGAGGCTTTAAACGTTTCGACCGAGCCCTCTTTATGCGGATATCCCCATTGAGCAAAGGGCATCGCACCGGAGTCATACCAGCAATCAATTACTTCTGGCACCCGGGTCATAACGAGTGAACACTCTGCGCAGGAAAATGTAATGTCATCGACGAATGGACGGTGGGGATCCACATTTGAAAGTTCTTGACCAGCCAGTGCTCCGAGCTCCTTCAAGGAGTCAACGCAGATTTCATGCTTATTCTCGCAGCGCCAAATTGGTAGAGGAGTACCCCAATATCGATTTCGGGAAAGCGCCCAGTCGATGTTGTTATTAAGCCAGTCACCGTAGCGGCCTTCTTTAATTGTCTCTGGATGCCAGTCAGTAGCAGCATTCTCGCGCAGCAATGCATCCTTAATCGAAGTGGTGCGGACATACCACGATGGCTGTGCGTAATACATAAGCGCGGTATGACAGCGCCAGCAATGTGGATATGAGTGCTCATACGGTTGATGTTTGTAAAGTGCACCACTTGCTTTGAGCTCTTTGACTAAAGTTTTATCGGCATCCTTAAAGAACATTCCACCAACAACAGGGGTTGTACTCAGAAATGTTCCATCAGGTGCAATTGGATTTACAACGGGCAGACCATATCCACGACAGACCGCAAGGTCATCGGCGCCAAAAGCAGGGGATTGGTGGACTAAACCAGTTCCATCTTCGGTCGTTACATATGTTGCAAGGACGACGTAATGTGCATCAGGAATTTCAACGTAATCAAATGGTCGTTTATATGTAATGCGCTCCATATCTTTACCGAGCATGGTTTTAAGAATTTCCTTTTCACCCTTGATGCTTTCAATCAAAGCTTTAGCAACAATGAGAACTTCACTCTTATCATCAATGCTGACACGAACAACAACATATTCAACTTGTGGGTGTACCGCGATTGCTGTATTTGATACAAGCGTCCAAGGCGTAGTTGTCCAGACAAGCAGGGATGCCTGTAATTGCGCTAGCTCTCCAGATGTCACTGGAAAGCGTACGTAGACCGATGGATCTACAACAGTTTCATAGCCCTGTGCTAATTCGTGATCAGATAAACCTGTTCCACACCGTGGGCAATAAGGAGCTACTCGGTGATCTTGAACGAGAAGGCCTTTCTTCCAAATCTCTTTAAGTGACCACCACACACTTTCTACATACTCAGGTGACATGGTCCAGTACGCCTCATCGAAATCTACCCAGAAACCCATTCGATCAGTCATCTCTGTAAATGCACTCACATGTCGCTGAACAGATTCGCGACATTTATCGTTGAATGCGGCAACACCAAATTTCTCAATGTCACCTTTTCCAGCAAAGCCCAACTCTTTCTCAACGGCTATTTCAACAGGAAGGCCATGACAATCCCAGCCAGCTTTTCTTGTTACATGCATGCCCTTCATTGTTTGAAAACGCGGGAAAACATCTTTAAAAACACGTGCTTCAATATGGTGAGTTCCTGGCATTCCATTGGCCGTTGGCGGACCTTCATAAAAACTCCAAGGTGTAGCACCAACACGTGCGTCAACACTTTTATGGAAGATCTGATTGTCGCGCCAAAAATCTAAGATCGAATGCTCCAGTGCCGGCAGGTCGACTGCGGGGGAGATGGCCTTAAACGACATTAAAAAACCTCCAGGTTAATAAAACTCTGGAGGGACGAGCTCTGCTGGTGGGCAGATCTCGCGGTACCACCCGCCTTGCGCATGGTTAGCGCCACTTATATCCCTGACTGTTGGTTCTACATGAGCTCATCGCTCACTTCTTCCAACGAACTCGTGGGGTGATGGCCCCGTCATCGCTCTCTTTATGTCAGGTGGCAGAGTCTACGCCATGAGCAGATGAAGATTGCTCGTGGCGCAGTTGGTATCTGTTGCCCAATCGGCATAAGGTTCGCGTCATGCCCAAGAAGCCGGTAAAGAAGCGCGTAGCCAAAAAGGCTCCTGCGAAAAAGGCTCCTGCGAAAAAGGCTCCTGCGAAAAAGGCTCCTGCCAAGAAGGCTCCTGCCAAGAAGGCTCCTGCCAAAAAGGCGGTTGCTAAGAAAGCAGCCGTTAAGAAGGTCGCTACAAAAAAGAGCGCTACCAAAAGCATCCCCGTTAAGAAAGCTGCGGGAAAACCCTTTCCATCAAAGACAACACTGACTGTAGATGAAAAATCTCAGACAGTTTCAGTTTCCACGATTACTGCCCCTGTTCTGGCACCGGTTGTCGAGGAGCGGCGCCTGGTGATGCCACCACCACCACGCCCAACTAAGAGCACTAAGAAGATTGCTCCGCTGAAGCCAATAAAAGGAGCCCCAACTCCTATCGTAGTGAGTGACTCAGAGCCTTCATGGACTACTGCTGAACTAAAGACAATTCGTACCGATATCTCAAAAGAGCTTGAACGACTTCGCCGTGAATTAGCTCTTGTTGAAATTGAGATGGACTCACTCATTCAAGAGTCTGGTGAAGGCGCAGGTGATGATCAAGCTGATGCAGGAACTAAGACATTTGAGCGCGAGCATGAAATGTCATTAGTTATAAATGCACGTGACATGGTTTTGCAAACAGAGCGTGCTTTAGAGCGAATTGATTCCAAGCGTTATGGAAACTGCGAAGAATGTGGCAATCCAATCGGAAAGGCTCGACTTCAAGTTTTCCCTCGCGCAACTCTCTGCATGCTGTGCAAGCAGAAGGAAGAACGGCGCTAACAGTGCGCAGCTGGCGAACACTCTTAAGTGTTGCCTGGTCTATCTGGATCCTCGATTTAGCAACTAAGGCGTGGGCAGTTAGTCAGCTTGCACATCGGGATTCTGTAAAATTAATAGGTTCATTTTTCCAACTGACATTCGTTCGCAACTCCGGTGCAGCCTTTTCATTTGCAACTGGAGCTACTGCGCTATTTTCACTCTTCTCAATCTGTGTCCTAATTGCAATTACCTACTATGCGCCGCGACTAACTTCTCAGGGCTGGTCGGTCGTATTAGGCCTAGTAATGGGCGGGGTTTTAGGCAATCTCTCAGATCGAATCTTTCGTGAGCCTGGATTTTTACGTGGACATGTAATCGATTGGATGCAACTGCCACATTGGCCTATATTCAATATCGCTGATTCTGCGATCGTTGTTGCTGCTGCAATTTCGATGGTCCTATCTGCAAGGAATATCTCCCCCATTGCGAAAAAGGACCCACCGCTATGAGTAATCGAGAACTCCGGACCCTATCGGTTCCTGAAGGCGTGGCAGGCGAACGGATCGATAGTGCCCTAACTCGCGTTTTAGGTTTATCGCGAACCGCAGTTGTAAAACTCCTAGAGGATGGCGACATCACAACTGATAGTAAAGCGATGCTTAAGTCAGAGCGTGTTGCCGCTGGGCAAATTATCGATGTATTGATGCCTGCACCAATAAATTCGATTCCGATTCCACTGACTCCCATTGAAGGCTTAGAGATTGTTTTCGAAGATGAAGACATAGTTGTAATTAATAAGCCAGTAGGTTGTGCAGCTCATCCCAGTCCTGGATGGACTGGACCAACGGTCGTTGGTGCATTAAGTGCCGCAGGTTTTATTATCTCAACAAGTGGTGCGGCCGAGCGACAAGGCATTGTTCACAGACTAGATGTTGGAACAAGCGGTCTGATGATTGTGGCAAAAAGTGATCGAGCATTTACGGTTTTAAAAGATGCATTTCGGACTCGAAGTGTGGAAAAGATTTATCACGCACTTATCCAAGGACACATGGATCCAACTACTGGAACCATCGATGCACCAATTGATAGACATCCAAAAGAAGATCACCGCTTTGCAGTTGTGGGCACAGGTAAAGAGTCGATAACGCACTATGAAGTTATTGAGTTTTATCGCGCAGTCTCACTTGTAAAAGTGGAGTTAGAGACTGGACGTACTCATCAAATTCGTGTTCACTTTTCAGCACTCAACCATCCCTTAGTGGGAGATACGACATATGGCGCCGATCCAGTCCTGGCTAAAAGCCTTGAAATGGCGCGGCCATGGCTGCACGCCAAAGAGTTGCGTTTTGCTCATCCGATTTCTGGCCAGTCACTTAGCTTTATTGCCCCCTACCCAGCCGATCTCACAGGCTCACTGGCGTTGCTTTCCGACGCCGTTCTGCCCTAAGCAATAACCTTGCGCAACAATGCCAAAAGATAACTTCGTCCATCTGCATGTACATACCGAGTATTCGATGCTCGACGGTGCAGCACGTGTGTCAGATTTAATGAGCGAAGTTGTGCGTCAAGGCATGCCTGCAATTGCGATGACCGATCATGGAAATGTATTTGGTGCTTACGATTTCTATAAGAGCGCCCAGAAGGCTGGAGTCAAACCGATAATTGGAATTGAAGCCTATGTTGCACCTGAATCAAGATTTGATAAGAAGCGCGTTAAATGGGCAGATGGTGGCGAAGATGACGTCTCTGGTGGTGGTGCTTATACGCACATGACGATTCTTGCTGAAAATAATCTGGGTTTAGGAAATCTCTTTAGACTTTCTTCTCTTGCATCGCTAGAAGGTTATTACTACAAACCCCGAATGGATCGTGAACTCCTTGCACAGTATTCGGCGGGGTTGATCGCAACAACTGGATGTCCAGGAGGAGAAATTCAAACAAGACTGCGAATGGGCGCCTATAAAGAGGCAATAAAGGCGGCCAGTGACTACCGGGATATTTTTGGTGCTGCCAACTTTTACTTAGAAATTATGGATCACGGGATTGAGATTGAATCACGTGTGAAGAATGATTTGTTGAAGCTTGGAAAAGAGCTTGGACTGCCGTTACTTGCTACAAATGATCTGCACTACACATTGCAAAACGATGCAGGCGCACACGAAGCACTACTTTGTGTTCAATCCGGCTCAACTCTGGCCGATCCAAAACGCTTTAAATTCGATAATGACAGCTTTTATGTAAAGACGCCGCAACAGATGCGCGAACTCTTCAAAGAGATTCCTGAAAGTTGCGATAACACTTTGTTAATTGCAGAACGTTGCACCATCACATTACGAGAAGGGGAGAACCTGCTTCCACAGTTCACCGTTCCCATAGGTGAAACCGAGGATTCTTGGCTACAAAAAGAGGCCGAACGCGGCTTAATCAGCAGGCTTGGTCAGCGCGTTACCGAGGCCCATACCCAGCGGTTGGCCTATGAACTAGGTGTAATGCAGAGTATGGGCTTTCCCGGCTACTTCTTAGTCGTTGCCGACCTAGTCGCCCATGCAAAAGAGGTCGGAATCCGGGTAGGTCCTGGTCGTGGTTCTGCAGCTGGTTCCCTTGTTGCATACGCACTCGGTATTACCGGTCTAGACCCACTAGAACACGGTCTCTTGTTCGAGCGTTTTTTGAATCCTGAACGGATTTCGATGCCAGATATTGATTTGGACTTCGATGAGCGTCGGCGAAGTGAAATGATTCGCTACGCCACGTCTACATATGGTGAAGATCGAGTTGCTCAAATAATTACGTACGGAACCATTAAATCTAAGCAAGCAATTAAAGACTCCACGCGCGTACTTGGATATCCATATGTTATTGGTGAAAAATTAACGAAAGCGCTACCACCTTCAGTGATGGGTAAGGATATTTCTTTAGGTGGAGTGTTTGATCCCAAGGATGATCGTTACGGAGAAGCGGGGGAGTTTCGCTCTCTCTATGAATATGATAATGATTCAAAGCGAGTTGTAGATACTGCTCGTGGGTTAGAGGGTTTGAAACGTCAATGGGGTGTCCATGCCGCTGGTGTAATTTTGTCACGGGAACCATTGCTTGACGTAATTCCAATTCATCGCCGTGAAGCCGACGGCGCAATTATTACGCAGTTTGATATGGGTGCGTGTGAGGCTATTGGACTTCTTAAGATGGACTTCCTTGGTCTAAGAAATCTTTCGGTTTTAGATGATGCCTTACTCAACATTCAAGCTAATCAAGGAATCGAGGTGGTTCTTGAAGATTTAACTCTGGATAATAAAAAAACGTATGAGCTTTTATCTCGTGGCGATACCCTAGGTGTATTTCAGCTCGATGGTGGGCCTATGCGTGCATTGCTGCGTTCTTTGTCACCAGATTCCTTTCAAGATATTTCAGCGGTTATTGCGCTATACCGACCTGGACCCATGGGAGAAAATGCCCACAATAACTACGCCGATCGCAAAAATCATCGTAAGCCAGTAGAGCCGATCCACCCCGAACTTTCAGTGCCACTGCAAGAGATTCTTGGTGATACTTACGGGCTCATTGTCTATCAAGAGCAAGTAATGGCAATTGCACAAAAAGTTGCGGGCTTCTCGCTAGGGCGCGCAGATCTTCTGCGTAAAGCTATGGGTAAGAAGAACAAAGAGATTCTCGATAAAGAGTATGTGCCCTTTGAAGCAGGTATGAAGGCAAATGGTTTCTCAACCGCTGCAATAAAGCGTCTATGGGATGTTCTGATTCCCTTCTCTGACTATGCCTTTAACCGCGCGCACTCGGCTGGATACGGAGTTGTTTCATACTGGACTGGATATTTAAAAGCGAATTATCCAACCGAGTACATGGCAGCACTCTTAACAAGCGTGCGTGACGACAAAGACAAATCTGCGCTGTACTTGAGTGAGTGCCGACGCATGGGCATCAAAGTATTAGAGCCCGATGTCAATGAATCTGATGCGGAATACACGCCGCGGGGCAATGACATTCGTTTTGGATTAGCAGCGATTAGAAACGTAGGCGGGGGTGTGGTTGCATCTATTAATGCCGCTCGTGCAAGTAAAGGTCGCTTCACCTCATTTGGAGATTTTCTAGCAAAAGTTGATGCTCAAGTCTGTAACAAGAAGACGATTGAGTCATTAATTAAGGCAGGTGCATTTGGATCCATGGGTGCAACACGTAAAGGCTTGATGGCAATTTACTTAGAGGCTATTGACTCTGTCATTGAAACTAAGCGAGCTGAAGCGATTGGCCAATTTGATCTTTTCGGTGGTGAATCGATAAGTCATGTTGCAGCAATAGATTTAGATATACCAAAAGGTGAATGGGACAAGGCCATGCTGCTTAGTTATGAGCGCGAGATGTTGGGCCTTTATGTTTCTGATCATCCACTTCTAGGTGTCGAACATGTTCTACGTGCAAATACTGATATGACAATCAGCGAATTGTTAGATGACGGAGCCCAAACCGAATCGATAGTCACAATTGGTGGATTAATAACGAGCGTCACCCGAAAAGTTTCACGCCAAGGTGCATCGTGGGCAGTAGTAAGCGTAGAAGATTTAGAGGGCTCCCTAGAAGTTCTCTTTTTCGCTAATACATATAACCAGTATTCGATGTCGCTTACCGAAGATAGAATCGTTACGGTCAGGGGTCGTGTGGATCGCCGTGACGATGCATTACGTTTTACCGCGTTAGAAATGTCGATGCCAGATATTTCAGCGGGACCAACTGGACCTCTTGTCATTACCTTGCCTATTGCCCAGTGCACCCCACCCATTGTCGATCGAATTAAAGAGATTTTGCGCTCTCATCCAGGCAAACGTGAAGTGCACCTACAGATAAAAGACAACGGTAGCGATACATTTATGAAGATTGATGCCTTAATCACATCATCTCCTAGTTTGAGCGCTGATTTAAAATCGATTTTAGGGCCTCACTGCTTGGTCTAGGCGTTAACTGCTCAGCACGGCCACTCTGACTAGAGTTACAATTGGGGAATGATTCGCACCGTTGACCTACGCGGCCGCGCTCTATCTAAGAGTGAATACAACAGGGAACTTCCGCGCGCCAAATTAAATGTTGCCGAGGCCATGCTTGTGATACAGCCAATTTTGAACAGAGTAAAAACCGGCACTGAAGAGGATCTTCTCTCACTTGCCGAAGAGTTTGACGGCGTACGTCCCGACACAGTTCGAGTTCCACAGGAAGCTTTAGATAAGGCGCTCTTGGAGCTCGACCCTAAGGTTCGGAGTGCGTTAGAGATCTCAATTGAACGTGTTCGTAAAGTACACACCGATCAAATCCGTGCAGAGAAAACCACAACGCTCGTCGATGGTGGAATAGTCACAGAAAAGTGGATACCAGTCGATCGCGTTGGGCTATATGTACCAGGTGGGCGGGCTGTTTATCCAAGCAGTGTAATGATGAATGTAATTCCTGCACAGATTGCAAAAGTTCAGTCCATTGCAGTTGCATCCCCGCCTCAAAAAGAGTGTGGCGGGTTTCCGCATCCTACAATTTTAGCAACATGCGCCTTGCTTGGAATTACAGAGGTGTATGCAATCGGTGGTGCGCAAGCTATTGCCCTCTTTGCATATGGCATGGATGGAATCTGCGATAAGTGTGATTTAGTTACAGGCCCCGGAAATATTTACGTTGCTGCAGCAAAGCGGGCACTGCGTGGAGTCATTGGAATCGATTCTGAAGCCGGACCGACTGAGATCGCAATCCTGGCCGATAGCACTGCAATTCCAGCTGAAGTAGCTGCAGATTTAATTAGTCAAGCCGAACACGATGTAATCGCTGCGGCAATTCTGGTCACTACTAGTGTGGAGTTAGCAGATGCAGTTGCCGCGGAGTTGAATGTTCGTGTAGCGGCGACTAAACACTCAGATCGTATTCGTGAAGCACTAGGTGGAGTGCAATCAGCGATAGTTCTAGTTGATTCAATTGATCAGGGCTTAGATGTCGTTAATGCCTACGCTGCAGAGCATTTAGAAATCCAAACTGCACATGCACGGGCAGATTCATTGAAGGTTCGTAATGCTGGTGCGGTATTTGTGGGGCGTTTTTCACCAGTATCACTTGGCGACTATTCAGCGGGATCAAACCATGTTCTACCGACTGGGGGTTGTGCCTGTCATTCGAGTGGTTTATCAGTTCAAAGTTTCTTACGTGGTTTACATTTCATTGAATACAACCAAAGTGCATTTGCTGAGCTAGTTCCAACAGTTGTAACCCTTGCAAACTCCGAAGACTTACCTGCCCATGGAGAAGCCATGCTTGTGCGAATGAAACAGATGCCATGAGTTGGCCAACGTGGTTACCTTTGCGCACGGACTTACAACCTCTGAGCCCCTATGGAGCACCACAAGTTCCAGCCCAAGCCACGCTCAACACAAATGAAAATCCATATCCGCCTTCTTTGGCTTTGCAAAATGCAATAACAGATGCAATCCAAAAAGTTACGTCAAACTTGAATCGCTATCCAGATCGCGATGCAGATGTGTTGCGTGCCAAATTAGCTAAATATATTAATGAAGGCTCTGAGACTAACTTTGATATAAAAAATATTTGGGCGGCTAATGGTAGTAACGAAATTATACAATCCATATTTTTAGCATTTGGATCTGGCGTAACTCTTGGTTTTACACCTTCATATTCCATGCATCCAATCATTGCTAAAGTTACTGGAACGAAATGGGTAGATGGCGCAAGAAACTCTGATTTCAGCTTTAACCTTGATTTAGCTGTTCAGGCGGTGCAAACGCATAAACCAACCTTAACTTTTATCACTACCCCCAACAATCCAACGGGGGATGCAGTCGCATTAAGTGATATAAACATATTGGCTGATGTAGTTGGCAATCAAGGCGGATTGCTGATTGTCGATGAAGCCTATGCTGAATTTTCGCAAGAAATCTCGGCAGTAACTTTGTTAGCCGATAAGCCTCATGTGATTGTGATTCGCACAATGAGTAAGGCTTTTGCTTTTGCTGGCGCGCGCTTGGGATATTTAGTCGCAGACTCGCATGTTGTCGATGCAATGATGCTTGTGCGCCTTCCTTATCATTTGAGTTCACTCACACAAGCCGCAGCAGAGGTTGCCCTTGATCATCGCCGCGAACTTCTGGCAGGTGTTACATCTCTAGTCACAGCTCGCGAACAGTTAGCAGACTCGCTACAGCAGCTGGGTTTGCGTACAGTGCGAAGCAGCGCCAACTTCTTACTCTTCACTGGATTTAGTGCCAGTGCGCCACAACTATGGGCCAGCCTTCTAGAAAAGGGTGTTCTGATTAGAGATGTGGGATTATCGGGTTATCTTCGAGTAACAATCGGCAATGAGGCCGACAATCAACGCTTCATTGACGCCTTAGAGCAACTGTTATAGAAAGTGAGCATCATGAGAACTGCACGCGTAGAAAGAGAAACGAAAGAGTCACACGTTTTAGTCCAGCTCAATCTTGATGGACAAGGTGTGATCGATGTAAGTACAGGTGTTCCATTTTTTGATCACATGATGTCGCAACTTGGAAAGCACTCTGGTTTCGATCTCACTGTCAAAACTACTGGTGATATCGATGTCGATTCTCATCACAGCGTCGAAGACACATCACTTGCCTTTGGCCAAGCACTTCGTGAAGCGCTGGGGGACAAGGCCGGTATCCGCCGCTTCGGCGATTCGATGGTTCCGTTAGATGAAGTTTTAGTGCAAGCAGCAGTTGACTTATCCGGTCGACCTTACTTAGTTCATCGCCAGCCAGAGATTGTCGAACTCATTGGAACTTTCGACACAACACTTGGAAAACATATTTGGGAATCTATCGTTGCTGAAGCACATATCGCTCTTCATATCAGAGTTCTCGAAGGTCGAAATGCACATCACGTATTTGAGGCACAGTTCAAAGCAGTTGCGCGCGCGTTGCGCGATGCCGTGTCATTGGACGGAAGAGTTGCAGGGATCCCTTCGACTAAGGGCTCTCTTTGATCGCAATACTCGACTACGGATCGGGAAATTTACGTTCAGCTGAACGTGCATTTGCAACTGCGGGTCATGATGTAGTTGTTACATCTGATGCCAACGTAGCTTTTGAAGCCGACGGACTTGTAGTTCCAGGTGTAGGTGCTTTTGCAGCGTGCATGAAAGGTTTGCAAACAATCAATGGCAAAGAGATTATTCGCAAACGTATTTCCAGCGAGCGGTCGGTATTGGGCATTTGTATCGGAATGCAGATTTTATTTTCATACGGTGATGAACATTCAGATGGTGCACCGCATGACGGAGTAGGAATCTGGGATGCAATTGTAACAAAAATTACTGCACCGATACTTCCGCACATGGGGTGGAACACCGTGGAAGCGGCGCAAGGGTCAACGCTCATGAAAGGTATTGAAGATCAAGCCTTTTACTTTGTCCATTCTTTTGCAGCTAAGGAGCCCGTTGGGGTTCACCAGACATGGACGACGTATGGAGAAAAATTTCTATCGGCAGTTGAAGATGGATACGTCAGTGCAACGCAGTTTCATCCTGAAAAATCTGGTGTGGCCGGTTTGGCTTTGATAAAGAATTGGAGTAATTCACTATGAGTTACTTAGAGCTATTACCTGCAGTCGACGTTAAAGATGGTCGTGCGGTTCGTTTAGTACAGGGTGAATTATCTAAGGAAAGTATCTATGGATCACCGCTTGATGTTGCTTTAGAGTTTCAAGCCGCAGGCGCCGAATGGATTCACTTAGTTGATCTAGATGCAGCTTTTGGTCGCGGGGAGAATTCCCAACTATTAGCTGAGGTCGTTGGAAAGCTAGATATTAAAGTTGAATTATCTGGTGGTATTCGCGATGATGAATCATTAAAACGTGCCATGGCAACTGGATGTCGTCGAGTTAACCTAGGCACGGCAGCGCTTGAAAATCCACTCTGGACTGCACAGATGATTTCGGAATATGGTGATTTGATCGCCGTTGGGTTAGATGTACGTGGTCATACTTTGGCAGCGCGCGGTTGGACGGAAGAAGGTGGCGAACTCTTTGAAACTATTGCACGTTTAGATAAGGATGGTTGTGCGCGTTATGTTGTTACCGACGTAACGAAAGATGGAACTTTGCAAGGTCCAAACATCGAGCTCCTGCGTCAAGTTTGTGCTGCAACTAAAAAGCCCGTCATTGCAAGTGGTGGAATCTCATCCCTTGCTGACATTGCAGCACTTGCGGCAATTCGAACACTAGGTATTGAAGGTGCAATTGTTGGAAAAGCATTGTATGCAGGTGCGTTTACTCTTCAAGAAGCATTAGGGATTGCATCGCAATGAGTCTTTCCATCCGTATTATTCCCTGCCTTGATGTAACTGAAGGTCGCGTTGTTAAAGGCGTTAACTTCACTAACTTAGTTGATGCTGGTGACCCAGTCGAAATGGCCGAGCTTTATGGAGTTGAAGGGGCCGATGAGCTTACATTTTTAGATATTTCAGCAAGTAGTGCAGGGCGTGAAACGACTCTGGATGTTATTCGGCAAACAGCCGAACAGGTTTTCATCCCGCTGACAGTGGGCGGTGGAGTTCGAAGTGTCGAAGATGTTAATAGATTATTGCGCGCAGGTGCCGATAAAATTTCGATTAACACATCTGCAATCGCTAGACCGCAATTGATTGCAGAGATTGCCGATCGATTTGGTTCACAAGTATTGGTGCTATCCGTGGATGCACGCAGAGCACGCACTGCATCAGGTTTTGAAGTCACAACACACGGTGGACGAGAAGGAACAGATATTGACGCCTTGGCATGGGTTGAAAAAGCATGTGCCCTTGGTGTCGGTGAGATTTTGCTCAACTCTATGGATGCCGATGGCACACGAGCCGGATATGACATTTCGATGATTACGGCTGTGCGCGAGGTTTCGAATGTTCCTCTCATAGCAAGTGGTGGGGCAGGAGCGCTAGAGGACTTTGCTGCAGCTCTAGATGCTGGGGCCGATGCATTATTGGCAGCTAGTGTTTTTCACTTTGGAATCCACCGTATTGGCGATGTTAAGTCATATCTGGCCAAACACAATTATCCGGTGCGCACCACGACTATGAAGTAGGGCAGAATTAGCACATGCCAGCCCTAGATCCAGCTGTTCAATCCCTGCTTAAGGAACCAAGTGCGCTGTTTCCTGCAATTGTTCAGGATGTAACTAGCCACGAAGTTCTTATGTTGGCATATATGAATAGCGAATCACTCGCTCTGACATTAGAGACTGGCAAAGCAACTTTTTGGAGTCGCAGTAGAAATGAGTTGTGGGTAAAAGGTTCAACGTCAGGACATTTTCAAGAAGTGCACTCGGTAGCACTTGATTGTGATGGCGATGCAATTCTTATTCAGGTCACACAAGTCGGAGTTGCATGTCATACCGGTGAATCTACGTGTTTTCATAAACCATTAACGGTAGTCAAGAAATGAATGTAGATGAGTTCCGAGCTTATGCGAAGATTTCAAATGTTATTCCGGTATCGCGACGTTTATTAGCCGATGGTGAAACCCCGTTGGGGGTTTATCGAAAACTAGCTAAAGATGCACCTAATACTTTTCTATTAGAGTCGGCCGAACATGGTGGCGCTTGGTCTCGGTATTCATTCATCGGAGTTCGCAGTGAAGCAACGCTCAGTGAATCTAACGGAGTTGCTTATTGGCAAGGAACGCCACCTGCCGGCGCTCCTACAGGCATAGATCCCCTAGTTGCATTGCGCTTGGCGGCCGAACATTTAAAGTCGCCAAAGATTGCGGGCCTACCACCTTTGACTGGTGGACTCGTTGGTTTCATGGGCTACGACGTTGTTCGCCGATTAGAAAAAATTTCCAATCTTTCCGTAAAAGATCTACCTTTGCCCGAACTAAGTTTTATGTTGACAAGTGACTTAGCTGTTTTAGATCACAGTGACGGCACAATTACATTAATAGCTAATGCAATTAATTGGGATGGCAGTGATGATCGAATCGATGAAGCATTTACTGCGTGTAATGAACGACTAGACCGGATGCAGGCCGATCTAAATTCGGCGCTCTCGGGTGATGTTGCACTTATTGACGCACACACTCGCCCTGACTTTAAATCAAATATAACTCCCGATAGTTTTAAGGCTAAAGTCTTGGCAGCAAAAGAGGAAATCCTTGCTGGTGAAGCTTTTCAGATAGTTCTTTCGCAGAGATTTTCGATGGAATGTCATGCCGATGCCTTAGATGTCTATCGCATGTTGCGACTCAATAATCCAAGCCCGTATATGTACCTTCTACGTTTTAACGACGGCATTGACGTCGTCGGATCTAGTCCTGAAGCTTTAGTAAAAATAAATGGCAAAGAAGTAATGATTCATCCGATTGCCGGTACTAGAAAGCGTTCGCCTTCTCCCGAAGAAGATCATCGCCTAGCCGAAGAATTACTCGCCGATCCTAAGGAGCGAGCAGAACACCTCATGCTGGTAGATCTTGGACGAAATGATATTGGCCGAGTATGTAAGCCCGGTTCAGTAGAGGTTATAGATTTTATGCATATCGAACGTTATTCACATGTGATGCATATTGTCTCGACGGTTACCGGTCAATTATCTGAAAGTTCATCACCAATAGATGCACTTTTTTCAGTCTTCCCTGCAGGCACGTTATCTGGTGCACCTAAACCTCGTGCGATGGAGATCATTGAAAAGCTAGAACCCACACGTCGTGGTCTCTATGGTGGCATCGTTGGTTACATTGATTTCACTGGCAATATCGATACGTGTATAGCGATTCGTACCGCCTTGATTCATGAAGGTCAGGCCTATGTGCAGGCAGGTGCTGGAGTTGTTGCCGACTCTGATCCTGAGTCGGAGAATCAAGAGTGCCACAACAAGGCCGCTGCCGTTTTGGGTGCAGTAGATGCCGCAAATAGATTGCGAAAGAGTTGATGAACCAACTATTTTCGATTGTAATCTGTATTGGTTTTGTTTTGACACTCGTTCTCATAATTAGTAAAACATTTCGCCTATCCTCAAGATATGAGCGCACACCAAGAGAGTTAAATACGTGGAACGCGCAAGACGAAGGTATAGATCCAAGTCAGGATGGCGATAATGAGCGTCCTTGATTCAATCATTGAAGGTGTGCGCGAAGATTTAGCTATTCGGCGAATTCCTCTTGCTCGAATCCAAGAAGGCATTGATAGCGCAGCTCCAGTACGAGATCCATTAGCAACAATGCTTTCACAAGAGATGTCGCTTATTGCAGAGGTAAAGCGATCTTCACCTAGCAAAGGTCTCCTTGCAGAAATTGCTGATCCGTCAGCACTTGCCGAACAATATGCTCAAGCTGGCGCGACGATGATTAGTGTCTTAACTGAGCGACGCCGTTTTGGTGGTTCACTTGAAGATCTAGATGCAGTTCGTGCACGAATAGAGATTCCAATCTTACGAAAAGATTTTATGGTCGATGAGTATCAGTTCTTTGAAGCGCGTGCTCATGGAGCCGATGTAGTACTTCTTATTGTTGCTGCGCTTGGCGCAAATCAACTTAAGGATTATTTTCAATTAACGAGTGAACTTGGAATGCGAGCATTAATCGAAGTGCATACACACGATGAGTTAGAGCGTGCCCTAGAGATATCACCGGAAATTATTGGAGTAAATTCGCGTAACTTAAAGAGCCTAGAAGTGAGTAATGATGCTTTTAAAGATCTACTTCCACGTGTTCCAGGTAACATAGTCCGGGTCGCAGAATCTGGAATCTCTAATCGCCCCGATGTTGACTTTGCACAGAAGCATGGAGCAACTGCAATTCTCGTGGGTGAGGCACTTGTAAAGGCGGGGAATCCGGAAATGGCCGTGCGAGAACTTCTTGGCCTAGATAGACTTAGCAAATGATCGTAGAAAATAATGTTGCAGATGGTCACTTCGGTGAGTATGGCGGTCGCTTTGTTCCCGAAGCGCTCATTGGTGCGCTCAATGAGCTTGAAAATGCACACATTAGTTCACAAAAAGATCCAGCTTTTCTTTCTGAGTTAGCTGAGTTGCACCGAACATATACGGGTCGTCCCAGCATCATTACGGAGGTTCCACGTTTTGCCGAGCATGCAGGTGGCGCCCGAATTTTACTCAAGCGAGAAGACCTCAATCACACAGGTAGCCATAAGATAAACAACGTTTTAGGTCAAGTGCTATTAACGAAGCGAATGGGAAAAAAGCGCATCATCGCTGAAACTGGTGCGGGGCAACATGGGGTAGCTGCAGCAACTGCGGCAGCTTTGATGGGTCTTGAGTGTGTTGTTTATATGGGTGAAGAAGATACTCGTAGACAGTCACTTAATGTGGCGCGAATGAAATTATTAGGCGCGCAAGTTGTTCCAGTTACTTCCGGATCGCGCACTCTAAAAGATGCGATCAATGAAGCGATGCGCGACTGGGTAACAAATGTCGCCGATACACACTACTTATTAGGAACAGTTACTGGACCACACCCATTTCCCACCATGGTTCGTGATTTCCATAAAATCATTGGAGAAGAATCACGTACACAAGTTCTTGCACTTACTGGCAAACTTCCAGATGCGGTTCTTGCATGCGTCGGTGGAGGCTCAAATGCAATTGGAATATTTCATGCCTTTATTCCAGATGCTGGCGTGCGATTGATTGGCTTTGAAGCCGGCGGCGATGGAGTTGAAACTGGTCGACATGCAGCGACAATTTCTGGTGGTTCGCCAGGTGTATTGCATGGAACTCGCTCATATGTTTTACAGGATGAAAATGGACAAACCGTTGAGTCACATTCAATTTCCGCCGGTTTGGATTATCCAGGCGTTGGCCCGGAGCATGCCTACCTTCATGACATAGGTCGCGCCGAATATCGGGCCATTAACGATAATCAAGCTATGGAGGCATTTTCACTTCTTTGCAAGACCGAGGGAATTATTCCAGCGATTGAGACTGCCCATGCGCTAGCTGGTGCGATGATTATTGGTAAAGAAGTTGGTCCTGATGCCACGCTCTTAATTAACTTGTCCGGACGTGGAGACAAAGATGTGCAAACCGCTGCACAGTATTTTGGAATTCCATTGTGAGCACAAGCCTTGATCGTTTATTCGAAAAGGTCAGAACTGAAAATCGAGCCGCACTTATTGCATATATTCCCGCTGGTTTTCCTTCAATTGAGGGTTGCAATAAGGCGATTAAAGCACTTGCCGTAGCTGGAGTTGATGCAATTGAAATCGGTTTTCCTTACAGTGATCCAGTTATGGATGGACCAACTATTCAAGAAGCTGCCGATATCTCACTCAAAGCCGGAACCGGAGCTCATGACGTATTTGCTGCATTAAAAACTGCAAGTGATTGCGGTGTGGCTAGTGTTGTAATGACATATTGGAATCCCATCGAAAAATTTGGTGTAGATAAATTCGCTCAATATATTTCCGACAATGGTGGTTCGGGTGTAATCACACCTGATTTACCTATCGAGGAGTCGACTCAATGGTTAGTCGCAACGGACAAATATGATATTAATCCAATATATGTACTTGCTCCAAGCAGCAGTGACGAGCGAATCGGAAAAGTAACGTCGAAGACTGGTGGCTTTGTTTATGCCGCCAGCGTTATGGGTGTAACTGGTGCGCGTACAAGCGTTTCCGTTAATGCACGTGATTTAGTCTCGCGTATTCGTGCCACAACTTCTCTGCCAGTAGCTGTTGGTTTGGGCGTATCAACTCGAGAGCAAGCGTGTGAAGTTGCTGGATATGCCGATGGCGTAATTGTAGGATCGGCCTTTATAAAACTACTTTTGAATGCACAGTCCGAATCTGATGGACTACATGCGATATCTGAATTAGCTAAAGCGTTAGCATTAGGAGTGCGAGAGAGCAGATGAAGAATTTTAATGAAAAATATCAGGGCAGTATCACTTTTGTATGTCGATTAATTTTAGGTGGTGTACTTGTTGTCGCTGGCGGCATAAAGGCACTCTCGCCATCAGAGTCAGCAAGTGCGGTCGCTGCTTATAAAATCCTGCCAACACAGTTAGCTCATCTCCTCGGTTACGCCTTGCCCTGGCTAGAAATCGCAATTGGGCTGTTGCTTTTTGTTGGCTTATCTGTGAGATTCGCAGCATTAACCGGCGGAATTGTTATGGCTATCTTCATATGTGCCATTATTTCAGTCTGGGCCCGAGGAATTTTAATCGATTGCGGCTGTTTTGGAGGAGGTGGGCCCATTGACCCTTCCAAGGCTGCAGCAGTTCACCGGACTTATCTCATAGAAACTCTGCGAGATGCGGGATTGGTATTGACCGCAATTTACCTATACTTTTTCCCCTACGGAGTTTTTGGAGTTGAAAAACTCGTCACTGAAATCAAGGAGTAGTAATGTCAAAGCAAGCTAAATCTAAGGCACCATCTGGTGGAGATAATTTCACGCGTTGGTTAGTTATGGGAATGGTTGCACTTGTCGTAATAACTGGAGTGGCCTTTTCAATGATGAGTCAGTCTACAAAAGCAAATGCTTCATTTACTGCCCTAAAAAACTACATAATGGCCGCGCCAGTAACTGCAACAGTAGATCCAGCTCAAGGTTCAGGTTTAGTTTTAAACCCTGGAAATAAACTTCAGATTGATGTCTGGGAAGATCCGCAGTGCCCTGTGTGCCGAAGTTTTGAACAGGCAAATGGTGGCTACATTGATGATCTTGTGCGAACAAATAAAGCTACAGTCGTTTTTCACGTCCTTTCGTTTTTAGGTGATGAATCCGTAAGAACTGCAAATGCTGAATTCTGTGCCGCCGAAGAAGGTCAGTACCTAGATTTTCATAAGGCTATTTATTTAGTGCAACCCACCCTTGAAAACTCTGGCTTCTTTTCAAATGCTAATTTAATTAAAATCGGCGACTACATTGGTTTGAAATCCAAGGCTTTCACTGACTGTGTTAATAAAGCATCGAAGTTTGATATCGTAAAAGCCAACTATGACTCTATGCCGAAATACAAGGTCAGCGGAACACCAACTGTCTTTATTAACGGAAAGCTCTGGGAGCGAAAGTCATCAGACTTTAACCTTGCCGAATTCCGTCTGGCTGTAGAGGCTGGCTAAACTTTGTTACGTTCGATTCCATCGCCAACCATTTCGGTCTTGGAGCTCGGACCGCTTACGATTCACATGTATGCCTTATGCATCATCACTGGAATCGCAGGTGCAATCTGGCTAGGCGATAAACGTTTTAAAACGACATCTCCACATGCCAAATCGGTTGTCTCTGAAGTTGCGATCACCGCAGTTCCTTGCGGAATTATTGGCGGGCGTATTTACCATGTTATTACTTCACCAGATGCGTACTTCGGAACTGGTGGACACCCGTTCGATGTCATTAAAATCTGGGAAGGTGGCCTAGGGATTTGGGGCGCTATTGCACTGGGGACCGTAGGCGCTTGGTGGCGCTATCGCAGACTGGCAAAAAAGCTAAATCTTCCCGTCTTCTCACTATTTATGGATGCACTCGCACCAGGAGTCTTACTAGCACAAGCAGTAGGGCGTTTTGGAAACTGGTTTAATCACGAACTTTTCGGGCGTCCCTTGAATGCTCCTTGGGCTTTAGAGGTTCCAGTTATTGATCGCCCCCACGGATTCTCCGCCTTTGAAACTTTTCACCCAACATTTCTCTATGAAGCGCTGTGGTGCACTTTATTAGCTCTTATCCTCTTGAAATTTGGCAGATTCTTTCATTCTGGACAAATTTTTGCGCTGTATGTTTTTGGCTACTGCGTAGGTCGCTTGGGAGTTGAGTCTCTTCGAATCGATTCGGCGCACTTAGTTGCAGGCCTTCGATTAAATATCTGGGTTAGCGCACTTGTAGCTATCGGCGCGCTTGTTGCTTTTCTTAGAATCCCTAAACTTCAACAATAACTTCAGGTAGACTCATAGTTATGTCATTAGAAGAGGTTTACCAGAGAAATTTAAGTCATCGTACACACAGAGCGGGTTGGCTTCGTGCTGCAGTACTTGGCGCAAATGATGGATTAGTTTCAACTGCATCGCTCATGATCGGTGTAGTGGCCGCTGGTAAAAATGATTTTCTTGTCACAGCAGGAATCACGGGAATTACTGCCGGAGCGATGTCAATGGCAGTTGGCGAATATGTTTCAGTTCGTTCCCAAAACGATGTGGAAGAGTCTGATCGTTTACTTGAAATAGAACATTTAGCTACAGACCCTGAAGCTGAATTAATTGAGCTTCAACATATTTATATTGCTCGAGGGCTGAGCACAGAGCTGGCTCTGGAAGTCGCAACGCAGATGCACAAGGTTGATCCACTGGCTGCTCACCTTCGAGATGAGTTGGGTCAACATCCGCACACAAAGGCCCGCCCTGTTCAAGCCGCAATAGCCTCTGCTATTAGTTTTACTGCCGGAGGTTTGGTTCCATTTGCAGGAGCGTTTGCTCCCACGCTTGGCGCTAAGGCCTGGAGCATTGTTGGCTTCACGATTGTTGGCTTGATCCTCACGGGTGTGATTAGCGCCAGAACTGCTGGTGCACGCGTGCTCAGCACAACGCTTCGCGTGATTCTTGGTGGCAGTTTAGGCATGCTGATCACTGCTGGAATTGGCCAGATAGCCCAAGTGAGTGGCATCTAACCTCTCGCAAATTCTTGGTTTCTTGCTACTCTTTGCACAACACAGTTGTTTGCTCAAGGGCCAAGGTTGTCCCGCATCTCTTAATACAAGCGGAGTTCAGACCTATGGCATTGCCTTCCAACTATCCACATGCACAGGGGCTCTATAACCCTGCTCAAGAACATGATGCATGTGGTGTCGCCATGGTTGCCACGCTCAATAAAGTTGCGACCCATGACATAGTTGAAAAAGCATTAACCGCACTTCGAAATCTCGAACACCGCGGTGCATCAGGGGCCGAACCAGATAGTGGTGACGGTGCCGGAATTCTTATCCGAATTCCAGATCAGTTCTATCAAGAGGTCACTGAATTTTCCTTGCCAGCTGTTGGTTCGTATGCAACCGGAATCGCTTTCATTGAATCTGGCGCCGATATCACTAAGTCAATCGCCGAGCTAGCTGCATTGGAAGGTTTAAAGATTTTAGGTTGGCGGACGCTTCCTATTAATACTGCCTCACTGGGAAAAACTGCCCTTTCAGTCATGCCTGATTTCAAACAGATTTTCGTGAGCGGCTTGAAAAATGAGACCGGTTTAGTATTGGAGCGGATGGTTTATTGTCTTCGAAAGCGCGCTGAACATGGATTAAGAGTCTATTTTCCCTCCCTATCGTCGCAAACAATTGTTTACAAAGGAATGCTAACAACCGGACAGCTTGAGGAATTTTTCCCTGATTTAAGTGATCCCCGTGTTGTATCACCTCTAGCGCTAGTTCACTCACGTTTTTCTACAAATACTTTTCCTTCATGGCCGTTAGCGCATCCTTATCGTTACATCGCCCACAATGGTGAAATCAATACGGTTAAGGGAAATCGAAACTGGATGCGTGCACGTGAATCTCTTCTTCAATCCGAATTAATACCTGGAGATTTAAAACGTCTATTTCCGATTGTGGAAATGTCAGGTTCAGACTCTGCATCTTTCGATGAGGTCTTAGAGCTTCTTTATTTAGGTGGGCGATCTTTACCGCACGCAGTGCTCATGATGATTCCTGAAGCATGGGAAAATCACACATCTATGTCCGATGCTCGACGAGATTTCTACGCCTTTCACGCATCCCTCATGGAGCCTTGGGATGGTCCTGCGTGTGTGACTTTTACAGACGGTCATCAAGTTGGAGCAGTTCTAGATCGCAATGGCCTACGCCCATCCCGTTTTTGGGTCACTAAAGATGGCCTAGTAGTTCTAGCATCTGAAGTCGGTGTACTAGATATTGCACCTGAAAATATTGCACGTAAAGGTCGCTTACAGCCCGGAAAAATGTTCCTCGTAGATATCGAATCTGGGCGCATCATCGAAGATCAAGAAATTAAGGAAGAGCTGGCAAGTGCGGCACCATATGGTGATTGGCTACATGCCGGAATGGTCAAACTCAATGACCTTGCCGCACGCGAACATATTGTTTATCCGCACTCATCAGTAGTACGTCGTCAAAGGGCTTTTGGCTATACCGAAGAAGAGCTTCGGATTTTGATTACGCCGATGGCGCGAAATGGAATGGAAGCCTTAGGTTCGATGGGCACAGATACACCCATCGCTGCACTTTCAGATAAGCCACGTTTAATCTTTGATTACTTCTCTCAACTCTTTGCTCAAGTAACTAATCCACCTCTTGATGCAATTCGTGAAGAATTAGTTACATCATTAGGAACATCAATGGGCCCAGAGCACAATCTGCTCGACCCAGGGCCTTTTTCCTGTCGCCAAATTTCTTTGGCATTTCCAGTTATCGATAATGACGAGCTTGCAAAGATTATCAACGTAAATGCCGATGGAGATTATCCGGGGTTAGAAGCTCATGTTGTTCGAGGTCTGTTCTTGGTTGCCGGTGGGGGAGCATCATTGCGCCAGCGTCTAGATGAAATTAAGGCAGAGGTCTCCGAAGCGATCGAACGCGGCGCGCGAATAATAGTTTTGTCTGACCGTGATGGAGATGCAGAAGATGCACCAATTCCATCATTGCTTTTAACTTCGGCCGTTCATCATCACCTTATTCGCCAAAAGACTCGAACTAAAGTCGGTTTAGTTGTCGAAGCTGGCGATGTTCGCGAAGTTCATCACGTCGCTTTACTTATTGGTTATGGAGCAGCTGCAGTCAATCCCTATCTTGCAATGGAAAGTGCTGAAGATCTAGTTCTGCAAGGCGTCATTACTGGAATCACACCTGAAAAAGCTGTGCGCAATTTAATTAAGTCTTTAGGTAAAGGTGTATTAAAAGTAATGTCCAAGATGGGAATTAGTACCATTGCCTCATACACAGGTGCACAAGTTTTTGAAGCTATTGGTCTGAGCAAAGAAGTTGTTGACGAGTACTTTGTAGGTACAACGTCCCGACTAGGCGGAGTCTCATTAGATGTGATTGCTGAAGAAACGATTTCGCGTCATAACATTGCCTATCCACCTGGGGGAGAAGTTCCCGGCACTAAACGCTTGCCAATTGGCGGGGAGTACCAATGGCGTCGTGAAGGTGAGCCGCACTTATTTGATCCAGAGACTGTCTTTACGTTGCAGCACTCTACTCGGACTAAGAAATACGACGTCTTCAAACGTTATACAAGCCGCGTTAATGATCAAAGCACTCGTTTGATGACTTTACGTGGACTCTTTGAATTTAAAGATCACACTCCGATTTCAATCGATGAAGTTGAACCGGCGAGCGAAATTATTAAACGATTCTCAACTGGCGCAATGTCCTATGGCTCGGTGTCACAAGAAGTGCATGAAACTCTTGCCATTGCGATGAATCGACTCGGTGGTAAATCCAATACGGGTGAAGGGGGCGAAGATCCTTCGCGTTTTGTAGTGATGGATAATGGTGATTCAAAGCGTTCTGCAATTAAGCAGGTAGCTTCAGGTCGATTTGGCGTGACAAGTGAGTATTTAGTCAACTCCGATGACATCCAAATCAAGATTGCTCAAGGGGCAAAACCAGGTGAAGGCGGTCAGCTACCTGGTAACAAGGTTTACCCATGGATTGCAAAAGTTCGCTATTCAACTCCAGGTGTTGGCCTTATTTCTCCACCTCCACACCACGATATTTATTCCATCGAAGATTTAGCCCAACTTATTCATGATTTAAAAAATGCTAATAAGAATGCCCGTGTGCATGTAAAGCTAGTAGCTGAAGTTGGTGTCGGAACCGTTGCAGCAGGCGTCAGCAAGGCGCATGCCGATGTTGTTTTAATCTCTGGTCATGATGGCGGAACCGGTGCTTCACCGCTCACATCCCTCAAGCACGCAGGTGCGCCATGGGAGCTTGGGTTAGCTGAGACCCAACAAACCTTACTTTTGAATAATCTACGTGATCGCATTGTCGTCCAAACCGATGGACAGTTAAAGACCGGTCGAGATGTTGTTATCGCAGCATTATTAGGTGCAGAAGAGTTTGGTTTTGCAACCGCGCCGCTAGTCGTTTCAGGTTGCATCATGATGCGCGTATGCCACTTAGATACATGTCCAGTAGGTGTGGCAACACAAAATCCAGAGTTACGTAAGCAATTTACTGGCAAACCAGAATTTGTTGAGACATTCTTTGAATATATCGCCGAAGAAGTTCGTGAGATTCTCGCCAGTTTAGGATTTAGAACCCTGCTTGAAGCTATTGGTCATGTCGAGTATTTAGAGACCCGCCGCGCAGTTGAACACTGGAAAGCGAGCGGTTTAGATCTGTCGCCGTTGCTAGTGCGACCTGAGGTTCAGAGCCCGCTTCACAATACTATTAGCCAGGAACATGGTTTAGAGCGCGCACTAGATAATGAGTTGATCCGCTTATCCGAACCCGCACTTTCCAAAAAAGAGTTAGTGCGTATCGATGTCCCTGTCCGCAACGTCAACCGTACAGTTGGAACGATGCTAGGTGCTGAGATAACCCGCCGTTTCGGTGGCGCTGGCCTGGCAGATTCAACGATAGATATAACTTTGAGAGGCTCTGCTGGACAGTCACTAGGCGCCTTTATTCCTAGTGGCTTAACGCTTCGACTCTACGGTGACTCCAATGACTATGTCGGTAAGGGAATTTCGGGTGGACGCGTAATTGTTCGCCCCGATGAAGCCTCTACTTACTTATCACACGAGAATGTGATTGCTGGAAATGTTATTGGATATGGCGCCACATCAGGTGAGATCTTAATCCGTGGAGTTGTAGGTGAGCGTTTCTGCGTAAGAAACTCGGGAGCTACTGCAATCGTAGAAGGTATTGGTGATCATGGTTGTGAGTACATGACCGGAGGAACTGTTGTTGTCCTAGGTAAAACCGGTCGCAATTTCGCCGCTGGAATGTCAGGTGGAAGAGCATTTGTTCTGGATCTCGAGCCAACTCATGTGAACACTGACATGGTAGATGTCTTAGCTGTTCCGGAAGATCAGCAAGTAATTTTGAAGACGATTATCGAAAATTTTAAAACAAATACAGACTCTCAAATAGCTTCCGAAATTTTGGCGGATTGGGACAATACGATTCACCGTATCTCATTAGTTATGCCACGCGATTATGCGCGTGTATTAGAGGCAATGGCACGGGCTACTCGCGAAGGTTTGCCGGTCGATGAATTAGTTATGGAGGTAGCAGCACTTGGCTGATCCAAGAGGGTTTATTACGACGCCGCGTGAAACACCAACTCGACGTCCCGTAGATGTTCGCATCCAGGATTGGCGCGAAGTCTATGAGCCACAAAGTTTTGAGCACTTGCAAAAGCAAGCTGGACGTTGCATGGACTGTGGAATTCCTTTCTGTCATAACGGTTGCCCACTCGGAAATCTCATCCCCGAGTGGAACGATTTAATCTGGCGTGGGGACGTTCATGAAGCGATCAATCGTTTGCATGCAACAAATAATTTTCCAGAGTTCACTGGGCGCCTCTGTCCGGCACCATGTGAGACTGCGTGTGTAGTGGCAATCAATCGAGATGCAGTAACTATTAAGCAGGTTGAACTTCGAACCATTGAAGAGGCTTTTTCAACTGGGGATGTAAAGCCGCTAGCCCCAGATCGTTTAACTGGAAAGACTGTGGCAGTGGTGGGCTCAGGCCCAGCTGGACTGGCTGTGGCGCAACAATTAACGCGTGCAGGTCATACTGTCGTTGTATATGAGCGGGCAGATAAAATTGGTGGGCTTCTACGTTATGGAATCCCTGAATTTAAAATGGAGAAACATATTCTTGATCGTCGCCTTGAACAAATGGAAAAAGAGGGAACGCGTTTTCGTGCTGGCGTTGATGTCGGGGGAGACCTCACTGGCTCTGCACTTCGCAAGAAATACGATGCAGTTGTGTTAGCTATTGGAGCCACGCAGTGGCGCGACCTTTCAATTAAGGGACGTGATTTAAAAGGTGTTTATCAAGCTATGGAGTTCCTGCCTTGGGGAAATAAGCAAGCACTTGGTGAAGTTGATCAACCAGGGATTAACGTTGCTGGCAAGCACGTTGTCATTTTGGGTGGCGGTGATACTGGTGCTGATTGTTTAGGTACCTCGATTCGCCAAGGTGCAGCAACTGTCACACAGCTTGAAATCATGCCAAGGCCAACGGAAGAACGCCCCGCATCACAACCATGGCCGACGTATCCCATGATTTATAGAGTTTCGAGTGCACATGAAGAGCAAGACAATCGTGTGTTTTCTGTGAGTACAGAAGAGTTCTTGGGAGATGGTTCTGGAAATCTTCGCGCATTAAAGATTGTTGAAACCGTCTTTGCTAATGGAAAATTTGAACCGATAGCAGGTACTGAAAAGGAAATTCCTGCCGACTTTGTTTTTCTCGCCTTGGGATTTACCGGACCAGAGCGTTCGCCATTATTGACTCAATTAGAAGTAGAAGTTGACGATAAAGGAAACATCAAGCGCGATTCCAATTTTGCGGCCAATGATGATGGAATATTTGTGACAGGTGATGCTGGCCGTGGACAGTCCTTGATTGTGTGGGCAATTGCTGAAGGTCGAAGTACGGCATCGGCGGTTGATAGATATCTCACGGGTGATACACAACTTCCATCACCTATTGAGCCCACTACCCGCCAATTGATGGTTTAAGGTTGTCTCATGCGTAGAGCAAAAATTGTGTGCACCATGGGTCCTGCAGTTGAGACACCTGAGAAGGTAAAAGAGCTCATTGACGCTGGTATGAACATGGCCCGTTTGAACCTTTCACATGGATCATATGAAGAACACCAGAGCCGATTGGATCAAGTACGCGCTGCAGCAAAAGCCGCTGGTCGACCAGTTGCAATTTTAGTCGATCTTCAAGGTCCAAAGATTCGCTTAGCTCGCTTTGCCGCTGGCCCTCATGACTTAGCGCGCGGAGATATTTTCACGATTACGACCGATGACGTCGAAGGTACCAAGGAGCGCGTTGGCACAACATATAAAGGTCTACCTGGTGATTGCAAGCCTGGAGATCGCATTTTGATCGATGATGGGAAAGTTACGGTCGAAGTTACTGAAGTCAAAGGTAACGATGTCATTACTAAAGTTATTGAGCCCGGCGCCGTTAGTAATAATAAGGGAATTAATTTACCCGGTGTTGCAGTCTCTGTACCTGCTATGTCAGAGAAGGATATTCAAGATCTTCGATGGGGCCTTCGTGCCGGAGCCGACTTCATCGCGCTCTCATTTGTTCGCAATGCGGCAGATATTAAAGATGTGCACAAGATTATGGATGAAGAAGGAATCCGAATTCCAGTTATTGCAAAGATTGAAAAGCCACAAGCAGTTGCAAATATTGCAGAAATCGTTGATGCATTTGATGGCATCATGGTTGCACGTGGAGACTTAGGTGTTGAACTTCCGATTGAAGAAGTACCACTAGTACAAAAACTCTGCGTTGAGCTGGCACGAGATATGGCTAAGCCAGTAATCGTTGCGACTCAAATGCTTGATTCAATGATTACAAATTCACGTCCAACGCGAGCAGAGGCAACAGATTGCGCTAACGCTGTGTTAGATGGCGCTGATGCGCTGATGCTTTCAGGCGAGACAAGCGTTGGCGACTTTGCAATAGAGGCCGTAGCGACTATGGCTAGAATCATTCAAAAGACCGAAGAGGGTGGCTTGGATCGAATTCGCCCTATAAAAACGCCGCCACGTACTAAAGGCGGGGCAATAACAAAAGCCGCTACAGAAGTTGGCGCAATTGTCGGCGCAAAATATCTCGTTGCATTTACCCAGAGCGGCGACTCTGCGCGCAGAATGTCGAGACTTCGTTCGCCGATTCCTATTCTTGCCATGACACCAGAAGTTGGAACGTACAATCGCCTTGCACTTTCATGGGGTGTTGAATCGATGTTAACTCCAATCGTTGGCGCAACTGATGAAATGGTGAAGTTGGTCGATACGGTCCTCATCGACTCAGGAC
>Ga0208566_1000036_pt1 | contig 99143 bp, 99 predicted proteins | sample PL_2010_150m_FD_184159 | JGI IMG/M metagenome (GOLD analysis project Ga0208566, IMG submission 184159) | Freshwater microbial communities from Powell Lake, British Columbia, Canada to study Microbial Dark Matter (Phase II) - PL_2010_150m... | ecosystem: Environmental > Aquatic > Freshwater >...
GAGGGATGGGGTGGGGATGGGGGCAGCGCCACTTTTAACGATCAACGATCTTGCCGTGCATTTCCCGATCCGGCGCGGGCTGTTACAGCGCACCGTGGGCTGGCACGCGGCGGTCGATGGCGTTTCGCTGACCGTGGCGCGCGGCGAGACCGTGGCCTTGGTGGGCGAATCGGGTTGTGGCAAGAGCACCTTGGCGCGGGCGGTGTTAAACCTGTTGCCGGTGACCACGGGGCAGGTCATGCTCGACGGGCAACGCGTCGATGGCTTAAAAGGGACGGCGTTGTTGGCCTTTCGGCAACGGGTACAGATCGTCTTTCAAGACCCGTTTGCCTCGCTCAATCCACGCTTGCGCATCGGCGAGATCTTGGCCGAAGGGCTCTACGCCTTGCGTCCAGACCTGCCGCCGGCGCATCACACGGCGTATCTGGCCACGCTTCTAGGGCAGGTGGGACTGACGGGGGATGCCCTTGCGCGTTATCCGCACGCCTTTTCGGGTGGGCAACGGCAACGCATCGCCATCGCCCGCGCCTTGGCGGTGGAGCCAGAACTATTGATCTGCGATGAGCCGACCAGTGCGCTGGATGTCTCGGTGCAGGCGCAAATCTTGAATCTGTTGCAGGATCTCCAGCAGGCGCGGGGTTTGGCCTATCTTTTTATCAGCCATAACTTGCCGGTGGTGGGCTATTTGGCTGATCGCGTGGCGGTGATGCAAGCCGGGCGGATCGTCGAAGAGGGTGCGACGGAGGTCGTGTTGAGCGCGCCGTTGCACCCCTATACGCAGGCCTTGCTGGCGGCCGCACCGGGCAGGGCGCGGTAGTGGCTTAATCCGCCATGGCGGCCATGTCGCCATGAATATCGACACCGACACCGCCTATCGGTTGGATGGCCGCTGCGGGGATAGACTCACCGTGTCGCCAGGCGTGAACGGCGCTGCGTTTGCTGGCGCCGGTGACGATATAGAGACAGGCCTTGGTTAGGCTGAGGCGATGGGCGCTGAGTGAGACGCGATAGGCGGGCGGTTTGGGTGCGTTGAAGACGGCGAGGGTGGCAGCGGCGTGCCGGTCTTCTCCCCACGGATGACCGGGAAATAGGCTGGCGGTGTGGCCGTCTTCACCGAGACCTAGCAAGACCATATCAAATACGGTGATCGTTGATAGCGTCTCGGCATAGGCGGTGGCGGCGGTTTGCGCGCCGAGTTCTGCCGGGATAGGGTGTATCTGTGGTGCGGGTATCGCTACCTGTGATAGCCAGGCTTCATGCGCCATGTGACTGTTGCGATCGGGATGGTCTGCGGGCAGGCAACGCTCGTCACCAAAGTAGATGTGCCAATGTGCCCAATCCGCCGGGGCGAGTCTTAGGCGTTCGTAGATGCGCCGTGGGGTGGTGCCGCCGGCGAGGACGAGATGAAACGCACCGTGCTGAGCGATAGTGGTGTGCGCCGCATCAAGGATGATGCGTGTAACCGCCTGTTCTACCGCCGCACTATCACGATGGCCGTGCCAACGAGGTGTTGCAGAAGCAGGGGCGTGCGTCATGAAAATTCCACACAATAAGAAATATCGCTAGCTTACACTAAGGGCGTTATCGTTAACCTAAAAAGAGGACGCTATGCGCATGGCAATGATCGGTTTGGGCAAGATGGGTGGCAACATGGTGCGTCGTCTGTGTCGTTCCGGGGTTGAGGTCGTAGGGTTTGACCGCACTCCGCAAGTCGTTGACGATTTGGCTCGCGAAGCCGGCATGTTGGCGGCGACCTCGGTGACCGATGCGGTGCGCCAACTGACCGCGCCGCGTGTGGTATGGTTGATGTTGCCGTCTGGTGCGCCAACTGAAGACCAGTTGCATGATCTGATCCCCTTGCTGGCGGCGGGCGATATCGTGATCGACGGTGGCAATTCTAATTACCACGACAGTCAGCGGCGCGGGGCTGAGCTAGCGGTGCATGGGATCAACTTCATGGACGCGGGGACTTCGGGCGGCGTATGGGGTTTGGACAATGGGTATTGCCTGATGGTCGGCGGAACCCCCGCCGTGGCCGAGACGGTTACGCCGATCTTGCAGGCCTTGGCCCCGGCGGCCGATCGTGGCTGGGCACGCGTAGGGCCAGTGGGCGCAGGGCATTTTACCAAGATGATCCATAACGGCATCGAATACGGCATGATGCAGGCGATGGCGGAAGGCCTCGATTTATTACGCGGCAAGGAGGCCTTTGCCATTGATCTGGCACAGGTGACGGAATTATGGCGACATAGTTCGGTGGTGCGGAGTTGGCTACTGGATCTGACGGCTGAGGGTTTGAAGGAGGATACGGCATTGACGACGATAGCCCCCTTTGTGGCGGACTCAGGCGAAGGTCGCTGGACGGTCGTTGAGGCGATCGATCAAGGGGTGGCCGCGCCGGTCTTGAGTCTGGCCTTACAGATGCGTTTTGCGAGTCAGGATACGCAGGGTTATAGCTACCGTTTATTGGCTATGATGCGTAATGCCTTCGGCGGTCATGCCATAAAGAAAGCGGAGTAGTCATGAAAACGATAGCCCCGAGTACCTTGGTTATCTTTGGCGCGGCGGGGAATCTCGCCCGCATCAAATTGATCCCGGCGTTATATCGATTGGAAGTGGCGCAACGATTGCCGGAGGAGATGTTGATCTTGTCGGTCAGTACCGAGGCGCGTAGCCGTGAGGTGTGGATCGATGCGGTCGGCGAGATGTTGAAGGCTAAGTACCCCGAGGGTCTAGACGCGCCGGCCTTTGCACGATTCTGTCAGCGATTGCATTACCATGGCAACCCGCCCGATGATTTGACCGCCTATGATCGATTAAAGACCCTGATTGATGGGAGCGGGAAGTTCCCGCCTAATGTGGTGTTTTATATGGCGGTTCCGCCGTCGATGTTCCCTGGCATCGTTGATCGTCTCGGCGATGTCGGTCTATTGAAGCAGACCATGGGTACGCGCCGCGTGGTCATCGAAAAACCCTTTGGCTACGACCTGTTGTCAGCACAGTCCCTGCAAAAGGGTTTGACGCGTCATCTGGATGAGCAACAGATCTTCCGCATCGACCATTATCTGGGCAAAGGGACGGTGCAGAATGTCATGGTGTTTCGGTTCGCCAATATCTTGCTGGAACCGTTGTGGAATCGGCATTATATCGATCATGTGCAGATTACCCATTCTGAATCTTTGGGGGTGGATGGGCGCGCGGGGTATTACAACGAGGCGGGCGCGTTGCGCGACATGATCCAAAGTCACCTGTTGCAATTACTTACCCTCGTCGCTATGGAGCCGCCCGTATCGATGGCGGCGGAGCATCTGCGCGACGAAAAGGTGAAGGTATTGAAGGCGATCCGGCCCATCCCTCAAAATGCGGTGCATGCACACGCCTTTCGGGCGCAATACACCAGCGGGGTCATCGACGGAAAGCCGGTTCCGGGTTATTTGGAAGAGCGCGGGGTATCTGCCGACAGTACAACGGAGACCTATGCGGCCCTAAAGGTGTTCGTCGATAATTGGCGTTGGTCGGGCGTGCCTTTTTATCTGCGGACGGGTAAGCGTATGGCAGAAGGAAGCTCGGCGATTTGTATCCGTTTTCGCAATCCGCCGCAAGATCTTCTGCGCCAGTCGCGTCACGATCATTCGCACCCAAATTGGATCATGCTGGGGATACAGCCGAATGATTGCTTGAAGATGGAGATTCAGGTCAAAGAACCCGGGCTGGAGTTGCATACGCGCACCTTGAGTCTGGATGCCACTTATCGTAAACAAGACGATGCGGATTACGATGCCTACGAGGGCCTGTTATTGGATGCCTTGGATGGCGATCATTCCTTGTTTCTGCGTTATGACGAGGTGGAATGGGCGTGGCGTGTCGTGGATCCGGTGCTCAAGGTGTGGGCGATGGAGCGTGAGTTTATCAATAATTACGCCGCAGGAAGCTGGGGGCCGAGGGGAACGTATCGCTTATTTGATCGCGAAGATCAATTCTGGCGGCATTCGCTGGATGTAAGCGGCGCAGATTTACAGGCGTATTGATCGGTGCTTAGGTAAAAAGAGCGCAGGCGTCTCGCCTGCCGGCGGTCTTAAAGACCGCGTATCAAGATGCCGTTGAGATTAAAGCGGTCGCCGATTTGACAGGCTGGCGCGTAGATCGTGCTTTTTACGATCGGTCTTGATGGGTGCAACAGCGGCGGGGGTCGCCGGAACGAGCACGGTTTGCGCGTTGGATAAGCCACCCTTGCGCGTGGTCTTGACCACATTATGGTCGCGCAACCATTGTAGGGGCACGCCAAAACGCTCGGCGATCTTGGCCATCGTGTCGCCCTTGCCGGGGGTGATGGCCTTGAGTGAGCTCTCGGCCTTGCCCGCCTGTTGCAGGTTGAAGTGGAAGGCCTCGACGCGATCCGCCGGGATCAACAGGCTGCTAGTGGTCTGGCCGCCGATGACATGGCGTTTCAAGCTGGGGTTGAGCTGGGCGAACTCGGTCATGCTCATCTCGGCCAGTTTGGCCGCGGTCGCTGCTGACATCGGCTGTTTGAGGTTGACCTGCATGAAATAGGCCTCGTTGTCGATCGGGGCCAGGCTCACGCGGAAGCGTTCGGGTTCGCGCACGATATTCCGCAGGGCGATCAGCTTGGGCACATAGTGGCGCGTCTCGGTCGGCAGGGCGAGGCTGGCGTAATCGACCGGCTTGCCTAGGCGGGCGTTCTTTTTGAGCGCCCGGGCGACACAGCCCTCGCCGCAGTTGTAGGCGGCAAAGGCCAAGTCCCAGCGGCCAAATTGGGCGTGGAGCTTTTGTAGATAATCGAGGGCGGCATGGGTTGCGGCGGCGACATCACGGCGGTTATCGACCCAACCGTCTTGTTTTAGGCCGTAGACCTTGCCGGTCGAGGGGATGAACTGCCACATCCCGGCGGCGGCGCGTGGCGAGGTGGCGGCTGGGTTGTAGGACGATTCGATGAAGGGCAACAAGGCCGCTTCCATCGGCATGCCGCGTTTGGCGACCTCTTCGACGACATGATAGAGATAGGGGCGGCTACGGTCAGCGGTGCGGGCGAGGTGTTCGGGGTGGCTGGCGAACCAGCGCTCGTGGGTACGCACCAAGCTCGGCGAGACCTCGTCCATGACAAAGCCAGCGCGGACGCGCGACCAAAGATCGGTTTCGGCAGTGGTGATGGCGACAGGCAACGAGACGGTGGCGACCAACGCGAGGCCACCTGTGTGAGCGGGTTCGGGTTCGGCTTGGGCGGAAGTCGGTAGGAATAGGCTAACTAGACATAGCCAAGATATGGCGAATAGTTTGGTTTTAAAGCTGTTTTTTATGGCCGTGATGGCCGCGCTTCCCTGCCTTGATTGTTGTGTAATCTTGATAAGCATGTCCGGTAGTGTATCGATGACCTGGGCATAAGTCAATCAATGTGCCGTTATCGTCTAATCCGGTTGCGTTAATGTGGCCTTTTGTCTATGCTGTGCATAGGTGTATTTACTTAAGTACAAGTACCCGGGTGTGATCGATTTCATTTTGATGGATGAATCTTCCGTGAGACGGCTATTGTTGGTTTTCATGATGTCGCTAGTTTCGCTAACATGCGTAGGGGCAGGGCGCGCGTGGACGGGTTTGTCTGAGCTGGACGCTAGCGCGCCTGTAGCGTCTTTGTCCACGCTGTCGCCCTCGAAAGGCACAAGTAACGCTAGGTTTGAGCAGGTCGCTTCTTTTTCTACGGCGTCTCATGATCGCGATACGATGCCCCCTATAGCCCCCTCCGGCGCGATGGCGATGGAATCCACTCCGGCTTCCGCCGTCGCACATCATGCAGCGATAGAGCGCGGTTTCTCTAATCTACTGGGCCTGCCGCATACCGATGACTATCAGGACAAGAACGGCAATCGTTTCTTGGTCGTGCAAAACGCCCCCATGACGCACGCGCACTACAAAATTCAAGGCCGAGACAACCATGTGGAGATCGCTCAAACGGGGCGGGGCGCGAACGCGATGCTGCAACTATCCGGCGATGCGAATCAGATCAGGCTGAATCAAAGCGCCCCGGCGACGCATATTGATCTGCGCTTGGCGGCCAATAACAGCCAGATTGCCGTCCAGCAACGCTCTACCGGCGCAACCTTGATCCTGTCCGGGGCGATGAACCACGGGACGGTTTCTATCACGCAATAAACCGCTAGACCGCGGGCTGAGACATCCTTGAGACACCCTTGAGGCAAGCCCTTTAGGGCGACCAACGCTTAGGTGTGATCAATCAACCAGCCTTTTTTGATGCCTTGCTCGGTCAGGGTACGGACGGCTAGGTCAACGGCCTCTTGTAGGGCGATACCGACCGTCTCGTTTTCGGCCATGCCATATTCCAAGCTGGCCATGTTGGTGCCAATGAGGCGTAGGACATGTCCGTCCACCTGGAGTGAGGTGACGGTTTTCTTGACCAGAACCTCATCAATCAATTCTCCGGTTCGGGTCGATACCGCGCGGAGACTGAAGGTGAAGGTGTCGAAGACATATTCCCGCGAGGCCCCAATGGCGGAGAGGGCAAGGCCTCCGGCGGCCTGACTGGAGCTGCGGTCATAACTGATGATCTGCCCCATCATGACCGCATCTGCGATATGCATGGAGCCGAGGATTTTTTTGCCTAATTCGCCATGCATCGCGGTGGCCAATTGGCGTTCTTTGATGATGTCGTCTACGCGGCTGCGCTCTAAGACCCGATAAAAAGGGACGCTACGGAAGGAAGAGATCAGGAAGGGGGCGCAATCTTGCGGCACCGCACTGGAAAAGTCTGACCCCCCCAAACCCTTGCGCTTTTGGCCGGTGCTGTCAAAGCAGTTATAGATGCCTATGTTGTAAGGGACATGGTTAGCCGGACGCTGCGCGATTAAGGACTCTCGTGTTTTTGTATGCTCTAAAGGGGGCTGGAGCATCTCGGGCGGCGTGGGTATCGGAAACAGGACACTACAGCCGGTCAGCAGACTGGTTAGCGCGAGGGCGAAAAAGGCTTGCATGACCGCTTATATACCCGTAGGTAGCGCCATGACCGAGGTTCCGCTGGGGGTGATGATGGTAATGGTGAGCGTTTTGCCATCGACACTGGTGCTGTACTGCACCGTGCTATCGGCCGTGGTAAACGAACCCGAGCCGCCGCCTAAGGCGGTGGTGGCGATTTTTTGCGAAACGGCGAAGTAGATTTGCGATTGCAGTGAGGAGACAAAACGCGCCGCCGGGGTGTTTGCCGCGGCATCTTCGGCCTCTCGAATGATCCGTTCAGCATCGGCGATGGCCTTGTCTTTGGCCTGTTTGACTGCGTTGCTACGGGCGTTTTCAGCCGCTTGCAGGCTGGCATTGTAGCCGCCCACCAAGGGGGATTGCAGCCGATAGCCTAACTCGCCGGCCCAGCTAGCGGGTGTTAAGGCCACGAGCAGCGGGAGTAGCCACACGCTCCCCAGTCCAAGGGTAGGGGGTGATACGAGAGGGGTTCTATTGGGCATGATGGCCTTCCTGATGGTTATGTTCATGGTAACAGAATGTCGCGTCGATAAAACGGGGCGATAAAAAAGGGGGCTTTCGCCCCCTTTAGGATTACACCTACATCCACATTACTGGGTAACGGTGATGGAGCCGCCCGATGGAACGGTTCCCGTGTAGGTATATGACGCGTTTGCGGTGTTTTGCGTGACGCCAACGGTAGCGCCCGTAGCGCCGGTTAATGTCAACGCCGTCGTTGCACTAGTAGCCGCAGTCGCTTGCGTGATATTGACATCGTTGCCCGCGCCAGTCAGTGATAGGGTTGCTGTTGCACTGGTCCCAGCCTGATTAAGGTCGACATTGTTTGTCGCACCATTCACATAGATGTTTCCGGTGGTGGCGGCGCCCGACTGGGTGGTGTAGATGCGGTTAGTGTTACCCGCCACAGTCAGGCCCAATAGGGTAGTGGCACCCGACTGATTCAGGTCAAGGACATTGGAGTCGCCGGTGATGATGGCTGTTTCAACGCCGTTGTACCCCCTGATCGTGGCATCAGAGCCGGCTTGACTAATCCATGCCGAGTTACTGTTTCCAGCTAAGGTGAGTTTGACGGAGTTGGTCCCCGTTGCCGCACCTGTGACATACAGGGTGTTAAGGTTGCCGGTGCTGGTCAGGGTGTCCGTATTGCTACCTGCCGTACGGGTTAGCATGGTGGAGTTGTCATTACCCGTTTGCGTAATCGAGGTCGTTGTTGCTAGACTAGAGCTTGAAGTGCCGATCCGCATATCCACGGCATTGGCCTCACCATTCTGGTTGACTGTCACAGAACCACCGCTCGTATAGAGCGCACCGCTAATAGAGTTCTCGTTGTCATCGGATGTTCCGTTAGCCGTGGGGGAGACCTGTGTCAGGCTTAGCGTGGTCAAGGTGCCTGTATGGGTAAAGGCGCTGGTATCGCTGGCCGCCTCTGCAAAGGTAACCGCACGGGCGGCTGTTGCGCCGAGTGCAACGGAAGGCGTGGTAGCGGTATGAGTTGCCGTCAACGCGCTACCGCCGCCGATACGGTTAAAGCCTGCAGTGCCGGTTTGAGAGATGGTTAAGTTGGTTACGGTGCCGGCGCTGAGGTTAGAAAAGTTGACTTCTCCTCCGGCAAAGGCTGCGCCAGAAGTGGCAACGAGCATAGCCAAGGCGAGTTTTGTGTATGTATGTTTCATGATAATTACTCCTATTTACAGCTAGTAGGACATTGCGGATCAGGTCTTGTTATTTGGTGGGGATGCCACCGAGTCAACCTGTTAAACACAACCTACGAGCCGAATTATAGAGAGGTGACGGCGGATGAAAATAGCCATATTTGCCTACGCAATATTACCTATGAATATCTAGCGGTCTTTTTATGCCCGTTATCAGGCAGGCGAGGCCTGATCCTGCGGGTCTTAAATCCGTAGGGAGGGGGCCATCATCATGCGAACCACATCGGCCAGGTTGTCGGCTTGGAGTTTTTCCATGATACGGAGGCGTTGTGCGTCGACCGTGCGGACGCTGGTGCCGAGCTGATAGGCGATCATCTTACTGGCATGACCCGCGACGATGAGGTTGGCGATCTCGCGTTCCCGAGGGGATAGGCGGCCGATACGCTGCCCAATCTCGGCCCAGGTTTGACGGCTGTTGCTCACCTGTAGCGCGAGATCGCTGGAATACCATTGCACGAAGTCTTGCCCCTGTTGCCCCGACCAACACAGCGCGGTATCGGCCGCTTGTATCAAGCTCATGGGGCTGTTGTTTGTGGCAGAGGATACGCTAATCCCGATGCGGGGCGTCAGATGTAGCGTGATAGCGGCGAGTTCGAAGGGGGCCTTGAGCGCGTCATTAATGCAATGCTTTATCATGTCGTCCAGCCGGGCCTGATCCATGTCCGGGGCAAGGCCTAGGGCGATCGCGAAGCCCCCGGGTTCCATGTGGGCCAGAAAATGTTCGCCTAGGGCCATGCAATTTAGGCGGGCCGCGATTTGCGCGATCAATAAATCGCGTGTTTGCCGGCCCTGGGTTTGGGTCACGAGGCGGAGTTGGTCTAAGGCCAGCATGACCACCACCACGAAGCTAGCGCCCTGTTGCGCCTGAGTGAGTAAGGTTTGCACCCGTTCGTGGAAGCAGAGGTGATTAGGCAGGCCGGTCAGCGCATCGTAACGACTGAGACGACGAACCTCTTCTTCGGCGAGTTTGCGCGTGGCGATATTTGCCGTCAGCGCGGCGGTGCGCGCTTGCACTTGTTGCTCGAGTTGATCGTTGTGCTGCGCGAGTTGCAGACTGTATTCGCGCAGACGCAACATGTTGCGCACCCGTGCCCGCAGCTCCACGCGGTCGATCGGTTTGCTTAGGAACTCCTCCGCACCCGCGTCTAGGCTAGATTGTTTGGCCTGACGATCGCTCAGCGCCGTCACCATGATGATGGGGATGCTCAAGGTGGCCGGGTTGGCCTTGAGTTGACGCGCGACTTCGTAACCGTCGATGCCAGGCATCATGACATCAAGGAGGATGAGGTCAGGCGTAGGGGCCGTCGCATCGTTTAACAACGCGAGCGCCTCTTCGCCGCCCTGCGCCGTGAGTGTCTCGTAATCATCGAGTAAGGCCACCAGGAGTTCGCGGTTTTGTGGCACATCGTCAACGATTAGGATGCGTGCTTTTTTCAAGGTTTCTGGCCTATGGGGTGTCGGATGGCGTCATTCTAGCGCAGATGGGGCGCTAGCTCTATATTTTGCGGCGGCGGGGGGGGGGCACTGGTCCGCCAAGGGATCCAGACCGTAAAGCGCGATCCGTGGCCCTCAACGCTGCTGACCGCCAGCGTGCCACCTTGCATCTCGACGAGGTTTTTGACCAGCGCGAGCCCTAGGCCCGTCCCTGTATAGTGACGCGATAAGCGGCCGCTGATCTGTGAGAACGGTTTAAAGAGCCGGGGGAAGTCGGTGGCGGCGATGCCGATCCCCCCGTCTTCAACGCTTAGCTCAAGGAACTCGTCGAATATCGAGTCAGTGAAGGGGAAGAGGAGGGCTGGGCGGGTGTTTAGGTGCCGCCCCACGAGGCTGACCGACACGCGCTTTACGCGCAGCGTAATAGACCCATGGGCAGGGCTAAATTTTATGGCATTGGAGAGGAGGTTATAGGTGATTTGTTGTGCCTTGCGTACATCCATCCAGAGGATGCCAAGACCCTTGTCGGCCTTTAGCGTGAGGTGTAGGGGCTTGTCTGTGGTTAGCCCCGGGACACTGGCCAGAAAATCGGCGCAGAGTTGATAGGCGTCCATAGGCTCTAAATCGAGATCCATCTTTCCCGCGTCTATCTTAGCGAGATCCAGGGTGTCGTTGATCAGCGACAAGAGGTGCTGACCGTTGGTGTGAATGTAATGCAGGTGTTTTTGTTGTGTCTCGTTCAACGGCGATTTGTTCGCATGACTGAGGAGATCAGAAAAACCAATAATGGCATTGAGCGGGGTCCTTAGTTCATGTGACATCGTGGCGATAAACTGATCCTTCATCTGCGCCGCCACCGCGAGCTGTGTGTTCTGTACGGTGACCATCTGCATCAGTTTCTCGTTCGCTATCAGTTCCTGCGTGACCTTGGCCGTGGCGAGTAATGCACGGAGGCGTAATCGGTTGAGCAACCAGACGAGTAGCGCCATAAAAAGGGCGCTGATCAGGCTGACTAAGAAGAGTAATTGGGACCAACCACTGTGCTTGGTCGTCGAAAAATAAGCCCAGGTATTAAAGACTAGGGTCCACTCGTGATCGGCGACAACGATCTGTCGCGTCTCTTTAAATAGGTTGCGTTCCGCTTTGTTACGAGCCACATCCGCCGGGATAAGGTTGGTACGCCAGATGAGGTTGCTATCTGAAACAATCTTGCCATCGTAGATGGCGATGTCGAGGGAATTTTTCCCTTGACCCAGTAAGAGCAGGTCTTTGAGGTTGACGCCTAGGTAAAGCCAACCGAGCAGGTTAGCGCAGCGCTGCTCAACGGTGTGCTGTGCCTTGCCCGTTTGGTAGATCGGATGGAGCAATAGGGTGTCAATGGGCGATCCACCCGCGTGAGCGATCGGGGGTATCTGCACTAGGGTGGTCTGGTTTGAGGTCTGCGCATCGCGTAGGGCTTGGTGTAAGTTTTTATCCCAAGTCAGAACAGGGGGTTGCAGGTCACCCACCCGGGCCGAATTGCGTGGCAGATAGGCTAACGGGGTAAGCCCTTCTTGATAAACCCCCGACGGGGCTTGTGCAAGACAGGTCGTGCGCGGGCCCTCGTGTAAAGGTCGTTGCGGTCTTAAGAGGCCTAGTATATGGCCCCCATGGAGTACATTCTGGGCGGAATCGAGTTGTAACCCAGAGGCAAACGAGCGGAATTCATCTGCTTCCACCTCCCGAGAGGAGGCATAAAAGGCCTCGAATGCATGTAAGACATCAACATGGCGAATGATTTGTGTCTGGGTTTGTGTGGTTATGGTTTGGACGACCTGTTCAAATTCATCTTTTTTCTGTGCGACCGATTCGTCCCATATCTTAATAAAAATACCCAAAGAGACTGCAGATAGGATCAAGAGGACCGCGATGGGTAAGGCGTTGTTCACTGTATCGAGAAGAAGGGGGCGCTTGGCGTGTTCCTGAGGATGCGCGGGGACAAGCAGATAGCTCATCAGGATCGCTAGCAGAGAGAGGATGAGAACCAAACCAAGTAAGAGGTTAGGCGTGATGGCATTAGGGTCAACAAGGCAGACACTATCGGGTCTAAAGCCGGCGGCCATCATGCCGGTGTAGTGCATCCCCGTGATGGCTATGGCGATGAGCGTGGTCGCACCTAGCTTTTTGTAGCCAAATCCAATGCTATGTAGTTGCGGTGCGGTCAATAACTTAAACCCAATCCCCGACGCCGAAACCGCAATCAGGATGGATAAGGCCACAATCCAAGGGTCGTAGTCGATAGGGGGGCTCATCTTCATGGCGGCCATGCCGGTGTAGTGCATCGCCGCAATCCCTCCGCCGATCAGCAGGGCGGCACTCCAATGCGTGCCATGTCCTTGCGCAAAGACCCGCACCCGCCATAGCGAAAAGGCCGAGGCGAGGACCGCTATGAGTCCTGAACCCAGCGTAATGATGAGGTCATAGGTGATCGCTATCGGGAGGTGAAAGGCGAGCATGCCGGTGAAGTGCATCCCCCAAATGCCGGTCCCCAGCATGATGGCCCCGTTGAGGATACGGGGGGTCACCTCATCGTCCACGCAGGTGAATAACTGGCGCGCCAAGGCGATAGCGCGATAGGCGGCCAGCCACGCGATCGCGAAAGAAAGGGCAACAATCCAGTAGTTGTAGGTGGCCGTCACAGAAGGTTACCGATCAGAGGGGGCAGGTAGACACGCGGGCATCACCCTGCTATGCCGCCTAGTTTAAGGGTGTGCTTATTTAAACACATCTTTTAAGCGCCGTAACGCCGCGAACGCGCTGAGGGGGTCGCTGCCCTCCACGCGCTTTTGCAGGGCGGGTTCGTGGCTACGCAAGAAGGGGTTGCGGCGTTTTTCATCGCCGAGGCGGACGGGCAGGGTGGGGCGACCGGCGCGGCGTAAGGTGCGGGCTTCGTCCTCCCAGGCCTGTAAGTCGGCGTGCTCGGGTTCTAGGGTGCGGGCAAAGGCGAGGTTGGCAAGGGTGTATTCATGCGCGGGGCAGACTAGCGTGGCGTCGGGCAAGGCACGGAGTCGCTCTAGGCTGGCCCACATCTGCGCCGGCGTACCTTCAAAGAGGCGGCCACAACCACAGGAAAACAGGGTGTCGCCGCAAAACAGGGTGTCCGCGCCATAAAAACAGAGGTGGCTTAGCGTGTGTCCGGGCGTGGCGATGACGGTGAGGTTTAGGTCTAATGGGGCAAAATGTAGGACATCATGATCCTCTACGGATTGGACGCACTGCGCCAGAGCGGGGTGTGCCGGGCCGTAAGTCGGTACGCTAGGCAGGCCATCAAGCCCGCCGCAATGGTCGTTGTGATGGTGGGTGATCAAGATGCCTACGAGGGTCAAGCGGTGTTCGGTTAACCACGCTAAAATAGGTGCCGCCTCACCCGGGTCGACTAATACGCATGAGCGATGGTCGTGTAAGACCCAGACATAGTTGTCGGTTAGGATGGGAATCATATCAAGTTGGAGCATGCCCCGATTGGAACACGCCGCATCACCCTCTTCAAGCGCTGAGTCGTGGTTAAATACCCCGCTGGGTCACTATGTGCGCGAATGTGAGCAACGCTGGTTTGATCACACCAGCGTAGATATTTTCGGTTTCAATGCGCTGCAGATCGGGTTTCATGCGATGGATGCGTTGTCGGCGAACCGCATGCCGCAGCGTATTCACCTTGATATCCACCTAAACCCGCAGGCGGGTGGCGGTGTGGGTGACATACGCGCCGAGGCCGAGGCCTTGCCCTTTGCCGCACAGAGCTTGGATCTAGTCGCCTGTCCGCATGTGTTGGAGTTTTCGCCGCATCCGCATCAGGTCTTGCGTGAGGTAGAGCGCGTCCTGCGTCCCGAAGGACATCTGTTGATTACGGGTTTTAACCCGGCCAGCCTGTGGGGGCTACGGCGTAAATTGGGTGCTGAGGGATATCCGTGGTCGGGGCAATTTTTGCACCTGACGCGGGTGAAGGATTGGCTGGCCTTGTTGGGTCTTGAGGTGGTGGGCGGGCGTATGGGCTGTTATGCGTTGCCCATCAACCGGGGGCACTGGGCGCAACGGGCGCGCGGGTTGGAGGCGGCGGGCGATCGCTGGTGGGCCTTGGGGGGTGGCGTGTATATGTTGCATGCAGTCAAGCGAGTGACCGGTGTTCGGCTTATCATGCCGCGTCGCAGCGTGGGCGCATGGTCGACGAAATCGATCCTTGCGCCGGGGGCGGGGCGAGTGCATCAACAACGAGAAGACAGTAAGGATTAAAGCCAGCAATGATTGAAGCGGAACACACACACAAACGCATCGATATGTACACGGACGGCGCGTGCAAGGGCAACCCCGGCCCGGGCGGCTGGGGCGTGTTGCTACACTACGGCGAACACCGGCGCGAGCTGTGCGGCGGCGAGCCGGGCACGACCAATAACCGCATGGAGCTGTTGGCCGTCATCGAGGGCCTGGCGGTGATCAAAGAGACCTGCGAGATCCATGTCCACACCGACTCGCAATATGTGCAAAAAGGCATCTCAGAGTGGATACACAGTTGGAAGCGGCGCGGTTGGCGCACGGCGGCCGGGCAGCCGGTCAAAAATCAAGACCTCTGGCAACGGCTAGATGCGGCGGTCGCGCAGCATCGTGTGGCATGGCACTGGGTCAAAGGTCATGCCGGACATCCCGGCAACGAGGCCGCAGATAGGCTTGCAAATCAAGGGGTAGAAAAGGGGCAGGTGCGTAATGCGTAGTATTGTTTTAGACACGGAAACGACTGGCCTAGATCCGGCGCACGGCCATCGTGTGATCGAGATCGGTGCAGTCGAGATCGTCAATCGTCGCTTGACTGGGCGCATCTACCATGTCTATCTCAACCCCGAACGGGATATCGACCCCGGCGCGCAGAATGTGCATGGCTTGTCGCGGGAGTTTTTGGCCGACAAACCGCGTTTTTCTGAGCAGGTTGATGCGTTTTTAGCCTTTGTTGATGCGGCGGAGTTGGTTATCCACAACGCCCCGTTTGACCTTGGCTTTTTGAATGCTGAGCTGGACCGGCTGGCGCGTAGCCCCCTATCGACCCGCACGGCAGGGGTGATCGATACCTTGAAGTTAGCCAGGCAATTACATCCGGGACAAAAGAATAATCTAGATGCCCTGTGTCGGCGTTATGGCGTTGATAACGCTGGGCGGAAATATCATGGCGCGTTGCTCGATTCTGAGCTCTTGGCAGAGGTTTGGCTGGGGATGACGCGGGGTCAAGAGAGTTTGACCATAGACCCCGTCGTCCTGGCCCCTAAGGCCTTTGCGCTGGCGGATGGCCCGGCCGTCCTGCGCGTCCTGTCGGCGACCGCCACAGAGCAGACCGCTCATGCGGACTATCTGGCCGCGTTGCGTAAAGAAAGCAAAAAAGCCCTAGCTGCGTGGTGAGGGTGTCAGCCTTGACACGATGGCCAAGGGATACAGGCCCCGTCCTCGCGTCTTTAACTAACCACGCCCCAACCGGCGGCGCGCAGGGTCTGTTTTAAGGCTTCGGCCGTGGCAATCTGTGGATCAAAATCGATCTCGGCTTGTGCGTCTTCTAGGATGACTACGGCGCGGCTGACGCCGGGTTGTTCGCGTAGTTTGCGTTCGACGCTGGCGGCACAGCCCATGCAGGTCATGCCGGAGATGTTGAGGGTCATGGTTTCCATAAAGGGTTCAACTCAAAGATTGGATAATGGATTCTACCGCCATGAGTCGTTCGGGCAAACCTGCGCACGGTAGGGTGATGCGAATACGATCGGGGCCGGCGAGTTTGCAGTCGCGGCGGGTTTGGATGAGGGTGATGATCCGCATCGGGTCGATCGGCGGTTTGGGGACGAACTGTACGGTAAGTCCGATCTCGCTGGCATCGAGACGGCGAATCCCCAATGGACGGGTGCGGATGCGTAGCCGATGTGCGGCTAAGAGGGTGATGACGGGGTCCGGTAATAGGCCAAAGCGGTCGATCATCTCCTCTTGGATCTCGCTTAAATCGGCCGTGCTGTTGCAACTGGCGAGTCGTTTGTATAGCACTAGGCGTTCATGGATGTCGCCGCAGTAATCTTCCGGCAGGCGCGCTGGCAGGTGCAGGTTGATCTCCGCTGTCACCGCCAAAGGCGCGGCCATATCAGGTGAATGACCGGCCTTCAAGGTGTTGACCGCCTGCGTCAGCATCTCGTTATAGAGGTTAAAGCCGACCTCTTGCATCTCGCCGCTTTGCGCGTCGCCCAAGACCTCGCCCGCGCCACGAATCTCTAGGTCTTGCATCGCTAGATGAAAACCGGAGCCGAGTTCTTCCATCTGGCAGATGGCCTCTAGGCGGCGTTGGGCGTTGACGGTGATGCCGCCTTCGTTCGCGGGCGTGAGCAGGTAGGCGTAGGCCTGATGGTGCGAGCGGCCGACGCGGCCACGCAACTGGTGCAACTGGGCAAGGCCAAACTTGTCGGCGCGGTGCATCAAGATGGTGTTGGCGCTGGGCACATTGATGCCGGTCTCGATGATGGTGGTGCAGAGCAGTAGATTAAAACGCTGGTGATAGAAATCGCGCATCACATGCTCGAGTTGGAGTGAAGGCATCTGACCATGCGCGACCTCGATGCGCGCCTCGGGGAGTAGTTGTTCGAGACGGGTGCGCATGTTGAGGATGGTCTCGACCTCGTTGTGGAGGAAATAGATCTGCCCGCCGCGTTTGAGTTCGCGCAGGGCGGCCTCGCGGATGAGGCCGTCGCTCTCTGGCTGGACGAAGGTCTTGATCGCTAAGCGTTTTGACGGCGCGGTAGCGATGACGGAAAACTCGCGGATGCCTTCGAGCGACATGGCGAGGGTGCGCGGGATGGGCGTGGCGGTCAGGGCGAGACAATCGACCTCGCTGCGTAGGCTACGCAGGGCTTCCTTTTGGCGCACACCAAAGCGGTGTTCTTCGTCGATGATGACCAAGCCCAGACGCGCGAGTCGGACATCGGGTTGCAGGAGTTTATGCGTACCGATGACGATATCCACGCTGCCGTGCGCTAAACCCGCCAGCGCGGCGTTGATCTCTTTGGTCGAGCGAAAACGCGATAACTCCGCGATACGCACGGGAAGATCGGCGAAACGATCGGAAAATGTCTGGAAATGCTGTTCCGCTAATAAGGTGGTCGGACACAGCACGATGACCTGTTTATTGTCAGCGACGGCGGCAAAGGCGGCGCGCAAGGCAACCTCGGTCTTGCCAAAGCCGACATCGCCGCAGACCAAGCGATCCATGGGTTGGCCAGAGCGCATGTCGGTCAAGACCGCGTCGATGGCGGCTTGCTGGTCGGGCGTTTCTTCAAAACCGAAGCCCTCGGCAAAGGCGGTCATCTCGGTCTCGCGCCAGTTGAAGCGATAGCCCTCGCGGGCGGCGCGCAGGGCGTAGAGGTTGAGCAACTCGGCGGCGGTGTCATTGGCCTTTTCTTGCGCACGACGCTTGGCTTTTTCCCACTGCGGGCTACCTAGCGCGTGCAGGGGCGCGTTTTCGGGGTTGGCGCCGAGATAACGGGCGATGAGGTGCAGATGCGCCACCGGCACAAAAAGTTTGTCGCCCTTGGCGTATTCCAGATGTAGCAACTCCTCGTCGCCCTCACCCAAATCCATCGTGGTGAGTCCTAGATAACGGCCGATGCCGTGTTCGATATGCACGATCGGATCGCCCAGCTTGAGCTCGGATAGGTCGCGCACCAGACCCTCGACCAGTGTCTTGCGTCCCTCGCGGCGCTGCCGCTGCTGCGGGGTGCGGGCGTAGAGTTCGGTCTCGGTGAGGAGGCACAGCCCCGTGCGCGTGTCGATAAACCCCGTCGCCAGCGGGCCGGTGGTGAGGATAAAGGCCGGCCCCTCGCCCGGGGGTACAACCCCTTCTTGCGCCAGTGTCTTGATCCCGTGTTCGGCCAAGGCATTGGCCAAGGTCTCGCGCCGTCCTAAGGTCTCGGCCACCAAGACGGTGCGCCCGGCATAGGCGTTGAGATGCGCAGTGAGTCGCGCAAAGGGCGCAGGGTCACGCCGCTCCGACTGCACCGCTGGCGCACTGTCGTAGGGTAGGGTGGCAGCGTTATTTTGGCTAAGATTCAGCTCGATACGCGCCAGCGGGCGTAACTGGGCGAAGAACTGATCGACCGATAAAAAGACCTCGGCGGGGGATAACAAGGGCCGTTCGCGGTCACCGCTGAGGAGTTGATGGCGGGCACCTACCTCGTGCCAAAAGGTCTCGCTGGCGCGGTGCAGGTCACCATGCAGGACGGCCTTACAGCCGGCGGGCAGGTAGTCGAAGAGGTTGGCGGTGGCGGTAAAAAACAACGGCAGGGCGTATTCGATCCCCGCTGGCGCGAGTTTGTTCGAGACATCCTTATATAGCCGACTGCGCCCCGGATCGCCCTCAAAGCGGTCGCGAAAGTTGGCACGAAACAGGGCGACACCGGCGTCATCGAGCGGAAACTCACGCGCTGGCAAGAGACGCATCTCGCCCACCGTGTAGAGCGTGCGTTGCGTGTCAGGGTCAAAACTGCGGATCGACTCGATCTCGTCGTCGAACAACTCGATGCGATAAGGTAGGGCCGCGCCGGTGGGGAAAAGGTCAAAGATGCCACCGCGCAAGGCAAACTCGCCCGGCGTATAGACTTGGCTGACCGCCGTATAACCCGCCGCAATCAGGCGCGCGCGCAAGGCATCAAAGTTGAGACGGCTTTTCGGTTGATAAAGAAAGGCCTGCGCAGAGAGAAACTCGGTCGGCGCGAGGCGTTGCATCGCGGTGGCTACGGGCGCGATCAGACAATTGAGTTCGCCTTGCAGGCTGCGCCACAGGGTCGCCAAGCGTTCGGACACCAGGTCTGGGTGCGGCGAGATCGGGTCATACGGCAAGGTCTCCCAGTCCGGGAACAGGCCCACTGCGAGTTGCGGCGCAAACCATGCGATCTCGTTCGCCAAGCGCTGCGCATCGGCCGCCGTGGCCGTCAATACGAGCACGCGTTGCCCTTTTGCCCATTCCGCAATCAAGGCCGCATCGGCGGACCCCGGCGGCAGCGGTAAAGAGAGACGTTGTGCGGGCGGGGGGAAAGCGGGAAGGGGCGGAAGGCTGCGGTCGCGTAAGGTGTTGCTCATGGGGCGCGATTATAAGGGCAGTGCGAAGGGGATGCCGTATCATGTTGCGATGTCTGCCAGCGACCTTATCCCCTTCTTTGTCATCGCCGCCCTCGTCTGGTTTTGGTTTGACGGCCTCAAGGTGCGCGAAACGGCCATTACGGTTGCGCGCGCCGCCTGCGCTCGGCGTGGCGTGCAGTTTCTGGACGAGACGGTGGCCTTACGCTCGCTCCGCACGGCGCGGAACGGACAGGGTCAACTCGTCTGGCGGCGCCTCTATGGCTTTGAATACTCGCTCAGCGGCGTCGATCGCCATCAAGGGACGATCGTGTTACATGGGGATACGGCCCAAGCGGTGGAGATTTATGTCCCTATGGGTTTGGATGAGCCTACGCGCGTTGAGGATACGCCGCCATCCTAGATTGCCACACGGTCGGAAATTTTGACGAAAACCTTTTATAAGGACATCTATGTACGGAGCCATTATCGGGGACATCATTGGCGCACCTTGGGAGTTTCACCGCATCACCACGAAAAAGTTCCCACTTTTTGGCGCAGACAATGGGGTGACGGATGACAGTATCATGACCGTGGCGGTGGCCGATGCGGTGATGAATGCTAAAGATCCCGCCACGACCCTGCGTGCATGGGGGCGGCGGGTGACCATCGGTGATCAACGCGGGGGCTATGGCCAGCGATTTATCAATTGGTTGGCCGCGCCTACGGTGCAGCCGCCGTACAACAGTTACGGCAACGGGGGTGCGATGCGCGTCTCGCCGGCGGCGTTTTTTGCGACTAGCCTCGATGCGTGTTTAGCGATGGCGGCGCGTGTCACCGAGATCACGCACAATCACCCCGAAGGGATGAAGGGCGCGTTGGCCACGGCGCACGCGATCTGGCTGGCGCGGCAAAAACACACGTCGGCGCAGATCCGTGCCGAGATCAGCCAGGTCTATGGCTATGACCTCAGCCGTAGCGTCGATGCGATTCGCGCTGTCCATGAATACAACGAGACGGCGGCCGGCTGTGTGCCCGAGGCCTTGACCTGCGCGTTGGAGTCGACCGATTTTGAAGATGCGATCCGCAACGCGGTGTCGCTGGGCGGCGACGCGGATACGCTGGCGGCGATTGCCGGCGGCCTAGCCGAGGCCTTATATGGTATTCCAGAAGAGATCCAGATTGCCGCTTGGCACTATGTCCCCGAGACGATGCGCGGGGTGATTGGGCAGATGTATGCCGATCGAAATTGACCTTGGCGCTATCCCTCAACAGGTGGCCTAACCGTTAGAATGGGGTCTGTTTTTAACACGAGAGAATTGCCATGAGTCTTGTTCGCCCCTTTGCCGCCTTGCGTCCCGCGTCGGGTCGCGCCCCCGAGGTCATTGCACCGCCCTACGATGTCTTAAACACCGAGGAGGCGCGTGTCATGGCGGCGGGGCGGCCGTTTAGTTTCTTGCACATCTCCAAGCCGGAGATCGATCTGCCGGCGGGCACCGACCCGTATGCGCCGGAGGTCTATGCCAAGGCGGCTGAGAACCTGCAGGCGATGATCGCGGCCGGGGTCTTGGTGCAGGATGACGCGCCGTGTTACTACGCCTATCGCCTCATCATGGGGGTGCATGTGCAGACGGGGATCGTAGCGGCGGCCTCGGTGGCGGATTACGACAGCAACCGCATCCGTAAGCACGAGTTCACCCGCCCGGACAAGGAGGACGATCGCGTGCGCCAGATCGACGCGCTGAACGCCCAGACCGGCCCGGTGCTGTTGGCCTATCCGGCGGCGCCCGCGGTCGATCAGATCGTGGCGAATGCTTGCGCGGCGATGCCAGATGCCGATGCCACGGCTGAGAGCGGTGTGCAACATACGCTTTGGGTGATCCGTGATGCGGCGACGGTGGCACGCCTGACGGCCTTATTTGATGCCTTGCCCGCGCTCTATATCGCCGATGGCCATCATCGTTCGGCTTCGGCCAGCCGTATCTGTGCGGCGCGCAAGGCGGCCAACCCGCAACACACGGGCGCGGAGCCGTACAACTATTTCCTCACGGTGATCTTCCCCGATCACCAGATGAAGATCTTGGATTACAACCGCGTCATCAAGGATTTGCATGGCCTCAGCGAAGCGGAGTTCTTGGCCCGCGTGAGTGCGAGTTTTAGCATTGAACTGGCCGACGGCCCGGTCAAACCGGCCAGCCCGCGTGAGTTTGGCCTCTATCTGAAGGGTCAATGGCGACGCCTGCGGGTGAACCCTGCCTTGATCCCGACCGATCCGGTCGAACGCCTCGATGTCAGTTTGCTGCAAAACTACCTGATCGCGCCCCTCTTGGGCGTGGCCGACCCGCGCCGTGATAAGCGCATCGACTTCGTGGGCGGGATCCGTGGTCTGCCCGAGCTGGAAAAGCGTGTCGATTCGGGCGAGATGGCCGTGGCCTTGGCCCTTTATCCGACCAGTATGGCCGACTTGATCGCGGTCGCCGACGATAATCAGGTGATGCCGCCCAAGTCCACTTGGTTTGAACCTAAGCTGGCCGATGGGATGGCCTCACACCTGCTGTGATCGATTTATGACCGCTCGCCTACACGCGCTGATCCCAGCCGCCGGTACGGGTGCGCGCATGGGGAGCGATATCCCTAAACAGTATCTCGATATTGCCGGACACCCCGTGCTCTGGCATACGGTGCAGGTGTTTGAACGCAACGCCGCGATCGCTACGGTCACGGTGGTGATCGCGCCCAACGATGCCTTGGACTTGGACTGGGCGGATTGCCCTAAGGTGCGTATCCAGCGCGTCGGCGGGGCGACACGGGCGCAGACCGTTTTGGCCGGTCTGCAGGCGATGGCCGTGGCGGCTGACGATTGGGTGCTGGTGCATGACGCGGCGCGGCCATGTCTTGATCAGGCCAGTCTCGATCGTTTGATTGCTGCGGCGCAGGCCGATGCCGTGGGCGGTATCTTGGCCATTCCGCTTTCCGATACGATCAAACGCGCGGGGGAGGGCGGTCGCATCAGCGCGACCGTGCCACGCGCTGGATTGTGGGCCGCACAGACCCCGCAGATGTTTCGTGTCGCGCGGCTGGCCGAGGCTTTAATGGCGGCCGGCGACGCGGTGACGGATGAGGCCTCGGCGATGGAATTCATCGGACAGGCGCCGCTCTTGGTCATGGGCAGCCCCCGCAACCTAAAGGTGACCTTACCGGCCGATCTCGCCCTGGCTGCGCGTTATCTGGCAGAAACGCATGGATGATGCCGATTACCTGCGCCTCGCCCTGCAACTGGCCGAGACGGCGCGGCAGGCGGGCGAGGTGCCGGTTGGCGCGGTCGTCGTCGATGCCGCCGGTGCGATCATCGGTCAGGGTTTTAATCAGCCGATCAGCCGTCATGACCCGACCGCCCACGCCGAGATCATGGCCTTGCGCGACGCGGCGGCGCGGATGGGCAATTACCGCCTGCCCGGTTGCACGCTGTTTGTCACCCTAGAGCCCTGCGCGATGTGCGCCGGCGCCATCCTCCACGCCCGCATCGCTCGCGTTGTCTATGGCGCGAGCGACCCCAAGACCGGCGCAGTGGAAAGCGTCTTGCGCCTCTTCGATGAGCCGCGCCTCAATCACCACACCGAGGCACACGGCGGCGTGTTGGCCGATGAATGCAGCCAACAACTGCGTGATTTCTTTCTCGCGCGCCGGAAAAAAACATGAGCATCCTCATTAACATTGAAAAACAAGAGCTTGTTTTTTCATCGGATGATGGCACTGTACGCTGGCCAGTCTCGACCGCCACACGCGGGGCAGGGGAGGCTAAAGGGAGTTTTTGCACCCCACGCGGTGAGCATGTCATCCGCGCCCGCATCGGCGCCGATTGCCCAATCAACAGTGTCTTTGTCGGTCGCCGCCCTACCGGTGAGATCTATACGCCGGCACTGGGCCGCGCCGCCCCTGAACGCGACTGGATCTTGACCCGTATCCTCTGGCTATCGGGCCGCGAACCCGGCTTCAACCGCTACGGCGCGTGTGACACCTTGAGCCGCTATATCTATATCCACGGCACGCCCGATGAGGCGTTCGAGGCCGTGCCGCAGTCGCACGGCTGCATCCGCATGCGCAACGCCGACCTCATCGCCCTGTTCGAGCGCGTCGTGGTCGGCACGCCGGTGCTTATTTCATGACGACCTTTGATGTCCTGCTAACGCTGCTCATCTTTATCGCGGCGTTGCTCTATTCTTCTGTCGGCCATGGGGGTGCCTCCGGCTATCTTGCCGCCATGGCGCTCATGGGTGTAGCCCCGGAGGTCATGAAAGCCACCGCATTGACGCTCAATATCTTCGTTGCCAGTATCGCGGTGATGAAGTTTTATCGCGCCGGGGCGTTTTCCTGGACGCTGTTCTGGCCGTTCGCGCTGGCCTCTGTCCCCTTCGCCTGGCTGGGCGGTTGGATCAACCTCCCCGATCATCTCTACAAGCCATTGGTCGGGATTATCTTGATCTACGCTGCGTGGTATTCGTTTCGTACCGCGCATCGCCAAGAATCCCATTTCATCGCCCACCCACCCATCTCGTTACGGCTATTCTGCGGCGCCGCACTCGGATTTCTCTCCGGGTTGACGGGGGTAGGGGGCGGGATCTTTCTCAGCCCTTTGCTGCTCCTGCTACGATGGGCCGATATCAAGGTGATCTCTGGCGTTTCCGCCGCCTTTATCTTGGTGAACTCGATCGCGGGGCTACTTGGCGTTATGCAAACATCCGCTCAGCTACCGCCAAGCCTGACAGGGTGGGTAATCGCGGCCGTCATTGGCGGCTGGATCGGTGCGGAATACGGCAGCCGCCGTTTAGGAAACTCCATGATAAAGAAGATATTAGCACTGGTGCTGGCCATCGCCGGGGCAAAGATGATCCTGACAGCCTAGTGGCTTGCCCAGAACGACGGCCTGCCGGCACCTATTTTCCTTCTAAAAACCGTTCCGCATCGAGTGCCGCTTGGCAACCGGAGGCGGCGCTGGTGACGGCTTGTTTGTAGATCATGTCTTGCACATCGCCGGCGGCGAAGATGCCGGGGATGCTGGTTTGCGTGGCATTTCCCAGGCGACCGCCTTGGGTGACGAGGTAGCCACGGTCGAGTTCGATCTGTCCGGCAAAGAGGTCGGTGTTGGGTTTATGGCCGATGGCGATGAAGACGCCTTGCAGGGTGATGTCCTTGGTCTGGCCGTCATTGTGCTTGAGGCGCATCCCGGTCACGCCGCTGGCGTCGCCTAAAACTTCGTCAAGATTGCTATTTAATTCAAGGACGATCTTTCCACTCTTAACAATCTCCATAAGGTGGTCGATCATGATTTTCTCCGCCTTAAAGGTGTCGCGGCGATGCACCAAGGTGACCTTGCTGGCGATGTTGGCGAGGTAGATGGCTTCTTCAACCGCGGTGTTGCCGCCGCCGATGACGGCGACCTCTTGGTTGCGATAAAAGAAACCGTCACAGGTTGCGCAGCCCGACACGCCACGGCCCATGAATTTTTCTTCTGAGGGCAGACCCAGATAGATGGCTGACGCGCCGGTGGCGATGATGAGCGCGTCGCAGGTGTAGGTGTCGCTGTCGCCGATCAGAGTGAAGGGCTGCTCGGTCAGTTTGGCGGTGTGGATCTGGTCAAAGATGATCTCGGTCTGAAAGCGTTCGGCGTGCTTCTGGAAGCGTTCCATCAGAGCGGGGCCTTGTACGCCATCGACATCAGCGGGCCAGTTATCGACCTCGGTGGTCGTGGTGAGCTGGCCGCCTTGCTGCATGCCGGTGATGATGACGGGATGCAGATTGGCACGCGCGGCGTAGATGGCGGCGGTGTAGCCCGCAGGGCCTGAACCTAAGATGAGTAAGCGATGATGGGTGGCCATGATGGGTAACTCCAAGAGGGTGAGAAGACTGAGGGTGGATTATGCCTGTTTGTGCGGGCGCGGTCAGCCATGTCAGTGGCATGGTTTTGTGTGTTTTACCTGCCGTATTGAATCATATTTAACATAATATACATTATGGAATTCATCCATAGCATACGAATCCGTAGCGTCTTGGGGTAACTGCCTCTATAGTTACGGCCTATGTTAAATGCCCTCTTTAATCGACTGACCACGCCGACGCGTAATCGGCGCATCCCGCATACAGAACTGCCTACCCGTACCCGCATCCTGCGTGAAGCACAGTGGCTGTTGTTTATGGCCGTGATGGTGTACGCCGTCATGTCGCTGGGCACACATACACTGGATGACCCGGGCTGGTCGCGGAGCGGTTATAACGACCCAGCCACTAATTTAGGTGGCGGATTTGGCGCGTGGCTGGCTGACCTGCTTTTGTATTTGTTTGGCTATTCTGCGTGGTGGTGGGTAATCTTAAGTGCGCTTGGCGTGTATTGGACTTGGCAATATTTGCGCCCTACGACCGATGCTCCCCTCCCTCCCCATCACGGTGCCGTGATCGCTTTGGGCTTTGTGATGACGCTGTTTTCAAGTGCCGCCCTTGAGGCTATGCGCCTGTATAGCCTTGCGACAGGATTACCGCATCGCGCGGGTGGCGTATTGGGACAAGGACTAGAAGGTGTATTGCGTCTCGCCTTTGGTTTTGATGGCGCGACACTGTTCTTGATTACGCTATTGGCTGTCGGTATCTCCTTGTTTAGCGGCCTTTCTTGGTTCCGAGTCAGTGAAGGGCTAGGCAATCGTCTAGAGCGGTTTGCAAAGTTCATCGTTCAACGCTGGAATGATCGACAGGATAGATTAGCAGGACTGAGTGCGGGCAATCGTCGCGACGCCGTGGTTAGCCTTGAGCGTGTACGCATGACGCGCGACCCTGTCCTCAAGATCGAACAGCCGCAGAGTGTACCTGTGCATACACGCACCGAGAAAGAGCGGCAAGCAGAGCGACAAGCGCCACTCTTCCATGATGATCCTCATACACAATTACCGCCGTTACACCTGCTAGATGAGGCCAATCAAGCGACGATACAGATCGACGAGGCCTCGCTAACGGCTACTTCACGCTTGATTGAAAGTCGTTTGGAGGAGTTCGGGGTTAAGGCCAAGGTCTTGGCGGCCTATCCCGGCCCAGTGGTGACCCGGTATGAGATCGAACCGGCCTCGGGGGTTAAGGGTAGCCAAGTCACTAATTTATCAAAAGATTTGGCGCGTTCGTTGTCGGTTGTCAGCATCCGCGTGGTCGAGACCATCCCCGGCAAAAGTTGCATGGCCCTGGAGATCCCCAACACCCAGCGGCAGACCGTGCAGCTCTCCGAGGTCATCGGTGCCAAGGTCTATCACGACATGCACAGCCCGCTGACCATCGCCCTCGGCAAGGATATCAGTGGCATGCCGATGGTGGCCGACCTCGCCAAGATGCCTCATCTGCTGGTCGCCGGCACGACCGGCTCGGGCAAGTCGGTGGCCATTAATGCCATGATCTTGTCCTTGCTTTACAAGGCCTCACCGCGCGATGTGCGCCTGATCATGGTCGACCCTAAGATGCTGGAATTGTCGTCCTATGAAGGCATCCCGCACCTCTTGGCGCCGGTGGTGACCGATATGCGCCTCGCCGGCACGGCGTTAAATTGGTGCGTCACCGAGATGGATCGGCGTTACAAGCTGATGGCGGCCATGGCGGTACGCAACATCGGCGGCCTCAATCAAAAGATTGCCGAGGCCGAAAAGGCCGGCACGCCGCTGACCAACCCGTTTTCCATCACCCCTGACGCGCCAGAGCGCATCGCCCACCTGCCCTACCTCGTGGTCATCATCGACGAGTTGGCCGACCTGATGATGGTGACGGGAAAAAAGGTGGAAGAACTCATCGCCCGTCTCGCCCAGAAGGCACGCGCCTCGGGCATCCATCTGGTACTGGCGACGCAACGACCGTCCGTCGATGTCATCACCGGGCTGATCAAGGCCAATATCCCTACGCGTATCGCCTTTCAGGTCTCCAGTCGTATCGATTCGCGCACCATCCTCGATCAACAAGGGGCGGAGACCTTGCTCGGCATGGGCGATATGCTCTATCTGCCGCCCGGTCACGGCATCCCCACGCGCGTCCACGGGGCCTATGTCTCGGACGACGAGGTGCATCGTGTTACCGCCTATCTACGCGAGATCGCGCCACCGAACTACGACGAGAGCGTCCTCTATCAGGCCAACGAAGAGGATGCGGGCGAGGCCGAGACAGGGGATGCCGAGTCTGACGCGCTCTATGACGAAGCCGTCGCCATCGTCTTAAAGTCGCGCCGCGCCTCGATCTCCGGTGTGCAACGCGCCCTGCGTATCGGCTACAACCGCGCCGCACGGCTGATTGAAGCGATGGAGGCGGCCGGTATCGTCTCCCCTATGCAAACCAACGGGAATCGTGAGGTCCTAGGCCCACGCCACGATCATGAATAAACCCCTACTAAACCTTTTAATGGCTACCTTGACGGGCCTCTTTGTCCCCGCCTCTGCCCCCGCCTCTGCCGATGCCTTGGATAGGCTAAATGAATACCTCGCCGACACCCGTAGCCTGCGCGGTCACTTCACGCAAACGGTGAACGACCGTAATGGCCGCAAGTTGCAGAGCAGCAGCGGCCAGATGGTCTTCGCCCGCCCCAGTTTGTTTCGCTGGACCTACGAAAAGCCCTACGCGCAGGTCATCGTTGGCGATGGCAAAAAGGTCTGGTTCTACGACCCCGATCTGGAACAAGTCACCGTCCAACGCATGGGTCAGGCCATCGGCCAATCCCCCGCCGCCTTGTTGGCCGGCAGCAATGACATTGAAAAGCACTTCCGATTGAAAGATGGCGGCACGCATGAGGGCCTGGAGTGGCTGATCGCCACGCCCAAAAGCGGTGAAGGCACCTTTGAGCAGGTACGCATCGGGTTTCGCAAGAGTCAGATTGAAATACTTGAATTAAAAGATAATCTAGGCCAGACAAGCCGCATGAACTTTTCTCAACTACAGCACAATCCGGCGCTGGCGGCGGATCTGTTTCGCTTCAAACCGCCTAAGGGTGTCGATGTCATCGGCGAGCACTGACGCGTGAACGATTTGTTTGGCATGCCTTTGATGCCAGATGCGGCGTCCGAGCTTGCCGCATCCTCCGTCCCGTTGGCTGAACGCCTGCGCCCTACCCGCTTAGAGGAAGTGGTCGGTCAGGCCCATCTCCTCGGCGCCGGGATGCCCTTGGCCTTGGCGTTTGCGTCAGGTCACCTGCATTCGATGATCTTGTGGGGCCCGCCGGGTGTGGGCAAGACCACCCTCGCCCGCCTCGCCGCACAGCATTTTCAGGCCGATTTCATCCAGATCTCCGCCGTCCTCGCCGGGGTCAAAGAGATCCGCGAGGCCATCGCTAGGGCGCAGATGAACCAACATGCCGGCCGCCGCACCCTGCTTTTTGTCGATGAGGTACATCGCTTCAACAAGGCGCAACAGGACGCCTTTCTGCCGCATGTAGAATCCGGCCTCGTCTCCTTTATCGGTGCGACCACCGAAAACCCGTCCTTCGAAGTGGTCGGCGCGCTGCTCTCCCGCGCCCAGGTCTATGTCTTGAACGCCTTGACTCAGGACGCCCTAGCCGCCCTCTTGGAGCGCGCCTGTGCAAGCTTACCCCATCTACACCTAGAGGCTAGTGCGCATCCGGTCCTCTTAGAGCGCGCTGATGGTGACGCGCGGCGACTGCTAAACCTCGTTGAGCAACTCGATAGCGCCGCCACGGTGAGCGGTATTCAACAGATAGACGCGGCCTTCTGCCTCGCTGCGCTGGCCACTACCCCGCGTCGTTTCGATAAGGGTGGCGATCAGTTTTACGAGCAGATCTCGGCCTTGCACAAATCGGTGCGCGGCTCTCATCCGGATGCCGCTGTGTACTGGCTGGCACGGATGCTGGACGGCGGCGCCGATCCGCTCTACATCGGCCGTCGCCTGATCCGCATGGCGAGTGAAGATATTGGCCTCGCCGATCCCCGCGCCCACACCCTCGCGCTAGAGGCCGTCGCCGCGTTTGAGCGTTTGGGCAGCCCCGAAGGCGAGCTAGCCTTGGCGCAAGCGGTCATCTATCTCGCCGCCGCGCCCAAGAGCAACGCGGTGTATACAGCATGGAAGGCCGCGCGCCGTCTGGTCGAGCAGACCGGCTCGCTCCCCGTCCCCGAACACCTGCGCAACGCCCCGACGCGTTTGATGCACGACTTGGGCTACGGTCAAGACTACCGCTACGCCCACGACGAACCACATGCCTATGCCGCCGGCGTGCGTTATCTGCCCGACGGCCTCGATGTCACACTCTATCAACCCACCGACCGCGGCCTGGAGCAACGCATCGGTGAGCGGCTCGCTTGGCTACGCCGCTTGGATGATGCTGCGCCATAGCGTGAGGCGCGCACACCTCTAAAAAGAGGGCAAGACGCCCTCGCCCCGCATAGGGCCAAAACAATTTACTACAAAAGCGGCCAGCACTCCCCTGTATTGACGCTTGCACAGCACTGCGTCTTGGTTCATAATCACGAACTTCGTTGCATGAAGCGGCGAAAATCTTACGCGTCCGCCTGTTAAGGTGCTTTTGGGGTGTTCCCTTTGGTTCCGGCGGTCGTCATTGTCAACCTTAACTGGAGTAATCTATGTCTGTCACGATGCGTCAAATGCTGGAAGCCGGTTGCCACTTCGGCCACCAAACCCGTTTCTGGAACCCCAAAATGGCCCCCTTCATCTTCGGGGCGCGCAATAAGATTCATATCGTCAACCTCGAAAAATCCCTGCCCATGCTGCAAGACGCGGCCAAGACGGTGCGTCAAATCGCGGCTAAACGCGGCACGGTGCTCTTTGTCGGCACCAAGCGCGCGGCGCGTGACATCGTCGCTGAAGAGGCGGCCCGTTGCGGCATGCCGTGGATCTCCCACCGCTGGTTGGGTGGCTTAATGACCAACTTCAAGACCGTGAAGCAGTCGGTTAAGCGCCTGAAAGATCTAGAGATACAGCTTGCGGCCGAGGGCGAGTCCGCCATCTCCAAGCGCGAGCTGCTGACCATCCAACGCGAGTTTGACAATCTAAACCGTAGCTTGGGTGGCATCAAAGAGATGGACAAACTGCCGGACGCACTCTTCGTCATCGACACCGGTTATCAAAAGATCGCCATCCAAGAGGCGAACAAGTTGGGCATCCCCGTCATCGGCGTGGTCGATACCAACAACAGCCCGGCCGGCGTTGAGCACATCATCCCGGGCAACGACGATGCCTCGAACGCAATTCGTTTGTATGCCCAAGCCATGGCTGATGCCGTGCTGGAAGGTCGTTCGCACATCATCGACGATGTTGTCGCGGCCGTGCAAGACGAGTATGTCGAGGTTGAGGCCAGCGCGACCTGATCTAGGCCGCGTTTGCCGTAGATGTCCGTAACAATAACGCGCCCACTGTGGCGCGTTATTGTATAACACGCGTCTCAATGAGCGCATAAACACCATAAACACGATTTACTTTTGGAGAATACACAATGGCTGACATTACCGCCTCTATGGTCAAACAATTGCGCGAGATGACCGACGCGCCGATGATGGATTGCAAAAAGGCCCTCACCGAGGCTGAGGGCGATATGACCCGCGCCGAAGAGATCCTGCGCGTCAAGTTTGGCAACAAGGCCGCCAAGAGCGCCAGCCGCATCGCGGCTGAAGGCATCGTCGGTATCCACATCACCGCCGATGGCAAGCTGGGCTCGATGATCGAGGTGAACTGCGAGACCGACTTCGTGGCTAAGAACGATGAGTTCCTTACCTTCGTCAAAAACCTCGCCGAGATGGTTGTGACGCAAAGCCCGGCCGATGTCGCCGCCCTCTCCGCCATGAAGATTGGCGCCCAGACGGTCGAAGAGATTCGCACTGCGCTAGTCGGAAAAGTAGGCGAAAACATGAGCCTGCGCCGCTTTGTTCGCGTTGCTGCGCAAGGTAAGATGGCGCAGTATATCCACGGCGGCGCCAAGATCGGTGTCCTGGCCGACATTACCGGTGACGAAGGCACAGCCCGCGATGTCGCGATGCACATCGCCGCCACCAAGCCTAAGTCTTTAGATGCCTCTGGCGTGTCGCCCGCCCTGATCGACACCGAGCGTCGCGTCGCCATCGAAAAGGCGAGGGAAGCCGGCAAGCCCGAGGCGATGCTGGACAAGATCGCCGAAGGCACTGTGCAAAAGTTCCTCAAAGAAGTGGCCCTACTCACCCAGCCCTTCGTCAAGGACGACAAGCAGACCATCGAACAGTTGATGAAGTCCAAAGGCGGCGCGGTGCACGGCTTTACCTTGTACATGGTCGGCGAAGGGATCGAGAAAAAGGTCAACGACTTCGCGGCCGAGGTTGCGGCGGCATCTAAGGTTTAAATTGAGGTTAAACTGAGCCACCGGGTTTAATCAAAAGCCCAACCTAACCCGATCGACGCACGAGGACACGATGAAGATCAAACGCATCCTGCTCAAACTCTCTGGCGAGGCCCTGATGGGGCCGGACACCTTTGGCTACCACGCCGCGACGCTCAAAGGCATTAGTGCGCAGATCAAAGAGATCGTCGATCTCGGCGTGCAGGTCGCCATCGTTGTCGGTGGCGGCAACCTGTTTCGCGGCGCGACCGGCGCCCTGTCTGGGACGAATCGCGCTACCGCCGATTCCATGGGGATGCTGGCCACGGTCATGAACGCCCTTGCCTTAAAAGATGTTTTGCAACAGGCGGGGCTAGACACACGGGTGCAAACCGCCGTCCCCATCGGCCATGTCGGCGAGCCGTTTGAACGCGACAGCGCGGTGCGTCATCTGGATGCGGGCCGTGTCGTCATCTTTGGCGGTGGCACCGGCAACCCCTTCTTCACCACCGACACGGCCTCGGCCCTGCGCGGAGCGGAGATCGACGCCGATCTGATGTTAAAGGCCACCAAGGTCGATGGCGTCTACACCGCTGACCCCAAGAAAGATCCGACCGCCACCCGTTACACGACGCTGACCTTTGACGAGGCCATCGCGCGCAATCTCGGCGTATTGGATACCGCCGCCTTTGCCCTCTGCCGCGAACAAAAACTCCCTCTGTGCGTATTCAATATCTTCACCCCCGGCGCGCTCAAGCGCGTGGTGTTAGGTGAGGATGAAGGCACGCGAGTCACCCTTTAATCCGGAAGACACACATGACTGATGACATCAAAAAGAACGCCGCCGATAAGATGCACAAATCGGTTGAGGCCCTCAAGACCGAGTTTGGCAAGGTGCGCACCGGCCGCCCCCACGCGGGATTGTTGGATCATATCAAGGTCGATTATTACGGCAGCCTGATCGCCGTCAACCAAGCCGGCAATGTGTCGGTGCTGGACTCGCACACCCTAGGCGTGCAGGCCTGGGAAAAACCCATGTTGGCCAAGATCGAAAAGGCCATCCGCGAGTCCGACCTCGGCCTCAACCCCTCCACCATTGGCGACATCGTGCGCATCCCCATCCCCGCGATGACCGAAGAGCGCCGTAAAGACCTCGTTAAAGTGGTGCGACACGAGATGGAAGAAAGCAAGATCGCGGTGCGCAACATCCGCCGCGATGCCATCGCCCACCTCAAAGACCTGCTCAAAAAGAGCGAGATCAGCGAGGACGACGAGCGCCGCGCCAGCGACGAGGTTCAAAAACTGACCGACAAACACATCGCCGAGATGGACAAGGCGACCGCCGAAAAAGAAAAAGAATTGATGGTTGTTTGACGAGCGGTTAAGGTAGCACCATGCTCCGCAAACTCATCAGCCCCACGCAAACGATCCCGCCCGTCGCGATCGTCCCAAAACACATCGCCATCATCATGGACGGCAATGGGCGTTGGGCCAAAAAACGCCTCATGCCGCGCGTGGCCGGCCACGCCGTCGGGGTCAAACGGGTGCGCGATGTCGTGCAAGCCTGCATCGAGCAGGGTGTGGAATACCTCACCTTATTCGCCTTTAGCTCCGAAAACTGGCGTCGCCCCGAGGCCGAGGTCACGCGCCTGATGGAACTCTTTGTTCATGCCCTCGAAGACGAGGTGGACCGCCTGCTCAAAAACGGTGTGCGCCTCAATATCATCGGCGACCTGTCGCGTTTCTCGCCGCGCATCCAAGAACTCATCACCGTCGCTGAGGTGCGTACCGGCGGTTGCAGCAAACTCACCCTCACCATCGCGGCCAATTACGGTGGCCGTTGGGACCTCTTGAACGCGGTCAACCGTTGGCGCGCCGCCAACCCCGAGGCGACCGAGATCGACGAGGCGACCCTGACCGATTACCTAGCCATGGGCGATGCCCCCGAGCCTGACCTCTTTATCCGCACCGGCGGCGAACAGCGCATCAGCAACTTCTTACTTTGGCAACTCGCCTATACCGAGTTCCATTTTACCGACACCCTGTGGCCCGATTTCAACGGCGACACCTTGAAGGCCGCCATCGCCTCCTATCAACAACGCGAGCGCCGTTTTGGCCGCACCAGCGAACAACTCGGGGCCCCCGTATGACCACAGCACGCTCTAACCTGCAGTTGCGTTTGATGACGGCCGCCCTGCTCATTAGCGGCGTCGTGGCCGCGCTCTATTTCGCCTCCAATGAGGTCTGGCGTGTCTTGACCCTGATCGTCACCCTGCTCGCCGCGTGGGAGTGGGCGGGTCTGGCCGGCCTAAAAACCAATGGACGCGCACTCTACACCTTGGGTCTCGGTGCGCTGGCGGTTGCGATCTCTGCCCTGCCTATAGAGCCACTCTACCTTTTCTTACCCGCCAGTGTGTTTTGGTGGCTGATCGCGCCGCTCTGGCTATCCAAAGGCTGGGCGACGACCGCGGCGCGACTGTTACCGCTAGGGCTGATCCTCTTGCCCTCGTTCTGGTGGGCCTTGATCGACCTGCGCGCCATTAGCCCGAATGTCATCTTGGCCATCATCGGTGCCATCGCCATCGCCGACTCCGCTGCGTATTTCACCGGTCGCCGCTTTGGCAAACGCAAACTCGCCCCGGCCATCAGCCCCGGCAAGACCATCGAAGGCGCGCTGGGCGCGGCCGTTGCCGTGTTGCTCTATGGCCTCGCCCTCTATCCGTGGTGGCCGCTGTGCGGCATCGACTGCCTGCCGCGCGGTCTGGGCTTCTTCGCCCTGATGCTCATCCTCTCTATCGTCGGCGACCTGTTCGAGTCGTGGATCAAACGCCAGGCCGGGGTGAAAGACAGCGGCACACTCCTGCCCGGCCACGGTGGCGTGCTCGACCGTCTCGATAGCCTGATCGCCACCCTGCCGGTCGCCGCCTTGCTGTGGCATTGGTTTACGCGATGAGCGTCCACACCCTCACAATCTTAGGCTCGACCGGCACCATCGGCGTCTCTACGCTGGCGGTCTGCGCCATGCACCCCGAGCGTTTTCGCCTCTTTGCCTTGTCGGGCGCGAACCAGATCGATAAGCTGGCCGCGCAATGCCGCCAATTCCAGCCGCGCTATGCGGTGGTCTTAACCGCCGACAAGGCCAGTCAGTTGCAAACCCTGCTGGCCGGAACACGCACCGAGGTGTTGTATGGCATCGACGCGCTAGAACAGGTCTCCGCCGCGCCCGAGGTCGATAGCGTCATGGCCGCCATCGTCGGGGCGGCCGGTCTACGCCCAGCGCTGGCCGCCGCCCGCGCCGGCAAGCGCATCCTGTTGGCTAATAAAGAGACGCTGGTCATGGCCGGCGCCTTCTTTATGGACGCGGTTAAACAGGGTGGCGCGACCCTGTTGCCGATCGACTCCGAACACAACGCCATCTTCCAGTCCATGCCCGACGCCTATGACGGCGACCTCAAGGCGCATGGCGTGCGCCGCATCTTATTGACCGCCTCGGGCGGCCCGTTCCGCACCCGCGCGGTCGAGAGCTTGGCGGCGGTCACGCCAGAGGAGGCCGTCGCCCACCCCAACTGGGTGATGGGCAAAAAGATCTCCGTCGATTCCGCCACCATGATGAACAAGGGCTTGGAGGTCATCGAGGCGCGCTGGTTGTTTAACGCCAAACCTAATGAGATCGAGGTCGTCATCCACCCGCAGAGCATCATCCATTCGATGGTCGAATATCAAGACGGCTCGGTGATCGCGCAGTTGTCCAACCCCGACATGCGCACGCCCATCGCCCACGCCTTGGCCTTTCCCGATCGCATCGCCTGCGGCGTGCCATGGCTAGAACTGGCAAAGATCGGCACGCTGACCTTTGAAAAACCCGACCCGGCGCGTTTTCCGTGTTTGGGCTTGGCCTTCGACGCGCTCCGCGCCGGCGGCGCGGCCACGGCCATCCTCAACGCCGCCAACGAGATCGCCGTGGCGGCGTTTTTAGACCATAAACTCCCCTATCTCGGCATCGCCCACACCTTGCAAGCGACCTTAGACCAGATCGGCACGCTACCCGCCAACAGCCTAGACGACCTGTTCGTGGCCGACGCAGAGGCGCGCCGCGTAGCAACGGCGATCATCCCGGCATGACCACCCTCCTCGCCTTTCTCGCCACCCTCGCCTTGTTGATTGTGGTGCATGAACTGGGCCACTATGCCGCCGCGCGTTGGGCGGGGGTGCGGGTGTTAAAGTTCTCCGTTGGATTCGGTCGCCCGTTGTTCAAGCGCACCGACAGACACGGCACCGAATGGGCCGTCGCGGCCATCCCCTTGGGCGGTTTTGTTAAGTTTTTGGACGAGCGCGAGGACAGCGTAGCACTCGATCAACAGGCCTACACCTTCAACCGCCAACCGCTAGGCAAACGCGCCATCATCGTCGCGGCCGGGCCGATAGCCAACTTCCTCCTCGCCATAGGCCTGCTGTGGATCTTAAATATGCACGGCATCCCGGCCCTGCGCCCCATCGTAGCCGAACCGCCGAGCGGGACCGCGGCGGCCTTAGCCGACCTGCGTGGCGGTGATGTGATCGTCACCCTCAATAGCCTATCGATACCCGATTGGCAAACGCTGGCCGAGCAACTCCTACTCGATAACCAGACCGATGCCCGCCTAGAGGTCGAAGACGCACACGGCCATCTCCGCCACGCCGTCTTGCCGCGCGAGGCCTTGTTGACCGCCGCGCAGGAGGCCAACCCCATCCACGCCTTGGGCCTATCTCCTGGCACACCGCCCATGGCGGCGGTCGTGGGTGCGGTGATCGCCGACGGTCCCGCCGCACGGGCCGGTTTACAGGTGGGCGACCGCATCCTCGCCGTGGACGAAACGCTGACCGAAGACTGGCAAGGTTTGGTGCAACGCATCCGTCAAACCCGCCAAGGCGATCTATCCATCCGCCTCGAACGGGCAGGCCAGACCCTCACCCTGAGCGTGCGCCCCGAACGGGTTGTTGATGCCGGCCAGACGATCACCCGCATCGGCATCGCCCCCCGCATCGACCCAGCCCTCTTAGCAAAGATGCGCGTCATCCACCGCTATGGCCCGATCGACGCGGCCACGCAGGCCATTCAGCGCACCTGGGACCTTTCCGTCTTTAGTCTACGCATGATGGGTCGCATGTTGATCGGCGAGGCCTCCTTGCAGAACCTCTCCGGCCCGATCAGCATTGCCGATTATGCTGGGCAATCGGCACAGGCCGGTTGGGTCGCCTTTGTCGGCTTCCTCGCCCTGATCAGCGTCAGCCTCGGCGTGTTGAATCTCTTGCCTATCCCTATGCTAGATGGGGGACATTTGTTGTACTATCTCATCGAATGGGTGACCGGGCGGTCTGTTTCTGAGCGTCTGCAAGAACAGGCGCAGCGCGTGGGCATGGCCTTATTACTCACCTTAATGACTTTTGCCATCTATAACGACCTTACTCGACTGCTTAATTCATGAAAACATTTGCATTAACCCTACTTGCAGCCGCCTTAGCCTCGACGACCGCCCTCGCCTTAGACGAATTCGAAGTCAAAGACATCCGCGTCGAAGGCATCCAGCGCACCGAGGCCGGCACCGTCTTTTCGTATCTACCGGTCAAGGTCGGTGAGACGCTGACCGCCGATAAGGCCACGGCCGCGATCAAGGCGCTTTATGCTACGGGGTTTTTCAAGGATGTGCGTCTGGAGAGCCAAGGTCAGGTCTTGATCGTCCTGCTCGAAGAACGGCCCGCCATCGCCAGCGTTGAATTCACCGGCATGAAGGAGTTTCAAAAGGACGATATCCGTCGTGCCTTCAAAGACTTGGGTCTGGCTGAAGGTCGCATCCTCGATAAATCGCTGCTCGACCGCGCCGAACAAGAACTCAAACGCCAGTATTACAACCGCAGCCTCTATGCCGTACAGATCAAGGCCAACACCTCGCCCCTAGAACGCAATCGCATGGCGATTAGCTTTGAGGTCAGCGAGGGTGAGGTTGCCAAGATTCGCGCCATCAACCTCATCGGCGCAGCGGCCTATAAAGAAAAAGACCTCAAAGATCTATTCGTGTTGCGCACCCCGGGCTGGCTGACTTGGTTCACCAAAAACGACCAATACGCCAAGCAAAAACTCGCCGCCGACATCGAGACCCTGCGTTCGTGGTACCTCAATCGCGGCCATCTAGAGTTCACCATCGACTCCACTCAGGTCTCGATCACGCCGGATAAAAAAGACATCTATCTCACCCTCAACATCAAGGAAGGCGAGAAGTTCAGCATCGCCAAGTTTGGTTTTGCGGGCGAGATGCCGGTGCCCGAGGCCGAGTTGCAAAAACTGGTCAGCTTCAAGGCCGGCGACACCTTTTCACGCGAAAAGCTCAACGAGGCGGTCAAAAAGATCGGCGAGCGACTGGGCAACGAGGGCTATGCCTTCGCCAACATCAACGCCGCGCCCGAACTCGATCGCGAGAAAAAGACCGTCGCCTTCACCTTTATGGTCGATCCGGGCCGCAAGGTTTATGTCAACCGCATCAACATCGCTGGCAACACGCGCACCCAAGACAAGGTCGTGCGGCGCGAGATGCGGCAGATGGAGGGCGCGTGGTATGACGAGGGCAAGATCAAACGCTCGCGCGAACGGATCGAACGCCTAGGCTATTTCAAAGAGGTCAACATCGAGACCCCGCCCGTCGCGGGGACCATGGATCAGGTCAACCTCAATGTCGATGTCGCGGAACAATCGACCGGCTCGGTCATGGTCGGCGCCGGTTTTTCTAGCTCGGACGGCCTAGTGCTGACCGGCTCTTTAAACCAAAACAACCTGTTCGGTACCGGCAACCGCGCCTCGGCGCAGGTCAACACCAGCAAGACCAACACCACCTATGTGTTCGGCTGGACCAACCCCTATTTCACCCCCGACGGCATCAGCCTAGGCTGGGATGCCTACCTCAAAAAGACCGACCTGACCAGCGCCTCTAGCACGACCAGCGTCGCCCCCTACGCCATGGACACCGCCGGCCTAGGCCTGCGTCTAGGCATCCCGACCTCCGAGACCAATAGCCTCAGCGTGGGCGCCGCCGTAGAAAACAATAATCTCAAGATCAGCACCACGAGCACCGTCCCGTACTACACCGATTTTGCCATCCGCAATGGCGGCACGGCCACCGGCCTCGATGCCACCTGGCTACGCCTCGACATGGGCTGGGCCTTTGACTCGCGTGATTCGGTGCTGAACCCGACCAAAGGTTCTTTACAGCGCCTCTATGGCGAGATCGCCCCCGGTCTGGGCGATGACCTCAAGTTCTACAAGATCAACTATCAACACCAATGGCTAAAACCCTTGCCGTGGACCAACTCCACCCTGCTACTCAACGGTCAGGCCGGTTATGGCGGCGGCATTGGCGGTAGCGAACTGCCCTTCTGGCGCAACTTCTATGTTGGCGGCATCGGTTCGGTACGCGGTTTCCAAAACGGCTCTTTGGGCCCCACGACCACCGACAGCAGCGGCAACATCGTCTCGCTCGGTGGCAACAAACAACTCATCGGTAACGCCGAGGCCATCTTCCCCTTCCCCGGCTCGGGTCAAGACAAACAACTGCGCCTCTCCGCCTTTGTCGATGTCGGCGCAGCCTATGCGGACACCTATTCATTCGCTGATCTGCGCGCCTCGACCGGCATGGCCGTCACCTGGATGTCGCCGATGGGCCCGATCAAGCTCAGCATTGCCACGCCGTTGAAGAAACTAAGCACCGATAAAACCGAGTCCTTCCAATTCCAGATGGGCTCGGCGTTTTAACCCCTAAGAGGAGACTATTATGAAATTCATATACGCCGTACTGGCCATGGCCGCGTTAAATGGCTCGGTGTACGCCGCCGAGCTACACATCGGCTATGTCAATATTGATTACCTCCTGCGCGACTCGGCAATAGCGCAAAAGGCCGGCAAAAAACTCGAAAAGGAATTCACGGTACGCGAGCAAGAATTAAACAAAAAGATCAAACACGCCCGCGACCTGCAATCCGCCCTCGAAAAAGACAGCCTGACCTTATCAGAGACCGAACGCGCCAAACGGCAACGCGAACTCGCCGCACAGGGCCGTGAGCTTGAGAACGACAAACGCGCCTTCCGCGAAGACTTGGGCCAACGCCGCAACGAAGAACTAGGCGCCTTCCAAGAACGCGCCCGCAAGGCCATCCTCGAGATCGCCGAGAGAGAAAAATTCGACATCATCTTCGAAAATGCCGTCTATGCCAGTCCTAAGGTAGATATCACGCCACGCGTCATCAAGGCCCTTGATCGCTGAACCCGCCGCAGCCATGATGATGCTGACGCTCTCCGAGATCGCGACACAGCTGCATCTTGAAGCCATAGGTATCGCCACGCTGACAGGGGTCGCCCCCTTAGATACGGCTACGCCCCTGCAACTGAGCTTCGTGACCTCGATGAAACACTGGCCACGCGCCATGGCCAGTCACGCGGGGGCCTTAGTCATCCCGCCGACCTTGTCCATTAAGATCGACAGACCCACCCTCATCGCCGCTAATCCCCTCGCCGCCTTCGCCCGTATCACCGCCCTCTTCCACCCCGAACCCGCGCTAACCGCCGGCATCCACCCCAGCGCGGTTGTGCACCCCACGGCGCAGATCGGCGCTGGCTGCGAGATCGGCCCTCAGGTGGTCATCGAGGCCGGTGTGCAGATGGGCGCGAACACACGCATCGGCGCCGGTTGCGTGATCGGCGCGAATTGCGAGATTGGGCCTGATTGCCGATTATTTCCCAAGGTGATTTTCTATGCCGACACCCAGATCGGCGCACGCGTTCGCATCCACAGCGGCGCGGTCATCGGCTCTGATGGTTTTGGCAATGCGCTGGAAGACGGCCACTGGGTCAAGATCCCGCAGATCGGCCGCGTCATCATCGGCGACGACTGCGAGATCGGCGCCAACACCTGCATAGACCGAGGCGCGTTGACGGACACCGTCATCGGCAACGGCGTTAAGCTCGACAACCTGATCCACATCGCCCACAACTGCATCATCGGCGACGACACCGCGATGGCCGCCTGCGTTGGCATCGCCGGCAGCACACGCATCGGCCAGCGTTGCCAGATCGGCGGCGCGGCGATGATCATCGGTCACCTCACGATCGGTGACGAGGTGATGGTCTCGGCCGGCACCTTTATCGCCAAATCACTCCCCAAGGCCGGCGTTTACACCTCGGTGCAACCGCAACAACCGCATGCCGAGTGGCTCAAAAACATCGCCCACCTGCGTCACCTCGACCGCCTCGTCGATCGTGTGCGCACACTTGAAAAAGCAGAAAAACCACTCTCATCTAAGGAATCCTCATGAATATTACCGAGATCATGAAACACCTGCCGCATCGTTACCCCTTTTTACTGATCGATCGGGTTACGGAACTCGTGCCGGGTGAGCGCATCGTCGCCCTCAAGAATGTCACCATGAACGAGCCGCACTTCCCCGGCCATTTCCCCCAGCACCCCGTCATGCCGGGTGTTCTCATCATCGAGGCGATGGCGCAGGCCGCCGGTCTGTTGGCCTTTCAATCCTCCGCCGAGCCGGTCGACGAGAACACCATCGTCTATTTTGTCGGCATCGACGGCGCGCGTTTCAAGCGCCCGGTCGTGCCTGGCGATCAACTCATCATCGAGGCCAGCATCACCGCCCACAAGCGCGGCATCTGGAAATTCACCGCTAAGGCGATGGTCGATGGCCAACTGGCGACCGAGGCAGAGTTAATGTGTACCCTCAAAAAGATAGGCTAAGACGATGATACACAAGACGGCGATCATAGACGCCAAGGCGCGCATCGGCGCGAATGTGCGTATCGGCGCCTTCAGCCTCATCGGCCCCGATGTCGAGATCGGCGACGACTGCGAGATTGCTCATCATTGCGTCATCGAAGGTCACACGACGCTCGGCCGTGGCAACCGCATCTTCGCCTTCAATGCCCTCGGGGGCGAACCGCAAGATAAAAAATACGCCGGCGAACCGACGCGACTCGAGATCGGTGACCGCAACATCGTGCGCGAATATTGCACCTTCAACACCGGCACGGTGCAAGATGGCGGCGTCACCCGCATCGGCGACGACAACTGGATCATGGCCTATGTCCATGTCGCCCACGATTGCCAGCTCGGCCACCACATCGTGATGGCCAATAACGCCACCTTGGCGGGCCATGTCCATATCGGCGACCACGCCATCTTGGGCGGCTTTGTCGGCATCCACCAGTTCTGCCATATCGGTGCGCATTGCATCTTGGGCATCGCCTCCGTCATCCGCCAAGATGTACCGCCCTACCTCACCGTCGCCGGCAACCCTGCCGCGCCGCACGGCATCAACAGCGAAGGGCTAAAACGACGCGGCTTTAGCGTGGAGGCCATCGCCGCGATCAAACGCGCCTACAAGGTGGTCTATCGCAACGGTTTATCACTCGCCGAGGCGCAAGCCGCCTTGGCCGAGATGGTCGCCAGCACGCCTGAGATTGCACCGTTTCTGGCCTTTATCGCCCAATCTGAACGCGGCATCCTGCGCTAATCGCCGATGACCAAGGTATGCATCGTTGCGGGTGAGGCCTCCGGCGACCTCATCGCCAGCGCCCTGATCAAGGCGGTCAAGGACGCTGGGTTCGCCGTCGAGATCGAAGGCATCGCCGGCCCCAAGATGCAAGCCGCAGGCGCAAAGACCTTATTCCCCATGGCGGCCCTCTCGGTGCGCGGCTATGTCGAGGCCTTGTCTGCCCTGCCGCGCATCCTAAAGATCCGCCGTCAATTGATCGCCCATTGCCTGAGCCAACGGCCCGACCTCTACATCGGCGTGGACGCGCCCGACTTCAACCTGGGCGTTGAAAAACGCCTAAAACGCGCCGGCATCCCCACCGTGCATTTTGTCAGCCCCGCTGTCTGGGCGTGGCGACCGGAACGGCTAGCCCAAATGCGTGCCGCCGCCGACCATACCCTGCTCATCTTCCCGATGGAGGCCGCCTTGTACCAAAAGGCGGCGATCCCCGCGACCTATGTCGGCCACCCCTTCGCCCATAGACTACCGCTGCCCAATCAAAAAGCGGCCCGCGAACGGCTCAAACTTCGTGCAGAGACACGCTATTGCGTCTTGATGCCGGGCAGTCGCGTCGGCGAGATCAATGCCTTGGCGGAGGCCTTCATCCTAGCCGCCAAGGCCTTACACGCCCGCCAACCCGAGGTGCAGTTTTTAGTCCCCTTGGTGACCCGCGAGACGCTGACCCTGTTTGAGGCGACCTTAAGCCGCCTCGATGCCTGGGGCCTGCCGATTCGTATCCTTTTTGGCCACGGTCAAGATGCGTTGGAAGCGGCCGATTGCGCCCTCATCGCCTCCGGCACGGCCACCTTAGAGGCCACCCTCATGGCCTGTCCCCATGTCGTCGCCTACAAAGTGCCGTGGCTGACCGCGTGGATCATGCGTCGCAAGGCCAAGCTCAAACGCGGCCAAACGCCCGTCGTCGCCCTGCCCAATATCCTAGCGGGTCGTCCTATCGTGCCTGAGTTCCTGCAAGCGGCCGCCACCCCCCTGGCCTTGGCCGCGGCCTTAGAACAACTACTGACCGATCCCGTCACGGCCAGCGCGCAACGCGAGGCCTTGGCCGCCCTGCGCCACGACCTGACCCGCGACACGCCGCGTCTGCTGGTTGAGGCCTTAAAACCATTTTTGCCATGCCGTTGATCTGCGGCGTGGACGAGGCCGGGCGCGGCCCCTTGGCCGGCCCGGTGTGTGCGGCGGCCGTCATCCTTGACCCCGCGCGCCCCATCGTGGGGCTCAAAGACTCCAAGAAACTCTCCGCCAAACGGCGCGCGACCTTGGCCTTGGAGATCAAAGAACACGCCTTGAGTTGGTCTATCGCTTGGGCCAGCGCGGCGGAGATCGATGCGATCAACATCTTGCAAGCCACCCTGCTCGCCATGCAACGCGCCGTGGAAGGATTGGCGATACGCCCGGAACAGGTCTTAGTCGATGGCAATCAATTACCTAAACTGACCCTCCCCGCCCGCGCCATCGTCAAGGGCGACGCGCTAGAACCATGCATCTCCGCCGCCTCCATCCTCGCCAAGACCGCGCGCGATGCGCTGATGCTAGACTTCGCGCAGCAGTATCCGCAGTATGGGTTTGAGCGTCATGCCGGTTATCCGGTGCCCGATCATCTCAAAGCCTTAGAGACGCATGGCCCCTGTCCCGAACATCGGCGCAGCTTCGCGCCGGTTAAGCGATTGATCTAATAGATCAATCGCTGCCAAATAGGTCGCGCGTATAGACCTTATCGACGACATCGTTTAGTGGGTCGCACATGCGATTGGCGACGATGACATCGGCCTCTCGTTTAAACGCCGCCAAGTCCTTGACCACCCGTGAGTGGAAAAACTCCACCTCGTGTAGCTCGGGTTCGTAGATGATGACCTCGACGCCCTTGGCCTTGATCCGTTTCATGATGCCTTGAATCGACGAGGCGCGGAAGTTATCCGAACCGGACTTCATGATCAAACGATGGATGCCGACCACCTTGGGTTTGCGGGCGAGGATGCTGTCGGCAATGAAGTCCTTGCGCGTGCTGTTCGCCTCGACAATGGCGTTGATCAGGTTTTGCGGCACCTCGCTGTAGTTGGCGCGCAGTTGCTTGGTGTCTTTGGGCAGACAATACCCGCCATAGCCAAACGAGGGGTTGTTGTAATGACCGCCGATACGCGGGTCTAGGCCGACGCCCTCGATGATCTGGCGTGAGTCGAGTCCGTGCGAGGCGGCGTAGGTATCGAGTTCGTTAAAATAGGCGACGCGCATGGCGAGGTAGGTGTTGGAAAATAGCTTCACCGCCTCGGCCTCGGTGGAGTCGGTGAACAACACCGGGATATCGGTCTTGATCGCGCCTTCCTTTAACAGGCCGGCAAAGACCTCGGCGCGCGCCGAGCGTTCGCCGACGATGATGCGCGAGGGGTGGAGGTTGTCATAGAGCGCGCGGCCTTCACGCAGAAACTCGGGCGAAAAGATGAGGTTGGGGCAGTTAAACTCGGCACGGATCTTGGCGGTATAGCCCACCGGCACGGTCGATTTGATGATCATCACCGCGTCCGGGTTGATCGCCATGACATCGCGGATCACCGCCTCGACCGAGCGGGTGTTGAAATAATTGTTGGCCGTGTCGTAATCGGTCGGCGTCGCAATGACGACAAAGGCCGCGCCGGTGTAGGCATCGTGTTTATCCAGCGTGGCGCGAAAATTAAGCGGCTTGTTCTTGAGAAAGTCCTCGATCTCGGTATCGGCGATGGGCGATTCTTTCCGCCCTAGCATCGCCACCTTCTCGGGCACAATGTCGAGCGCGACGACCTCGTGGTGCTGTGCCAATAACATGGCGTTCGACAATCCAACATAACCGGTACCGGCAATAGCGATCTTCATAGGGTGCTCTCGTTACGAATCGTTTAAAGGGGCTTCTATAAGCACCTCTTCGTCATTCCGGCGTAGGCCGGAATCCAGTAAATACTAGCCACTGGATTCCGGGTCAATCCTGGAATGACGATTTATAGAGGTGCCCTTGAGTATAAGACACAGCCTAGGGCGTTGTCTGTATCTGTTGCTGCGCCACGCGCAGATCGCCCCACGCCGCCTTTTTATACGCCGGACTACGCAGCAGATACGCGGGGTGATAGGTCACCACCAGCGGCACGCCTTGATGACGATGCACCGTACCGCGCAGGTCTTCAAGGACGGCCTGCGTGCCCAAGACGGTCTGTGCAGCCGCTTGGCCAAAGACGATGATCACCCGCGCAGGGGTGTGTTGTAAGGCGGGTTTCATGCCGTCCGCCCCGATAATGACCACCGTCGCATTCTCCCCGCGCCGTAGCCCTATCGCCGCCAACATCGCCACTAATAACGCCTCTGCCGCAGCATCGGTCATGCGCGCATCGCCGATCACCACGGCATCTAGCACGGCAATAGGCTGTCCTCCGGTCTCCTGTCCAGTGTCATCTGAGCGATCGCGTTGCCGCCAGATCGGCCATAGGCCCAAGGCCTCTAAACGCGCGGTCTGCGTCATGCCGGATACCTCATCACCACGGCCTCTTCGCGTCCATCGGCGGTCGGATAATAATCGCGCCGCCGGCCGATCTCGCAAAAGCCTAAATCGGTATAAAGATGGATCGCCGCCGCGTTCGACGGGCGTACCTCCAATAGCAGACTCGTCAACGGGCCATGTCCAGATCCCAGCATGTCTGGCAGGCCCATCATCAAATGGTGCATCATCTGCCGCCCCAAGCCCCGCCCCTGCGCCTCGGGCGCGACGCAACAATTCAACACATGCGCCTCGTCCACCATGCTGGCCACGACGCTATAGCCCTGGATCGTGTCATCTTCTAACAAGACCTCGCATAAATAGCCCGAGGTCAGGCAATCGGCGAAGTTACCCACCGACCACGGAAACGGATAGGCTGCGCACTCTATCGCGTGAACCTGCGCGAGATCGTCCGTTTGCATGGGGCGAAACGCGATGCTCATCCGCGCTCCCCCTTTTTGAGCGCGACCTTGTTGCGCACATAGATAGGCTCGGCGGTCTCAGCCGGTCGACCTTCGCCCGCCGCCAAACGCGGTGCGGCTAAGTGGGCGATCTGTGCCGCGCTGGGGTAACGCACATCGCTCAAGGTGTAATCATGATCGGCGCCATCGGAACACGCGGCCCAGGCGGCACGCAATTCGGCCTCATAGGCGGCAAAGCCCGTCCCGGCGATGTACGCGCCGGCAGTTGGCGGCGGCACTAGGCCCGGTTTCAACACCGCCGGCGCGGCCATCTCGACCCCACCACGATAGCGCGCGACATAGACCTCACCCATCCGGGCATCGAGTAGGGCCAAGACCTCCGTGGACGGTTGCACGGGCACGGCCGCCGCCAAGGCATGCAGGCTGCCGACGCCGATCACCGGACAGCCCACCGCCAAGGCCAGCCCCTGCGTTACCCCACAGGCGATACGCAGGCCGGTAAACGAACCGGGGCCTGCGCCATAGGCGATCGCATCGAGGTCCACATAGCGTAGTCCCGCCTCGGCCAAGAGGTGCTGCGCCATCGGCAAGAGCAGCTCCGAGTGGCGATTGCCCGCATGGGCCTCCTGCAGACGCAACTCACCGTCCAGCCAAAGTGCGGCAGAACACCATTCGGTAGCGGTTTCAAGGGCGAGGAGGATCACGGTCAGCGTAGGGGAAACGGTATGGAGAACACGCGCTATTGTAACGGGTCAGCGGCCCGGCTCGACCACGATGACCTCAAAAAGTAGGCGTTGCCACGGGTCGCGACTGTCCTCCAAGTGCAGGATGCGCGCCTCCAAGGGCGCGCCACGGTCGATCAGACGGGCAAGGTCGAGGTTTTCGATACGCGGCACATGGCCGATCTGCACGCCGCGCCAATCGACCCGCACCGCGCGCGGGTCAAAGGCATTTTCAGGCTCGCGCACGAGGTCGAGCCGGTCGCCCACCCGCATGAGCGGAAATAAGGCGCGCCCCGCGTAGTATTGAAACCCTGCCAAGGGCGAGGTCTGGATGATGATATGGTTCTCTACCCGTGGTGTCCTCTCGGCCCAAGCCCATGAGCACGCTAGCATCAGTAGCGCAACGCAAGCCCTGCTCAAAAACCCCAACCGCACCGTCATCCCGCCGCAAAAAAGGCCACCGCATCGCCTTCTAAGCGCGTGCGGCGCATCGGTGGCAGGGATAGCCAGATGCGTTTTCCGTAAGGCTTTTCAACCAAACGGACATCGCAGATCATCAACACGCCGCGGTCGGCCTCACGGCGGATCAAGCGCCCTGCCCCTTGTTTAAGGCTAATGACGGCCTGCGGCAATTGCACCTCAAAGAAGGGTTTACCGCCCGCCTGTTTGATCTGTTCCATCCGTGCCGCCAACACCGGGTCGTCGGGGGGCTGGAATGGGAGCTTGTCGATAATAACCACCGAGAGCGCCTCGCCGGCCACATCGACCCCCTCCCAAAACGATTGGCTACCGAGCAGGATGGCGTTGGGCTGACTACGAAAGCGTTCCAACAGGGACGAACGGCTGTCCTCGCCCTGCACCAGCAAGGGCCAGTTCAGGCCAGCCTCCGCCAAGCATTGCGTGAGCATACCCTGCGCCTCACGCAAGGCGCGCAGACTGGTAAAAAGCATAAAGGCGTGACCGCGACTAGCCTGTAGTACCGGCCACGCGCGGGCGACCACGGCGGCGGTATAGCCCGGCGTATTCGCCTCTGGCATCCCCTGCGGCACATACAGCAAGGCCTGCCGCTCATAATCATACGGGCTGTCCCAGACCTGGGTGGCCGCATCAGGCAGGCCGATCTGACGCAGATAGTGCGTAAAATCACCGTTCACCGATAAGGTGGCCGAGGTAAAGATCCACGCGCGAGCGGTCCCCTCACCTTGCTCGCTGCCTTTGATGCGGCGCTCGAACTCGCTACCGATATCCAACGGCGTGGCATGCAGGGTCAGTCCATAGGTCGTAATCTCTAGCCAGCGCACCCAATCGGCCCCGCACGCCCCGTCCAGCCAACGCTGCCAACCCTGTTTCGCCTCGGCGCATTGCTCATCCAGACGACCCAGCTCATCGGACCGTTCGGCCTGTGTCGCGATCTCATCGCATAATAAAATCAATCCGCTATAAACCACATTTAATGCGCCTGATTCACTCTCAGCCAGTCGTTCGGCCGGCAGCCGCCCCCCGCTCGTGGGGGCGCTAAAGGCCAAACGCGCGTCTTTTAGCTGTTTTTCCAGCGCGTGGGCGGCCTTGGGTAGCGGCGCGTAATCGGCCGCCGTCACGGCCGCCGCCTCACGCACACTGCGACAGAGGTCCAGCAACTGCCCGGTCGCGATGCGTTCGCCAAAAAACAGCCCGGCGATCTCCGGCAACTGATGCGCCTCGTCAAAGACCACCACCTGCGCGGCGGGCAACAGCTCGCCCGCGCCCTCGTCTTTGAGCCAGACATCGGCAAAAAAGAGGTGATGATTGACCACCACCACATCGGCCTCCATCGCCTGCTTGCGCGCCTTCAGGATAAAACAGTCACGCACATGGGGGCAGTCGCTGCCCAGACAATTGTCGCGACTAGAGACGGCATAGGCCCACGCGACGGAATCCTCACTGACGCTCTGGCAGGCCATGCGGTCGCCGTCCGTCGTGCGGGCGGCAAACTGGGCGATCTTTTTCAGATCGCGTACCTCGGTCGGGGCATGGAAACGCCCCGATTCTAAGGCGCGCCCCAGATGCAAGTGACAGACATAATTGGCGCGCCCCTTCAGCAGGGCGATCGTGATCGGGCGCTGCAAGGCCGCGCGCACCGCCGGTAGGTCACGCTGAAAGAGCTGATCTTGCAGGGTCTTGCTGGCGGTCGAGAGCAAGACCTTACCCCCCGATTGCAAGGCGGGGACGAGATAGGCCAAGGTCTTGCCCGTCCCCGTGCCGGCCTCGACCACCAAGGCCTCCCGTGCGGCGATGGCCGTGGCGATGCGTTCCGCCATCTCGACCTGCTGCGGCCGACTGCGAAACGCGGGGATGACTTGCGCTAACCGGCCATCCGCCGTGAAGAGTGCGGCCACTTCATTTACAACCTCACTTACAACCTCACTCATGACAGCCCAGCCTCGGTCATCCGCAGGGCATCTTCGACATCGACCATCACGGGGCGCGAGACGCCGGGCTCCGGCATGGTCACGCCAATCAGATGCCGCGCCATCTCCATGGTCAGGCGGTTATGGGTAATAAACAGGAATTGCGTCTCGGCCGACATCTTTTGCACCAACCGACAATAGCGTTCCGTATTGCTGTCGTCGAGCGGCGCGTCCACCTCGTCGAGCAGACAAAACGGCGCAGGGTTGAGACGGAACAGGGCAAAGACCAAGGACAACGCCGTCAAGGCCTTCTCACCGCCCGATAAAAGATGGATGGAGCTGTTCTTCTTGCCCGGCGGCTGAGCGATGATGGATAAGCCCGCCTCTAGGATATCCTCGCCGGTCAAGACCAACTGCGCCTCGCCACCGCCAAAAAGTTCGTTAAAAAAGCCCTTGAACTCGACGCTGACGCGGTCGTACACCGCTTGCAATTTCACCCGGCTCTCGCTGTCGATGCGGGCAATGGCCCCTTCTAAGGTCGCTAGCGCCGTCTCTAGATCGGTCGCCTGCGCGTCCAGATAGGCAATGCGCGTCTGCGCTGTCTCTAGTTCGGCCAAGGCCACCATGTTGACCGCGCCCAAGGCCTCGATCTCGCGCCCTAAACGCATGACCGTCTCGGCCAGACGCGGCGCCAAATCGTCAGGGGTCAGGCTGGTGGCGATCGCCGCCTCGCCGCGTGTAGCCAATGCCGTTGCCCACGCCCCCGTCAAGGCGGCGCGCTGCTGCTGGAGCTGCTCGGCATAGGCCGCCGTCTTGATCTGCACCTCTTGTCGTTTGAGTTCCAGCCCTTGCAGGCGCGCGCGCAAAGGCTCCAAGGTCTGTTCGGCGCGACTGCGAGCCTGTTCCAAATTCCGCAGGGCCAGGCCCGAGGTCTCCAAGGCCTCGCGTGCGGCGATGAGCGCGTGCTCGGCCCTAGTGCGGGCATTTAGCGCCAGATCTAGGGCGATCATCGTCTGCGCCTCCGGGGCCATGGCCGCCGCCTCGGCCTGCACCTCTGCGATCCGTGCCTCCAGTTGCTGGGCCTCTCCTAGCCGCCGTTGTGTCTCTGCGTGCAAGCCCTGTGCGCGCAGGGCCAAGGTGTGCGCGTGCATCTGTCCTTGCTGCACAGCCTGTTGCGCCTCCCGCTCCGCCGCACGCCCTTGCACCACCTGCGTCTCAGCCTGTTGCAGTGCCTGGCGTTGCGTGTGTATCGTTGCCTGCTGTGCCGTGTGCGCCGTGTGCGCCTCGGCCTGCTTAGATTCGGCCGCGGTCAGACGGGTCTGTTCATCCTGCTGCTGCTGTGCGATCTCGCCCTGCTCGGTCACGATCTGAGCGCGGCGTGCCGTACTACGCGCGCTGGCCGCACGGGTTTGTTGAACGCGCAACTGTACCTGATGCCCCTGCGTTTGACAGGTGCGCACCGCAGCATCAGCCGCCTCATGCTGTTTACGCGTCGTACTACGAGCCGCCTCGGCCGCCTGTAGTGTTTGGGTCGCGACCACTAAACCCTGACGCAGGCGGGCAAGCTCGACGGCCAGTTCGGCCAGTTCGCGCACCCGGCGCAAGATCCCCGAACGCGCGGGGTCGGGGACATTAAGGGCCACGCCGTGTGCGCTAAGGACATGCCCGTCTCGCGTCACCAAGAGCGCCCCTGCCGCTAACGCGCCGTGTTGTTCCAGTCCTGCCGCGAGATCCTCTACCCCGCCCACCCCCGCCAAGGCCGCGCTTACAAAATTCAACAACCCCGCATCCGTACAACGGACGCGATCAATCAAACGAGGGATGCCCGCAGGCAACGGGATACTATCGATCGCCGCATCCGCTGCGCCATTGGCCAAGGGAAAATCCAGCCGCGCCGTGGGTAGATCATCCAGCCAATCCGAGGCTAGCGGTTGCGCCAAGGCCTCTAGACGCGGCCCCAGGATGGCCTCCACCGCGGTCTCCCAGCGCGGCTCAACGGTGATCAACTGCCAAAGGCGCGGTCCTGCGCCCAGGGCATGGCGCGTCAACCACGCGGCGGTCTGCGCCTCCGCCTGCTCGCCCTGCTGTTGCAAACGCGTGAGGGCCGCATGTTGTGCGTCGCAATGATGGATGGCCCGTTCGGCCTCGACCTGATCGGTGTGCGCGCTACGCCAGTGCGTTTCGGCCTGAAGAAACGCCTGCCGAGCGGTCAGGGCCGTGGTCTCAGCCTGCGCCAAGGCCGCCTCGGCCGTCGTCTGCGCGGCCTCTAGACGCGCCTCTTCAGCCGCATCTGGCGCAGGCAAGGCCGCAAGCTCTTGATCTAAACGCGCCCGCCGTTGCAGGAGTGCGTGCAGATTGCGCTGTGCATGTTCGCCTTGCGTGCGTGCCAAGGCCGTGTCTTGCTGGTGGCCGGCCAACTGGCGTTGACTGGCGGCATGTGCCGCTCGCGCGGCTGAGACGGCGGCATCAAACGCAGACACGGCGGCGCGTTGCGTCTGTAGCGCGGCCGTTAGCGTCACGCTATGCGCCTCAGCCTCGGTCAGGGCGGCCTGCGTGCTTGTTTGCTCCTGCTCGCGGTCGATCCCCTCTGCGGCCAATTGTTGACGGCGGTCTTGGTCTTTTTGCAAGGCCAGCCCCAGGCGTTGTGCGTGGGCACGCAGATGGGTCAACACCTGCTCTAGCCGCGTCACCTCGGCCCCGGTCTCGTAATACGCCGCTTGGGCAAGGTTAAGCGCGCCCGAGCGGCGTTGCTGGTGTTCGCGCTCGGCCTCGGCCTCGGCATGGGCTTGGTGCATCGCGGCCGCACTGGCCTCGATCTCGATCTGCGTCTGGGCGAGGTCTTGGGCGATACGCGCCTCTTTGATCTCGCCCTCGCGGCGTTGTACGAAGGCGCGTTGTACCGCACGCCAGTGCTGCTCGGCCTGAAGCTCAAAGTAACGCCGCGCGACCTCGGCCTGAGCGGACAGGCGTTCGATCTGCGCCCGCAATTCAATACGGACATCGTCCACCCGCGCCAAGTTCTCGCGCGTATCCTTGAGGCGACCTTCGGCCTCGCGCCGCCGCTCGCGGTATTTAGAGATGCCGGCCGCCTCTTCAAGGTGACCGCGCAACTCCTCGGGTCTAGCCTCGATCAGCCGCGAGATCGTCCCTTGTTCGATGATGGCATAGGCATCACCGCCCAAGCCCGTGCCGAGGATGAGGTCGGTGATATCGCGACGCCGCACACGGAGGTTGTTGAGGAAATAGCCGGAATCGCCCTTGCGCGTCAGCACCCGCTTGACAGCGATCTCCGCATACGCGGCCCAAGCCCCTGGCGCGCGTCCATCGCTGTTATCAAACAACAACTCAACGACGGCGCGCGAAGCCGGTTTGCGCTGGGTCGAACCGTTAAAGATGACATCTTGCAAGGTCTCGCCACGCAGTTCGCGTGCCTTGGACTCGCCCAACACCCAGCGCACCGCGTCGATGACATTGGACTTGCCACACCCGTTCGGCCCGACGATACCGGTCAGGTTCGTGCTGGCGGGGATGCTAACCGGATCAACGAAGGACTTGAATCCGGCAAGGTGGATGTGTTTAAGGCGCAAGCGAAGGATATGGATTGGGTATAATCACGCGATTGTAACTTAACCCTTCGTTTTTTTATGTCCACTCACGCCAGCAAGACCCTTGAGACCTTCCCCAACCCACATCCGGCACGGGATTACCATATCCACATGGAGATCCCCGAGTTCACCTGTCTGTGTCCCAAGACCGGACAACCAGACTTTGCGACACTCATCCTAGATTACATCGCCGATCAGGCCTGCGTGGAACTCAAAAGTCTCAAATTGTATATGTGGTCGTTCCGCGCAGAAGGGCATTTTCACGAAGATGTCACCAATCGCATCCTCGACGACTTGGTGTTAGCCACCGCGCCGCGCTTTATGCGTCTGACCGCTAAGTTTTATGTCCGTGGCGGCATCTTTACCAATGTCGTCGCCGAGCATCGTCAGCCCGGCTGGCAACCCGCCCCACGCGTCGAACTAGGTCAGTTTGCGGGCAATTCAAACACGCGGGGTTGAGTAGATGTTGAGTCGGGGTTGAGTAATCCTCGGTGCGACCCGAGATTACCCCGAGATCGCCCGCATCGCCCCTTAGCGAGCTTCGGTCTGTCCTAGCACCTTCGCGTCGATAGAGACCCCCAGATCCGCCTTGGCCGCCGCGACAAAGGCGCGCACCTCGCTCTGCGCCTGCATACGACGCAGATCTTCGCGGATCCGCTCGGCATGTTGCGCTGCCTCGTTACCCGCACTCACCCCGTTGAGGCGATAAAGGCGATAGCCATCGGCCGTGTTCACACCGAGCAGCACCGGCAGGCGTTTCGCCGATTGTTTGAAGATAGCCTTGACCGCCTCCGGTGGCAGACTCAGCGTACGCATACGCGTCAGCGTCAGCGGGGCGCTCCAGCGTGCCATGTCTGTGTTGCTCGCAGCCAAAGCGGCCGTGCCCGCCTTGCGCGCCTCAGCGAGGGCCGCACGCGCGGCCAACTGCTCACGCAATGAGGCCGCGACCTCAGCCAGCGGACGCACGCCTGCCGGTTTGTGTTCCAGCACCCGCGCCGCCACCAAGGTGTTTGGCGCGACCTCGATAGCATCGGTATTGGTCTTTTTAGCAAGACTCTCAGGGGAGAAGATCGCATCCATCAGGCCCGCATGGGCCAAGAAGCTAGGCTCGGCCTGGGCACGGCTGATCCAGCCCGAGGTCTGCACGGTGAGGTTATACGCCTTGGCCACGGCGGCTAGACCATCGGCCTGCTCATAAACCTGATTGGCGAACTTATCGGCCTGTTCAGCAAAACGCCGTTGCGCCTCTTGCGTGCGCCATTCTTCCGTCAACTGCGGCTTCAGGCGTTCAAAGGGCTGCGCCTGCGCGGCACGAATGTCTTCTAGCATCACGATGTGATAGCCAAACTCGCTCTCGACCACCGCGCTGATCTCGCCCTTCTTCAAGGCAAAGGCCGTATCGGCAAAGACCTTAACCATACGGTCGCGGGTAAAGTAACCCAGATCACCGCCGCTCGGCGCCGAACCCGGATCTTGTGAGTGTTTACGCGCCAAGTCAGCAAACTGGGCCGGTGTCTTTTTGACCTCGGCCAAGATCTGCTCGACCGTTTTTTTCGCCTTGCTGCGTTCAGCGGCCGGCTGATCGGCGCGTGAGGCAATCAAGATATGGCGTGCGCGGCGTTGCTCAGGTTCGCTAAAGCGTGTCAGGTTGCTGTCATAAAGCTTACGCACGGCGGCATCATCCACCTTGACCTGCGCCTTGAAGGTATCCAGAGAGAGCAACAGATATTCGACCCGCACCTGCGCCGGGGTCTCAAACTGGGCGCGCTGCGCCTTATATTCGGCCTCCATCGCGGCCGCATCGATCTTCTCTGGGTGACTAAAACGACGCGCGTCAAAGAACTGCTCATTGACCTCGCGTTGTTCCGACAAGGCTGTGACCACGGTAGTGACGCTACCCTCGGCCACCACACCGCCTTCGCGCAGGCCGACCTCAAGTTGGCCGATCTGCATATCGTCTTGCAGTAAGGCCAGCAACTGGGTCTGTGTCATACCCCGATTACGCAGCCAGGACTCCATGCGTGCATTGGAAAATTTACCGCCCTCCTGAAACACAGGGATATCAGCCAAGGCCTGCAACGCCCGCTGCGGGCTAGCTGCGATCCCGCTCTTCTGCGCCGACAACGCCATGGCGCGGGTAGTGATCAACTCATCAAGTACCGCCTGACGGAACTTGGGGTCCTCGGTATTCACCTTGGTATCGCCATTGGCCTCGCGGGCATCCTTCTGATTGCGTAGCGCCAAGAGAAAATCATTCTGGCTAATGGAATGCCCCCCCACCTCGGCCACATCAATCGTTGTCGATCGATCATTGACATAAGAATCAACGCCAAATGCGGCAAAGGTTAGGATGACTAACCCCAAGATAACGCGGGCAATCCAACCCTGCGCACGATCACGAATGGCTTCTAGCATGAGGAGATCCCTTCCCGTAACGACGATAAAAAACAAACGAAAAAAAGGCGAACCTAGGTTCGCCTTTTGAGTGTTGGCGGAGTGGACGGGACTCGAACCCGCGACCCCCGGCGTGACAGGCCGGTATTCTAACCAACTGAACTACCACTCCTAAAATCTTTCGTTGGTGGGTGCTGACGGTCTCGAACCGCCGACATTCTGCGTGTAAGGCAGACGCTCTACCAACTGAGCTAAGCACCCGGTAAAAAGCATTACAACACCTATGCGCCCATGAAAAGAGTCTTTAAGTGCACCTTAAAGGCTCACCTTAAATGCACCCAAAACACCGTATGAAACACCTTCGCGTTGCACCAACCAATCCCGCTAGTTTACCCCATCTTTAAGCGTCTTGCCAGCCCTAAATTTAGGAATTTTTGCAGCCTTGATCTCGACCGCCTCGCCGGTGCGTGGGTTACGCCCTGTACGCGCAGCGCGTTTGCCTACATAAAAACTACCGAAACCCACCAAGGTCACCATGTCGCCTTTTTTAAGGGCCTTTTTGATGGCCTCCATCGCCGCCTCTAAGGCACGACCTGCTGCGGCCTTAGAAAGATCCGCGCCCTCGGCCATGACCTCTACCAGTTCAGATTTGTTCATTTATCGCTCCATTTATGTATTGCCGTTTATGTACAGTAGCATACGCTACAAACCGCTTACCGTAGCGCGAGGATTTTTTACTGCGCCCCGCCCCCTTTGTCAATATTAATCGTTGCGAAGGTTCTTGTAGTCCTTGCTACCGGAGTTTGTAACGATGGATCATGCTACAGACCGAATGGCATCCCTGTGGGGCGGGCTTTAGCCCGCCAACGACGCCAACGCGCTATGGCGGGCTAAAGCCCGCCCCAGAGGGCGAGATCCTATTGTTTCCAGCAGAAACTTACGCAACGATTCATACAGGATACCCCCTAGATCAATGCTGCGTAGCCGGCCGTGCGGCCCGTTTACGGCGTACGACCGCCGGCGTCAACGGCTCTATCGCAACCGCCTCTGCCGTCGGCGTCAACGCCTGCGGTGCACGTTCCAAGGTATGCGTCAGCACCTCATCGATCCACTTCACCGGTACGATTTCCAGATTGTTTTTGATATTGTCCGGCATCTCGACGAGATCTTTGACATTGTCGATCGGGATCAACACCTTCCTGATGCCGCCCCGCAGGGCCGCAAGCAGTTTTTCTTTGAGACCCCCGATCGGCAAGACCTCGCCACGCAAGGTGATCTCACCGGTCATCGCGACATCGCAATTCACCGGGATGCCGGTAAAGGCCGAGACAATGGCCGTGACCAAGGCGATACCCGCCGACGGGCCGTCCTTGGGGGTCGCGCCTTCGGGCAAATGGATATGCAGGTCAGTCTTTTCAAAGGCCTCCGCGCTAATACCCAGACGATCGGCACGGCTACGCACTACGGTACGCGCGGCCTCGACCGATTCCTTCATGACATCGCCGAGTTGGCCGGTGCGGATCGTATTCCCCTTGCCGGGCATCGGCGTTGCCTCGATGGTGAGCAACTCGCCGCCGACCTCGGTCCACGCCAAGCCGGTCACTTGCCCCACTTGGTTGGTCTTTTCGGCCATGCCAAAACTATAACGACGCACGCCGAGGTATTTTTCGAGGTTGCTGCTGTCCACCGCCACCGGCGCCTGTGTCTTGCCCATCTGCAAGGCCGTCGTCACCTTACGACAGATCTTGGCGATCTCACGCTCCAAGGAACGCACGCCCGCCTCACGAGTGTAATAGCGCACGATATCGCGCAGGGCCGATTCATCGACGCTGATCTCCGCCGCTTTCAGGCCATTGTTTTTGATCTGCTTCGACAACAAATAGCGCTGACCGATGTTGATCTTTTCGTCCTCGGTGTAGCCCGAGAGACGAATCACCTCCATACGGTCGAGCAAGGCCGGCGGGATATTCATGCTATTGGCCGTGGCCACAAACATGACATCGGACAGATCAAAATCGACATCGACATAATGGTCTTGGAAGGTGTGATTCTGCTCAGGATCCAGCACCTCCAACAAGGCCGAGGCCGGGTCGCCGCGCATGTCCTGCCCCATCTTATCCACTTCATCGAGCAGGAATAAGGGGTTACGCACACCCGACTTGGTCAGGCTTTGCAAGACCTTGCCCGGTAGCGCGCCGATATAGGTACGCCGATGACCGCGAATCTCCGCCTCATCGCGCACGCCGCCCAAGGCCATCCGCACAAACTTGCGATTGGTGGCCTTAGCGATGGACTCGCCCAGCGAGGTCTTGCCTACGCCCGGCGGCCCCACGAGACACAAGATAGGTCCTTTGAGTTTGTCCACCCGCTGCTGCACCGCGAGGTATTCAACGATGCGTTCTTTCACCTTTTCGAGACCATAATGATCCAGCTCCAGCGTCGCCTCGGCCTTGGGCAGATCTTTACTAATCTTGGTTTTTTTATGCCACGGCAGCTCGACCAAGGTGTCCAGATAGGTGCGCACCACGGTGGCCTCGGCCGACATCGGCTGCATCATCCTCAGCTTTTTAAGCTCCGCCTGCGCCTTTTTCAAGGCCTCTTTAGGTAACTTAGCCGCCGTCATGCGTTTTTCCAGCTCGTCAATCTCCGTGCTTTCTTCCTCGTCGCCGAGTTCTTTTTGGATCGCCTTGACCTGCTCGTTGAGGTAATAATCGCGCTGAGTCTTTTCCATCTGCCGCTTGACGCGGCCACGGATGCGTTTTTCGACCTGCAGGATATCGACCTCGGTCTCCATCAGACCGGTAAGATGCTCCAAACGAGTCATCAGATCCGACATCTCCAAGATGGCCTGTTTTTGCTCCAGCTTTAACGGCAAATGCGCGGCGATGGTATCGGCCAAGCGTCCAGGTTCTTCAATACTGGACAACGAAGCCAATATTTCCGGTGGGATCTTTTTGTTCAGTTTGATAAAACCGTCAAACTGCGTCAACAAGGTGCGCCGCATCGCCTCAAGTTCAGCGTCTAACAACGCATCTGCTTCCTCGACAAGGGTGGCGTGCGCGACATAGTAACCATCGGTCTCACTAAACTCGGTGATATTGACGCGCTGATTGCCTTCGACCAAGACCTTCACCGTACCATCAGGGAGCTTGAGCATTTGTAAGATGCTAGCCAGCGCCCCTACTTTGAAAAGATCCTCCAAGGCGGGGTCATCGTTAGTGGACGACTTTTGCGCCACCAGCAGGATATGTTTACCCGCCTCCATCGCCTTTTCTAGGGCCTTAATAGAGCGCGGTCGCCCGACAAACAGCGGGATCACCATGTGAGGAAAAACAACCACATCACGCAACGGCAACAACGGCAGAGATATCGTGTCAGCAATCAAGGTCGGTTGAGTCATAAAAACACCTATAAATTTAAAGGGATAACGAGCTAGCACGCATTAGATAGAGCTAGTCGCCTAATTTTCAACCACAGGCAATGACGCTTTAGCTAGCCGCTGCCTGCTCCTGCTCCGAATAGATCAACAGGGGCTGACCCTCCCCGTTGATGACCTTCTCATCGATGACCACCTTGGTCACATGATTCATGCTCGGCAGTTCAAACATCAGGTCCAGCAAGGCGTGTTCGAGGATGGAACGCAGACCCCGCGCGCCGGTCTTGCGTTTTAAGGCCTGCTTGGCGATACCCGTCAAGGCGTCATCACGGAACTCCAGATCGGCACCTTCCATCTTGAACAACTTCTGGAACTGCTTGCTGATCGCGTTTTTAGGCTCGGTCAGGATCTGCACCAAGGCGGCCTCATCGAGTTCTTCTAAGGTCGCGATCACCGGCAAACGACCGACAAATTCGGGGATAAGACCGTATTTAACCAGATCTTCCGGCTCCACCTTGCGGAACACCTCGGTCAGATCCTTCTTGTCATCCTTGGCCTTGACCACGGCGCCAAAGCCGATGCTAGAGCGCTCGGTACGGTTACGGATGACCTTTTCTAGGCCATTAAACGCGCCGCCGACGATGAACAGGATATTGGTCGTGTCGATCTGCACATATTCTTGATTGGGATGCTTGCGCCCCCCTTGCGGCGGGATAGACGCGACCGTGCCCTCGATGAGCTTCAACAAGGCCTGTTGCACGCCCTCACCGGAGACATCGCGGGTAATGGAGACATTTTCGCCCTTGCGCGAGATCTTATCGATCTCGTCGATATAGATGATGCCCTGTTGCGCCTTTTCGACATCGTAATCGCACTTTTGCAGCAGTTTTTGGATGATGTTCTCGACATCCTCGCCGACATAACCGGCCTCCGTTAGCGTCGTCGCGTCGGACATCACGAACGGCACATTGAGCATGCGCGCCAACGATTGCGCCAACAAGGTCTTGCCCGAACCGGTAGGCCCCACCAACAGGATATTGCTCTTGGTCAGCTCGACCTCGTCTGGGTCTTTGTGCGTAGACGGCACTTGGCGGATCCGCTTGTAGTGGTTGTACACCGACACCGACAGGGCGCGCTTGGCATGGGTCTGACCGATAACATATTGGTCTAGCGAGGCCAATATCTCACGCGGCGTGGGAAGGCGCTCGCTGGCATCCGATTTTTCGGCTCCGCCTTTATCTTCTTCACGAATGATGTCCAAACAGAGATCGACGCACTCGTTACAGATAAACACGGAAGGCCCCGCAATCAGTTTCTTAACCTCCTGCTGGCTCTTACCGCAAAAGGTGCAATACAGCAGCTTGCCTTCGTCTTTGGTGCTCGTAGCCATCGTTTTCGTTCCGCCTATCGTAAGTCTATTGCCAGTCTATCGTAGTTCGTATAACCGTCGAGCCGAATACCCGATCGATTTAGTCAAGTTTACGCCGCATCGCCGCGTTTGGCTAGTACCTTGTCGACCAAGCCATACGCCACGGCCGCCTCGGCGCTCATAAAATTGTCTCTATCGGTGTCGCGCTCGATGGTCTCCACCGTCTGGCCGGTATGTTCCGCCAACATCCCATTCAAACGGCTACGCAGATACAAGATCTCCTTAGCGTGGATCTCGATATCCGAGGCCTGACCGGAGAAACCGCCCAGAGGCTGATGGATCATGACACGCGAGTTAGGCAGACAAAAACGCTTACCCTTGGCCCCCGCCGTCAGCAAGAACGCGCCCATACTGGCCGCCTGACCGATACAGAGGGTCGAAACCTGCGGTTTAATAAACTGCATGGTGTCGTAGATACCCATGCCCGCCGTCACCGAACCGCCCGGCGAGTTGATGTAAAAGAAAATATCTTTCTCAGGGTTTTCCGACTCCAGAAACAACATCTGCGCGACGATAAGGTTGGCGCTCATGTCGTTGACCGGGCCAACGAGGAAGATCACGCGCTCTTTTAAGAGGCGCGAATAGATATCAAAGGAGCGCTCACCGCGACCACTTTGCTCGATCACCATCGGGATGTACCCGAGGTTGGACGGCTCTTGATCCCAGATCATGATTAATTTGCCCCCATCAGTTGCTCGGCCGTTTGCGCCTCGTCGGTGACCTGCGCCCGGCCCAAGATCCAGTCGACCAGCGTGTCTTCCAAGGCCAAGGCCTCGACCTCGGCCAGACGGCTAGCGTCGGCGTAATACCAAGCGACCACCTCGGCCGGGTCTTCGTAGCTCTTGGCAAAATCATCCACCTTGGCGCGCACCCGGTCGGCATCCGCCGTGATGTCGTTCTGTTTGGCGATCTCCACCAACAGCAGACCCAGGCTAACGCGACGCCGGGCTTGGGCCGCAAAGTGCTCAGGCGTCAGGCTAATATCCTGCTCGCGCATCCCGCGTTGTTTCATGTCCTCACGCGCCTTTTTCAGCATCTCTTGGCATTCTTCATCGACCAAGGCGGTCGGCACCTCAAACGGCGTCACTGCCAAGAGACCGGTCATCACCTGCTCTTTGACACGCGCATGGATACGCCGCTCAATCTCGCGGCCCAGATTTGCCCCGATCTCGGCGCGTAATTTTTCGATCCCGTCAGAGACCCCCAAGGTCTCGGCGAAGGCCGCGTCCAGCTCGGGCAGATGCGGCGCATGCACCGATTTTACGGTGGCGGTGAAGGTAGCGGTCTTGCCGGCTAGTTCTTGGGCAAAATAATCGGCCGGGAAGGCGACATCAAAGGTCTTGCTCTCGCCAGCGGAGACGCCTAACAAGGCGTTTTCAAAGTCGGCCAAGGTACGCCCTTCGCCCAACACCACCGGGAAATCCTTCGCCTCGCCGCCGGTAAACGGCTCGCCGTCGATCGTGCCGTGGTAATCGACATGCACCCGGTCGCCGCCCTGTGCCGCGCGCTCGGCGGTTTGATACGACAGACGCTGCTTACGTAACACCTCGATGGTGCGATCGACATCGGCGTCCGAAAGGGTCACCTGCGGGCGCGTCACCTTGATCTGGCTCACATCGCCTGAGACGATGGTCGGAAAGGTCTCAAAGGTCGCGGTAAAGGTGTGGCCATCGCCGCCCTCTGCCGGCGCAAAGTCGGGGTAACCCGCCACGCGCACCTCGGCGGCCTGAACCGCGTCAAAGAAACCCTCTTGCAACGCAGTACCAAAGACTTCGCTACGCAGCTCGGGGCCATGCCGCTGAGCCACCGCCGACATCGGCGCTTTACCCGGACGGAAACCGTCCATACGCACCGATTTAGCCACCTTCACGAGGCGCTTATTAACCTCCGCCTCAATCGCGGCGGGGTCTAAGGTCAGGGTCACGCGGCGCATCAGGCCGTCCAAGGTTTCGATCGCTACAGACATTAAAAATCCTATATTTAAGGTGTTAAAAACATAAATCTGGTGCGATCGGGGAGAGTCGAACTCCCACGCCAAAGGCGCTGGAACCTAAATCCAGTGCGTCTACCAATTCCGCCACGATCGCAGGTTTCGTGTCCGCCCCCTAGCAACGACGCGCAGGCGACAAACAACAAGGTGCGCATTGTCCCACAAACAAGGCCGGCCGTGGCGTATCATCCACGGTTCAGATTACTCAACCCACGAAAAACCATGGCCCAATTCGTAATGTCCATGCTGCGCGTCAGCAAGACCGTCCCCCCTAAGCGTCAGATTATCAAAGACATCTCGCTCTCCTTCTTCCCCGGCGCGAAGATCGGCTTGCTCGGTCTCAACGGCTCCGGCAAGTCCACCGTCCTAAAAATCATGGCCGGCGTAGATAACGAGTTTGACGGCGAGGTACAACGCCTAGCCGGCATCCGCATCGGCTATCTCGCACAAGAACCGCAGCTCGACCCCAACAACAGCGTCCGTGCCGAGGTCGAATCGGGCATGGGCGAGGTCATGGCTGCGCACGGCAAGTTAGACGCTATCTACGCCGCCTACGCCGAGCCGGACGCCGATTTTGACGCCCTCGCCGAAGAACAAGCGCGTCTCGAGGCCATCATCGCCAGCGCCGGCTCAGACACCGAGACACAGATGGAGATCGCCGCCGATGCCCTGCGTCTGCCACCCTGGGATGCCGCCATCAATACCCTCTCCGGCGGTGAAAAACGCCGTGTTGCCTTGTGCAAGCTGTTGTTATCCAAGCCTGACATGCTGCTCTTAGACGAGCCGACCAACCACCTCGACGCCGAATCGGTCGAATGGCTGGAGCAATTTCTCACCCGCTTCCCCGGCACCGTCGTCGCCGTCACCCACGACCGCTACTTCCTAGACAACGCCGCCGAGTGGATCTTAGAACTCGACCGGGGCCACGGCATCCCGTGGAAGGGCAACTATTCAAGCTGGCTAGAGCAAAAAGAGGCACGCCTCGAAACCGAATCCAAGCAGATCGACGCCCACATGAAGGCGATGAAACAAGAGCTGGAATGGGTGCGTAGCAACCCCAAGGCACGGCAAGCCAAGTCCAAGGCGCGCCTCGCCCGTTTTGATGAACTCTCCAGCCAGGACCATCAAAAGCGCAACGAGACGCACGAGATCTTCATCCCCGTCGCCGAACGATTGGGCGACAAGGTGATCGAGTTCAACGGCGTATCCAAGGCCTTCGGCGACCGTCTGCTCATCGACAGCCTCAGTTTTCAGATCCCCGCCGGTGCCATCGTCGGCATCATCGGCCCCAACGGCGCGGGTAAATCCACCCTATTCAAGATGATTACCGGCCAACAGCAACCCGATTCCGGCAGCATCGACATCGGCTCCACCGTGCAGATGGCCTATGTCGACCAATCGCGCGACTGCCTCGACGGCACCAAGACCGTGTTCGACGAACTCGCCGACGGCAACGACATCCTCACCATCGGCAAACACGAGTTCCCCAGCCGCGCCTACATTGGTCGCTTCAACTTCAAGGGCGGCGACCAAGGCAAACTGGTTGGCAACCTATCGGGCGGTGAACGCGGCCGTCTGCATCTGGCCAAGACATTGATGCGTGGCGGCAATGTGTTATTACTCGACGAACCCTCCAACGACCTCGATGTCGAGACCCTACGCGCCCTCGAAGACGCGCTGCTCGAATTCGCCGGCTGCGCCATGGTCATCTCCCACGACCGCTGGTTCCTCGACCGCATCTGCACCCACATCTTGGCCTGCGAGGGCGATTCGCACTGGTCGTTCTACACCGGCAACTACCAAGAATACGAGGCCGACAAACGCCAACGCCTCGGCGAGGAAGCGGCCAAGCCCAAGCGTATCCGCTACAAACCGATCAGCCGCTAATGTCCGCACCGATCCCGCTAGAACTCCTTGCCCCGGCCAAGACCGCGGCCTTTGGCATCGAGGCCGTCAACCACGGCGCCGACGCGGTCTACATCGGCGGGCCAGGTTTTGGCGCGCGCGCGGCGGCGGACAACAGCGTCGCCGACATCGCCCAGCTCGCCGCCCACGCGCACCGTTTTGGCGCGCAGGTCTTTGTCGCCCTCAACACCATCCTCAACGACCACGAGGTCGAACCCGCGCGCCAACTCGCGTGGGCGCTCTATGAGGCCGGGGCCGACGCCCTCATCGTGCAAGACATGGGCATGTTAGAGATGGATCTTCCGCCCATCGCCCTACACGCCAGCACCCAGACCGACAATCGCACACCCGAAAAGGTGCGCTTTTTAGAGCAAGTCGGCTTCTCGCAGGTCGTCCTCGCGCGCGAACTATCGCTAAAGGACATCCGCAAGATTGCAACGCAAACCACCGTTCCATTAGAGTTTTTTGTCCACGGCGCGCTCTGCGTCGCGTTCAGCGGCCAGTGCTACATCAGCCACGCCCACACCGGGCGCAGCGCCAACCGTGGCGAATGTTCGCAAGCCTGTCGCCTGCCCTACACCCTCACCGATGGCGAGGGCCACGTTATCACCCAAGGCCAACACCTCTTATCCGTCAAGGATAACGATCAAAGCGCCAACCTCGCCGCGCTCGCCGAGGCCGGCATCCGCTCGTTCAAGATCGAAGGCCGCTACAAAGACCTGGGCTATGTCAAAAACATCACCGCCCATTACCGTCAGTTGCTCGACCAGATCATCGATGCCGACCCGCGCTATCGCCGCGCCTCCAGCGGCCGCTGCACCTATACCTTTACCCCGCAAACCGACAAAACCTTCAACCGTGGCGCGACCGATTATTTTGTCAACGAACGGCAACACGGCATCGAGGCCTTCGACTCGCCCGCCTTTGTCGGTGAACCCATCGGTCGCGTTAGCAAGGTGGACCCCGCTCGCCGCGCCTTCAGCGTCGAGGTCAACGCCCCCATCCACAACGGCGACGGCCTCGCGTGGTACACCCCCAAGGGCGAGGTCTCCGGCCTGCGCGTCAACACCGCCGAAGGCGACACCCTGTTCGCCGCCGACCCCCTGCCGCCCGAGCTCGTCGCCGGCACCACCCTATTTCGCAACCACGACCAAGCCTTCGTGCGCGCCCTCGAAAAACCCTCCGCTGAACGGCGTATCCCCATTGATCTGCGCCTAGACGAAGACGGCGCGCGCTTGCGCCTCACCGCCGCTGATGCGGATGGGCACCACGCCGAAGTCTGTATCGATCACGCCCAGCAGCTCGCCGATCACCCCGAACGCGCCTTAGCCACCCTGCGCGAGGCCATCGGCAAGCTCGGCAACACGATCTTCAGCGCAGCCCATATCGAGATCGCGCTCGAACACGCGTGGTTTTTGCCCAACGCCCAGATCAACGCCGCGCGGCGCAATATCCTTTTAGCATTAGAAGCCGCACGCCTGGCCGCCTACCCACGCCCCACGCGCCAAGCCGCCACTGAACCCCCGCCGCGTTACCCGGACAGCACGCTCAGTTATCTTGGCAATGTTTTCAACAGCCACGCGCGCGCGTTTTATGCCCGCCACGGGGTCGAAGCCATCGAACCCGCCTACGAGGAAAACGCCGAGCGCGGCGAGGTGTCCTTGATGATCACCAAACACTGCCTGCGCTACAGCTTCAACCTCTGCCCCAAAGAGGTCAAAGGCCTCCGCCCCGACCCCATGGTCTTAGTCAACGGCAAAGAACGGCTGACGCTAAAGTTCGACTGCAAACGCTGCGAGATGCATGTCGTCGGCGGGATGAAAAAGATGGTCTGGCAAGGCGGATTGTCCCTTTAGTGGACAGCCCCGTAGCCACCTGTGTCGCCTAGACCGCCACCACCTGCACCGTTTGCCCTTGGCAAACGACGACCTGTCCGGCGCGAATCTTCGCTGTCTTGCGCAGTTCGATCTGACCATCCACGGTCACCTCGCCCTGCCCAACTAGGGTCTTGCCACGCCCGCCGCTATCGGCGATGCCGGTCAGTTTTAATAAATCGCACAGGGCGATATACTCGCCACGCAGTTCAAAATCCATAGATACTCCCTTTATAACCAGCGCCGTACACGCGCCTTGTAATCCAAATAGTGACCGTCAAAACGGGCCGTTAGATGCGCTTCTTCGTGACGAATCACGCCATAGCGGATGATCACCCAGACCAGCGGCGCAAACAGCAACGGCCACGCCGTGTGTAAGATCAGCATCACGCCGAGATAGATGACCCAATCGCCGACATAGATAGGGTTGCGGCTAAAGGCAAACGGCCCGTCGATGCACAGGTGATGCGCCGCACGATACGGATTGACCGTGGTGTGATGCCGCCACAGCGTGAGCAAGGTCCAGGCAAACAGAGACAGGCCTACGCCGACCAAGGCCCAACCCAGCGTCTCCGCGTCGCTCAAGGGCAACGGCCACGGATAGCCGTTCTGCCCCAACCACCACGCGCCGTATAAGGCCACGGCATACGGCACCGGCGGCAAGACGAGGGTATGCGGCCGATTGAATTCGGAGAGTTTCATGGCCGGCATCCGTCGATGGCGCGTAAAAACTCGTTGCGTCGTTGTGCGTCCTCGCGCATCACGCCGCTATACGCCTGCGTCACCACCCGCTCGTCGCCGCGCCTATCCTCGCCCAAGAGCAGACACAACTGCTCCGCCTCGATGATGCACGCCGCGCCGATCGCCTTGCCGTGCGTAACCATCGCCTCGGCAATATCGCGCGTCATCCATTCCTGATAGGTAAAGCGATGCCCAATCGCATCGACCATGCGCCCGATGCGCCCAAAACCGTGTAGCCGTCCGCCAGGGATATAGGCGACATGCGCCACGCCGCGAAACGGCACCAGATGATGCGGACACACGCCATGCACGGCGATGCCACGGATCACCACCATATCATCGCGGACATCGGCAAAGCCCTCGCCCAAGGCCGCCGCCGGGTCAATCGCGTAGCCACCGAGCAAGCGTTTTTCCCACAACTCGCGCACCCGTACCGCCGTGCGCCCCATGTGCGCCGCATCGGGTTCCACCCCGCAGGCACGCAACATATCCAGCACCGCCTGCTCAAAGGCCGGCGCATTAAAGACCCCCGTACGCGGGATACCCACCTCGCCACCCAGCGCAGGCGCACCGTGATCATGATCGCAACAGTCCGTCATCGTTTGTTCCACCTCACACCAAAAACAGGCACAAGGATAGTCCTCAGCCCCGCACAGAACAACCCGCCGCGCAACGCAGGTTTAATCCGCCAAAAACATCTCCAGCAGATCATTCAAAAACCGCTGCCCTAACGGGGTGGGGGCTAAACGCTCCGCCGTCGTCGATAACAGACCCCGCTCACGCGCCTTTTGCAACAAACCCGCCGGCAAGGGCAACCCCGTGCGCTCCAGATACAACCGCGCATCCGCCCCATCGAGCAGACGCAAGGCATTCATCATAAACTCAAACGGCAAGTCTTTCCGCGCCACCGCCGTCTCTGTAAAGGCCGCCGCCGTCCCCGCCGTGGACATATACGCCGCCGGATGCCGTGTCCGCGCCTGACGCACCATCCCCGTCGGCAGACTAAGTTTGGAATGCGCCCCCGCGCCGATGCCCAGATAATCGCCAAACTGCCAATAATTCAGATTATGTTGCGACTGACGATAGGGCCGCGCAAAGGCCGAGGTCTCGTAATGCACGAACCCCGCCGCCGCCAGCGTCGCCTCGGCCTGTTCCTGCATCGCCGCCGCCGTATCATCGTCGGGCAGATTCGCGGGCGGCGTGTGCCCAAAGGCCGTATTCGGCTCCAAGGTCAAGTGATAGGCCGACAGATGATCCGGCGCAAAGGCCAACGCCGTATCCAGATCGCGCCGCCACGCCGCCTCATCCTGTTCAGGCAAGGCATAGATCAGGTCGAGATTGAGGTTATCGAAGATCTCCCGCGCCGCCGCCGCCGCCCGCCGTGCCTGTTCACCATCGTGGACGCGACCGATGCGTTTTAACGCAGTATCATCAAAACTTTGGATGCCGAGCGAGACGCGATTCACCCCGGCGGCTCGAAAACCCTCAAACTTCGCCACCTCAAAACTGCCCGGATTAGCCTCCAGCGTAATCTCCGCCGCCGGATTCACCCGCAACAAGGTGCGCACCTGCGTCAACAGCCGATCTATCCCCGCCGCCGAAAACAGGCTAGGCGTACCGCCGCCGATAAAGACGCTCACAATCTCGCGCCCCCACACCTGCGGCAAGGCCGCGATCAGGTCGCGCTCCAACGCATCGAGATACTCGGCCTCAGGAACGCTCGCCGTCACATGCGAGTTAAAGTCGCAATACGGACATTTCTGCACGCACCACGGCAGATGGATATACAACGCCAACGGCGGCGGCGCGCGCAACTGCCCCGGAAAACGAATCGGCTGATCAATCAAGCGATTTCAACCGCTCCAGCAAGGCCCGCAGTGCGATGCCCCGATGGCTAATCCCGTTTTTTTCCGTCGCATCCAGCTCCGCGCCCGTACGGCCAAACTGCGGCAACAAGAAATAAGGGTCGTAGCCAAAACCGCCCTCGCCGCGCGGGGTGTCGATGATCTCGCCGTGCCATTCGCCTTCGCAAATAATCGGTTGCGGGTCGTCGGCGTAGCGCACGAAGACCATGACGCAATAATAATGCGCGCGCCGGTCGGTCACGCCAGCCAAGGCGGCGATGAGTTTTTCGTTATTGCGTTGGTCGGATTTCGGCTCGCCGGCATAACGGGCGGAATACACGCCGGGCGCGCCGTTGAGTGCGTGAACGCAGATGCCGGAATCGTCCGCCAAGGCGGGCAGACCGGTGTGTGCGCTGGCGTGACGCGCCTTGGCGATGCAGTTTTCGACGAAGGTGACATGTGGCTCGGGGCATTCCGGCACGCCGAACACGCCTTGCGGCTGCGCCTCGATGCCTAAGGGCGCGAGGATCTGGCCGATCTCGCGCAACTTTCCGGCGTTATTGGAGGCGATGACGATCTGGCGACTCATGCTGCACCGCCGTGTTGTAACGACATTAATTCGCGGCAGCCCTTCTCGGCCAAGTCCAGCAACTGGTTCAATTCGGCGCGCGAAAACGCCACGCCCTCCGCCGTGCCTTGGACCTCGATCAGATCGCCGCCTAGCATGACCACATTCATGTCGGTATCGCAGGCGACATCCTCGGCGTAATCCAAATCCAACACCGGCACGCCTTGGTACATGCCGACCGAGATGGCGGCAACCGGCGCGCGCATCGCGGAGGCGGGGATCTTGCCCGCCGCCACCAGCCAATCGAGCGCATCATTTACCGCGACCCACGCGCCGGTGATGCTGGCGGTGCGCGTGCCGCCATCGGCTTGCAGGACATCGCAATCGACATGAATCGTGCGCTCGCCGAGTTTGCTTAGATCGACGGCTGCCCGCAACGACCGACCGATCAGGCGTTGGATCTCCTGCGTGCGTCCCGATTGCTTGCCGCGTGCAGCCTCGCGGTCGCCCCGGGTGTGCGTCGCGCGTGGCAACATGCCATATTCCGCCGTCACCCAACCGCCACCCGAGCCGCGTACATGCGGCGGCACCTTTTCGAGCACGCTGGCCGTACACAACACCCGGGTGTCGCCGCACTCGATCAACACCGCGCCCTCGGCGTGTTTGGTGTAGTTACGGGTGATGCGCACGCTGCGCAACTGGTCCAGCGCGCGGCCTGAGGGGCGAATAAGGTCGGTCATAGCGATCCTAACGAAGGATAAAGGCGCTATTTTACCCCCGCCAAGGCGCGAAACCATGCTCGACACCTCGTTTATCACAGCAAATCAGCTCTCGCCTCTATCCGTCATTCCCGCGCAGGCGGGAATCCAGCAGACACGATGAACTAGATTACCGCCTGCGCGGGAATGACGACGATGGATGAGCGCACTAAATTCCCGCCTGCGCTATCATCGCGTCCTTTGACGCCTTACCAAACGACGATATGTCCGCCATCCACAGCATGACCGGCTATGCCAGCCTCAGCGCCGACCTCGACAGCGGGCACCTGAGCCTAGATCTGCGCGCCGTCAACTCGCGCTTTCTAGAGTTCAACTTCCGTATGCCAGACGACCTGCGCGGCCTCGAAGCGGTCCTGCGTGAACGCATCAGCGCCTGCGTCGCGCGTGGCAAACTCGAATGCCGCATCAATTTTCAGCCACGCACGCGGGCTGCTCAAACGACACTCGACCAGGCCGCCCTCCTGCAACTGGTGCAACTGACCGCACAGGCTCAGGCCGTCGCCCCCACCGCATCCCCCCTCACGCTCGGCGAGATGCTGCGTTGGCCGGGCATCCTCAGCGAGACCGCCCTCGACCTCGAGGTCATACAACAGGCCATTCTGGAACGGCTAGCCCCCCTACTCGCCGACTTCAACGCCAGCCGTGCGCGCGAGGGTGAAAAACTCGCCGCCGTCTTGCGCGAGCGCAGCGTCGCCATCCGCGCCTACGCCACGCAACTGCGACCGCGCGTCCCCGAGATCGTCGCGGCCTACCGCGAAAAACTGCAACAACGGCTCAGCGAGATGACCCACGCGTTCGATAGCGACCGCGTCCTGCAAGAGGTCGCCCTCTACGCGCAAAAGGTCGATGTCGACGAAGAGCTCGACCGCCTGCTCGCCCACTTGAGCGAGATCGAACGCACCCTCAGTCGCGGCGGCCCAGCCGGAAAACGCCTCGATTTTTTGATGCAAGAACTCGGCCGCGAGGCCAACACCCTAGGCTCCAAGGCCGGCGCACTCGACATCGCCCACACCGCTGTCGAGCTTAAAGTACTCATCGAACAGATGCGCGAACAGATCCAAAACATTGAATAGAAAGTCCCCCATGTCAGGCAACCTCTTTATCGTCGCCGCCCCTTCGGGCGCCGGAAAATCCAGTTTAGTGAAGGCCTTGCTGGCCCAAGACCCGCACATCCACCTGTCGATCTCGCACACCACACGCGCGCCGCGCCCCGGCGAGGCGAACGGCCGCGAATATCACTTCGTCAGCCGCGAGGTCTTCACGGCGATGCAGTCACGCGGTGAATTTCTCGAAAGTGCCGAGGTCTATGGCAACTTTTACGGGACCAGCCTCGCCGGCATCGCGACACAACGCGCCGCTGGCCACGACATCCTGCTCGAGATCGACTGGCAAGGTGCCGCACGGGTCAAGGCCTTGATCGTTGATGCCGTCGGTATCTTCATCCTGCCGCCCTCCTTGGCCGCCCTCAAAAGCCGTCTCGAAGGGCGCGGCCAAGATAGCGTCGAGATCATCCAAGGACGGCTGGCCGCCGCGCAGGACGATATCGCCCACGCCGAGGGCTTCGATTTTGTCATCATCAACGACCAGTTCGAGACCGCCGTAGACGACCTTACCGCACTATGCCGTAGCCAACGCCTCTATCAACGCGCCGAAACGCACACCTTAATCGCCGCTTTACTGGCAAGTTAAGGTAAAATCGCCCCTCATTCATAAAGGAAACCCCATGGCTCGCATAACCGTTGACGATTGCATCGCCAAGATCCCTAACCGTTTCGAGATGACCCTGACCGCCAGTTGGCGCGCCCGTCGTATCTCCACCGGCCACGAGCCGCGTGTTGAGGCCAACCGCGACAAGCCCGCCGTCATCGCCCTGCGCGAGATCGCGGAAGGCAAGACGGGCATCGAAGAACTGCGTCGCGTTCAGTCCTAAACCTAAGTCGGCGGCTACGGTAGACGCGCCCTAGCATGACGCCCTTGCCTGACACCCCCGACTACCTCAAGACTGAGGACGCGCACCTTTTTCAACGCGCCTACGCCTACAGTGCCGCCGCCCATACGGGGCAGGTGCGCGCCGACGGTACCGAATACATCACCCATCCACTCGCCGTAGCCCAAATCTTGGCTACCTGGCACATGGACGCACAGACCTTGGTCGCCGCCCTGCTGCACGATGTGGTCGAAGATACGGATATTTCCCACGCCGACATCGCCGAACACTTTGGCGAGGCTATCGCCAGCTTAGTCGATGGCGTCACCAAACTCGACCAAATCCACTTTGAAAGCAAGGCCGAGGCGCAAGCGGAAAACTTCCGCAAGATGTTGCTCGCCATGTCGCGCGATGTGCGCGTCATCCTCATCAAGCTCGCCGACCGCTGTCACAACATGCGCACCTTGGGGGCGATGGCCGAGGACAAACGGCAACGCATCGCGCAAGAAACGATCGACATCTACGCCCCGATCGCCAACCGGCTCGGCCTCAACCAGCTCTACCAAGAGCTTGAAAACACGGCCTTTCGCAACCTCCATCCGACGCGCTACAAGGTCTTAGAAAAGGCCCTCCTAGAGGCGCGCATCGATCAAGCCACCGTCTTAGAAAAGATCCGCACCGACATCCAAGACGGCCTCACCCAGGTCGGCCTAAGCACCGAGGTCACCCGGCGCGAGAAACACCTCGCCAGCATCCATCGCAAGATGCAGACCAAACACCTCACCTTCGCCGAGGTGTACGACATCTACGGTTTTCGCGTCATCACCGACACCTCACTCGCCTGCTATACCGCGCTCGGCGTCTTACACAGCCTCTACAAACCCATCCCCGGCAAGTTCAAAGACTACATCGCCATCGGCAAGGCCAATGGCTACCAATCGCTACACACCACCGTCTTCGGCCCCTTCGGTGCGCCCATCGAGGTGCAGATCCGCAGTCGCGAGATGCACCGCATCGCCGAGTCGGGCGTCGCCTCGCACTGGATGTACAAATCGGCCGAGGGCGAACTCTCCCGCGCCCAACAGCAAACCCACAAATGGCTGCAAGGCCTGCTCGACATCCAAGCCGACAGCCGCGACTCCAGCGATTTTCTCGAACACATCAAGGTCGATCTCTTTCCGGATGCCGTCTATGTCTTCACCCCCAAAGGTAAGATCATGTCCCTGCCCCGGGGCGCGACCGTCATCGACTTTGCCTACGCCGTGCACACCACCATCGGCAACCATTGCCAATCGGCACGCATCAATGGCAATCTTGCGCCCCTCTCCACCCCCTTAAGCAACGGCGACCGGGTCGAGATCATCACCGACGCACAGGCCCTTCCCAACCCTGCGTGGGCGCATTTCGCCTACACCGGCAAGGCCCGTGCGCAGATTCGCAGCGCACTCAAACACGCCAATCAACAAGACTCCGAGGCCTTGGGCGGTCTCTTATTAGGCCAAGCCTTCCGCGCCTTTAGCGCTGACCCAAACGAACTTACCGATAAACAATGGAAAAAATACACCCGCGACACAGGGCGTACACGCGTTGAAACTCTCATCGACATCGGCCTAGGAAAACAACTGGGCGTTGTCGTGGCACGCCAGTTACTCGCCCGTGTCGAAGGCCCGTCCGGGCGTTATATCCATACATCAGGCCCGCTCTTGATTCGTGGCAGCGAAGGCATCGCCGTACGCATGGGCCATTGTTGTGACCCCATCCCCGGCGACCACATCATCGGCCAGATCAAAAAAGGCCAAGGCCTCATCATCCACACCCACGAATGCCCACAGGTAAAACACTACCGCGAAGCCCCCGACAAATGGATCGATGTCGAATGGGCGGCTGAACTTGACCGCATCTTCCGCGTCACCATCCGCGTCATCGCCCTCAATCAGCGCGGCGTCTTGGCCAGCGTAGCCAGCGTGATCGCGGCAGAAGGCTCCAATATCGACGATGTTCACATAGTCGAAGACACAGGTGGCGCGCACACCCAGATCATCTTCACCGTCCAAGTCCAAAACCGCGCCCACCTCTCGCGCCTGATGCGTGCCATGCGCGCCCTGCCCGAGGTCTCCCGCATCCATCACCTACGCAATGCCGATCACGCCCATCCCGCACCTCACCCCAGTAAAGAACCCTAACCATGCCCCAACGCCAGATCATCGTCACCGCCAACGCCCCCGCTGCCATCGGCACCTACTCGCAAGCCGTGCGCGTCGATCAAACCGTCTATCTCTCCGGCCAGATCGGCCTAGACCCCGCCAGCATGCAGATGGTTGAAGGCATCGAGGCGCAGATCCACCGCGTCTTCGCCAACCTGCACGCGGTCACGGTGGCCGCCGGCGGCGACCTAAACGACATCGTCAAACTCAATGTCTTCCTCACCGACCTCGGCCACTTCGCCAAGGTCAACGAGATCATGGCGCAATACTTCCAGCAGCCCTACCCCGCCCGCGCCGCCGTTGGCGTTGCCAGTTTGCCCCGTGGCGCGTTGGTCGAGGCCGATGGCGTGATGGTCTTAGGGTGTAACGCCTAGGCACCTCCGCGTGAAAGACGACCTCCATCGTCAACTCGGCCTCTCTAGGGCCGAAGAACTGCTTTTACACCTCCCCTTGCGCTATGAGGACGAGACGCGGCTCACCCCTTTTGCGCGCCTGCACAGCGGCCTAACCGCGCAGACGGAAGGACGCATCACCCACGCCGAGACACAACGCGGCGGCAGTCTTCTCTTCGACCTTGAGGACGAGGCTGGCAACAGCCTACGCATCCGCCTCCTGCATACGCGCCCCAACCAACGCAACGCCCTCAGCCTCGGCGCCCGCGTGCGCGTCTTTGGCGAGGCGCGTCCGGGTCTGTATGGGCTGGAGATGGTGCATCCGCGCTACCGTATCTGCACCGCCGCCACTCGTCTGCCGACCACGCTAACACCGGTTTACCCCAGCGTCGCCGCCGTGCCGCAATACAAACTGCGCCTAGCCATCGATGCACTGCTCGCCGAGGTTGATCTCAGCGACACCGTTCCCGAGGCCTTGCGCCCTAATCTGCCCGAGTTCGCTGCCAGTCTGCGTTTTCTGCACCATCCCCCGCCCAACGCCGATACCGCCCTTTTAGAGGCGCGGCTAGGCCCCGCGTGGGCGCGTCTCAAGCTCGATGAACTCTTAGCGCAACAACTCTCGCTCCACCTATCGGCCCAACAACGCGATCACTTACAAGCGCCGATACTGATCGACGCCGATGGCCTTGCCGAACGCCTCACGCGCGAGTTCCCCTTCAGCCTCACCGCCGCGCAAGCGCGTTGCATAGACGAGATCCGCCACGACCTCGCCCAAGACCACCCCATGCACCGCCTCTTGCAAGGTGATGTCGGCAGCGGCAAGACCTGCGTCGCCGCCGCCGTCAGCGCGATCGCGGTGGGTAGCGGCGCTCAAGTCGCCGTCATGGCCCCGACCGAATTACTCGCCGAGCAACTCGCGCAAAAATTCATCCACTGGTTCACACCGCTGGGCATCCCCGTCGCAACGCTCACCGCCGCCGTCAAAGGTCGCGCCCGCACGGCGCAACTCGCCGCCCTCCGTGAGGGCACGGCGCGCATCGCCGTCGGCACCCACGCCTTGTTTCAAGACGAGGTGATATTTCAAAACCTACAACTGGTCATCGTCGACGAACAACACCGCTTCGGGGTCGAACAACGCCTCGCCCTGCGCCAAAAGGGCGCGTTTGATCACACCCCGCACCTCTTGATGATGTCCGCCACGCCCATCCCGCGCAGCCTAGCGATGAGCTATTTCGCTGACCTCGCCGTCTCCAGTATCGACACCCTGCCACCGGGTCGCACGGCCATCGACACCCGCGTCATGTCGAGCGCAAAACGCGACGAGATCATCCTGCGCCTGCGCGCATTTTGTCGTGGCGATGCACACACAGGCGGACAAGCCTACTGGGTCTGCCCCCTGATCGAAGAATCCGAAAAACTCGACCTCAAGGCCGCCATCGACGCCCACGCCGAGATCAGCGCGGCCCTACCCGAAATCGAAGTCGGCCTCGCCCATGGCCGCATGAAGGCAACAGAAAAAGCCGCCGTCATGGCCGCATTTAAGGCCGGCGAGATCGACATCCTCGTCGCCACCACCGTCATCGAGGTCGGCGTCGATGTGCCCAACGCCAGCCTCATGGTCATCGAACACGCCGAGCGCATGGGCCTCGCGCAACTACACCAATTGCGTGGCCGCGTCGGTCGCGGTGCGCGCGCCTCGATCTGCGTCTTACTCTACAGCCAGCCCTTGGGGGCCATCGCCAGAGAACGGCTCAACATCATCAAGAACAGCCAAGACGGCTTCGAGATCGCCCGCCACGACCTGCGCCTGCGCGGCCCCGGCGAACGCCTAGGCGCCAAACAATCCGGCGCACACCTGCTGCGTTTTGCCGACATCGAGGCCGATAGCGGGCTCTTACAACAGGCCAGCGACATCGCCACCGTCATGCTCGACACACAGCCCGACGCGGTTGAACGCCACCTCGCGCGTTGGCTTTCCGGCGGCGTGGAACGACTGAATGCCTGACAGCGTTACCACTGCAGCGTAGGAGCCAGCTTGCTGGCGAATGGGATATCAAATGGGACACGGTCAAATGGGACACGGCACTATTCGCGGGCAAGCCCGCTTCTACGGGGCGATCAACAACTGTTTCTAGGTTTATTCGTCATTCCCGCGCAGGCGAGAATCCAGACACCTCCGTTCCCGCTCACGCGGTAATGACGATAATTCAATGGGTTATCGTCATTACAAATTCACTCTGAATGCCTGACGCGCCCAGTCGCCTTCGCGTAAAATCCGCCCATGCGCTGGCATCCACATCTCGAGGCATCCACCCCGTATCACCCTTGGCTGACCACGCCCGGTTCGTTGACGGCACGCTTGCGTCAGCACTGCCCCCAATTCAATGTCGAACGCCTACGCCAAGGCCATGCCCGACCGTTTAACGACGAAGGGGCCGTCATCGGCTTGCCGCGTCCTGCCTACGCCTTGGTGCGCGAGGTCGTCCTGCGTTGCGGCGAACGACCCTTGGTGTTCGCCCACAGCATCACCCCGCTGAACGCCCTTGATGGCGCGTGGCGCGAGATCGTCGGCCTTGGTAATCGACCGCTAGGCGACGCGCTGTTCTCCAACCCACGCATCCAACGCCAAGCCCTTGCCTTTGCCCGCATCGACGCCCGTCATCCACTGTATCGTGCGGCGGCCAAGCATCTTGAGATCGCCCCGCAAACCGTGTGGGCGCGCCGTTCGTTGTTTTTATTACACAATGCACCGCTCCTCGTCAGCGAAGTCTTTCTACCGGGGTTAATCGCCCCATGACCCTGCGTGCCCGTCTCCTCCTTTATGCCCGCCTGACGCGGCTTAACAAACCCATCGGCATCCTGCTCTTAGCGTGGCCGACGCTGTGGGGTCTATGGTTCGCCGCTGACGGTGTGCCGCCGCTCAGCCTCCTCGTCACCTTTGTCGTCGGCGTGATCTTAATGCGCTCCGCCGGATGCGCCATCAACGATTATGCCGATCGTCACTTTGACGGCCATGTGGAACGCACCCGCAACCGCCCCTTAGCCACGGGCGAGATCAAGCCACAGGAAGCCGTCATCGTCGCCCTCGTCTTGACGCTCTTAGCCTTGTTGCTCATCGTCCCCATACTCACCCCGCTCTTGGCCGGATTGGCCATCCTTGCCGCCTTCCTCGCCGCCAGCTACCCGTTCACCAAACGCTTCCTCGCCATCCCACAGGCCTATTTAGGCATCGCCTTCGGCTTTGGCATCCCCATGGCCTACGCCGCCATCCAAGGCACGGTCCCCGCCGAGGCGTGGCTCTTGTTGCTCGCCAATATGTTCTGGAGCATCGCCTACGACACCGAATACGCCATGGTCGATCGTGCCGACGATCTTAAGATCGGCATCCGCACCGCCGCCATCACCTTGGGTCGTTTCGATGTCGCCGCCATCATGTGCTGCTACGCGGCCACCTTAGGGCTATTGGCCTGGGTCGGCCGCGACCTGGGTACCGCCTACTTTGCAGGCTTAACCATCGCCGCCGGCATTGCCGTCTATCACTACACCTTAATCCGCCAGCGCGACCCCGCCCGCTGTTTCAAGGCCTTTTTGCACAACACCTGGTTCGGCGCGGCGGTGTTTGTGGGCTTGGTGAGCCTCGATTTAGGCATGGCGGGCGCATGATACGACGGCCTCGCTAAGCCTCGCCGCCGCCTTTTTTCATAACCTTACCCTCCTCGGCGCGTTTGCGGCGCACCTCTTTAGGGTCGGCGATGAGGGGGCGGTAGATCTCGACGCGATCGTGATCGCGCACCACGGCATCGAGCTTGGCCAGTTTGTTCCAGATGCCGACCTTGTTCGCCCCGCTTAAATCGATCTCGGGATAATCGCGCAGAAAACCTGATCGTTCGATGGCATCGAAGACGGTCGCGCCATCCGGCAGCTCCACCTGGGTGACGGCCTGTTGCAAGGGCTGCGGATAAACAACTTCAACGGTATTCATACACTATCCATTAAAAATCAGCGTTCACCATAGACCTGCTCGGCGCGCTGGATAAAAGAATCGACCAAGGAACCGGCGATGTAACCAAAGACCGGCCCCAGCAGTGTGTCAAAGGCCGCATTGGCGAAGGTATAGTGCAAGCGAAACTCGATCTTACACGCCGCATCGCCCAAGGGGTGAAACAGCCAGCCGCCTTCCATGCGCCGGAACGGCCCGCTCTTGAGCTGAATCTGCATCTCCTCTGGCGCACGCTTGCTGTTGCGCGTGGTAAAGCTCTGCCGCAGGTGGTAATAATCGATGTGCAAGGTGGCCTCGGTCACGCCCGCGTCGCGCTCATGCAGCTCGGTGCGCCCGCACCACGGCAGAAACTGCGGATAGTCCTCGACGCGATCAACGAGGACAAACATCTCGGCGGGCGTGTAGGGCACTAGCACTGTTTTAATAACATCGGACATCGTGGCTATATCTAAACACCAAAGAACCGCTAAAATACACCACTCAACCCAACTACGCCACGCCTCGTCCTGTAAACCCCATGAGCATTGCTGAAAATAAAAAGGCCTTCCACGACTATTTCATCGAAGATCGCGTCGAGGCGGGCGTGATGTTTGAAGGTTGGGAGGTCAAGGCCATCCGCGCCGGGCGGGCACAGATCAAAGAAGCCTATGTCGTCATCCGTGGGGAGAGCTTATGGCTGATCGGCTGTCACATCTCGCCCCTGCCCGCCGCCTCCACCCATATCACCCCCGACCCGACGCGTAGCCGTAAGTTGTTGCTGCACGCGGCCGAGATCAAAAAGTTCATCATCCAGGTCGAACGCGCTGGCTACACCTTGGTGCCACTCAACCTGCACTACCAACGCGGCCGCATCAAACTGGAGGTCGGCCTCGCCAAAGGCAAGAAACAACACGACAAACGCGCCAGCGAAAAAGAGCGCGAATGGGATCGAGAAAAGCAACGCCTGATGCGTAAGGATGTGCGATGACCGTAATGGCGTTTACGGCGTCATTCCCGCGCAGGCGGGAATCCAGTTTCGTCACCCTAATTAGATTGTCAAACAGCGAACGCGGCCTTGATCAATGCACTGGATTCCCGATTACCCCCCTCGGGAATGACGATAAATCAATGGTGTTTAACGCCCCATGCCCCTACCTAACCTAACTGGCTACGCCGCCCTCATCGACGCTCGCTCGCCGAGCGAATACGCTGAGGACCACATCCCCGGCGCGATCAACCTGCCGGTGTTAAACGATGCCGAACGCGCTGAGGTCGGCACGATCTACACCCAAGTCTCCGCCTTTCAAGCCAAAAAGATCGGTGCAGCCTTGGTTTCCCGCAACATCGCCAGCCATCTCGAACACTATTTCAACGATAAGGCACGCGCATTCACCCCCCTCGTTTATTGCTGGCGCGGCGGCAACCGTAGTGGCGCGATGACCACCATCCTGCGCGCCGTCGGCTGGGGCGCCGTGCAACTCGAAGGCGGTTACAAGGCCTTCCGCCGTCAAGTCTTAGACGACCTCGTGCACCTCCCCGCCCGTTTTGACCTCCGCATCATCGGCGGCCCCACCGGCGTGGGCAAAAGCCTGCTGTTACGCGCCCTCGCGGAGGAAGGCGCGCAGGTGCTTGACCTCGAAGACCTCGCCGCACATAAAGGCTCGGTCTTGGGTCCCTACCCTGACCGCCCGCAACCCTCGCAAAAGTTTTTTGAGACCTTGATCTGGTCAGCCTTGTCCGGCTTCGACCCCAGCCGCCCGGTGTTTGTCGAGGCCGAGAGTAAACGCGTCGGCCGCGTCCATGTGCCCGATGCCCTGATCGCCGCGATGCGCGCCGCACCCATCATCCGCCTAGAGGCTACGCTGGCCGTGCGTGTCGCCTTGCTCAAAGCAGATTACGCCTACTACCTCGCCGACCCTGATGACCTCTGTCGCCAACTCGATTGCCTAACCGCCCTGCGTGGTCACGAGACGGTCGAACACTGGAAGACCCTAGCGCGTGACGGCGCGTGGGATGTCTTGGTTAACAATCTGCTCGAAGCGCATTACGACCCGCTCTACGCCCGCTCACTCGGTCAAAACTACACCGCCGAGACAACGACCGTCTTGCAACTAGATAGCCCGACCGCCGAGGCGTTCAGTGCCTTGGCGCGGCAAATAGCGCAGAGATAAGGCACACCGCCTCGGCCGCGATGCCCTCTTCGCGGCCGGCAAAACCTAATCGTTCCGTGGTCGTGGCCTTGACATTCACCGCGCTCAGCGCGATGCCGATGTCCGCCGCGATATTCGCCTGCATGGCGGGGATGTGCGGCGCCATCTTGGGCGCTTGAGCGATGATCGTCGCGTCCACATTGCCGACTTGCCAACCGTTTTGCGCCAATAAGGCGGCCACATGGCGTAGCAATAGACGGCTATCGATCCCCTTGTAACGCGCATCGCTATCGGGAAAATGGCGGCCAATATCGCCCAGACCCGCTGCGCCCAAGAGCGCATCGCAGATCGCGTGGAGCAAGACATCGGCATCCGAGTGACCGAGCAGGCCCACAGGATGGTCGATCGTGACCCCACCAATGATGCACGCACGACCGGCGGCAAAGGCGTGAACATCCAGACCGTGACCGATGCGGAAGGCGGGGGGCAATAAGGTGGGGCTAACTGACATAGCGACTCTCCAACAGGTACAATGCGCGTCTTATTTAATCACACGCGCAACAATGATACTTTACGGCATCCCTAACTGTAGCACGGTCAAAAAGGCACGCGCGTGGCTAGATGCACACACCATCGCCCATCGCTTCCACGATTTTAAGCGCGATGGCCTGCCCGAGGCCGCGTTACAGCGCTGGATGGCCGTGCACGGTTGGGAAGCTGTCTTGAACCGTAAAGGTCAAACTTGGCGTCATTTTTCTGACGCTCAACGCGCCAGCGTGGTTGATGCCGCCACTGCGCTTGCCCTCATGGCGATCAACCCTAGCGTCATCAAACGCCCCATCCTAGACCGCGAAGACAGCGCCACACTGGGCTTTAGCGAGACCACCTACGCCACCCTGTTTGGACGCTGACCATGTACGATAACGCTAACGATAACGCCATCGCCTACACCCGCCACCTCATCGCGCAGCCCTCAAAGACCCCCGATGATGCCGGCTGTCAGGCGTGGTTGGGCGAACGACTCGTCACACTAGGTTTTCGCCTAGAGCAGATCAATCGCGGCGAGACCACTAACCTGTGGGCGGTGCGCGATCATTCGCAGGGCAGCGGCCCCCTACTCTGCTTTGCCGGGCATACCGATGTCGTCCCCACTGGTCCGCTAGAGAAATGGACCTCCGCCCCCTTCACCCCGACCGAGCGCGATGGGCAACTCTATGGCCGAGGCGCGGCCGACATGAAGGGCTCCATCGCCGCCTTCCTCGCCGCCACCGAGGCCTTTGTCGCCGAGCATCCCCACGCCCCCGGTCGCATCGCCTTTTTGATCACCTCGGACGAAGAAGGCCCCGCCTTAGACGGCACCACCTGCGTGGTCGAGACCTTGAAGGCGCGCGGCGAGCGCATCGACTATTGCATCGTCGGCGAACCCACCTGCGTCACGCAGCTCGGCGACACCCTTAAAAACGGTCGGCGCGGCTCTTTGCATGGTCGCCTGACGGTGCAAGGCATCCAAGGCCACATCGCCTATCCCGAGAAGGTCAAAAACCCTATCCACCTCGCCGCACCCGCCATCGCCGATCTGGCAGCTACGCAATGGGACAACGGCAACGAATTCTTCCCGCCGACCACTTGGCAGTGCTCCAATATCCACGGCGGCACCGGCGCGACCAATGTCGTCCCCGGCACGGCCCTAATCGTCTTCAACTTCCGCCATGGCACGGTCAGCCCGGTTGACAGCCTAAAACACCGCGTCCACGCCATCCTCGACGGCCACGGCCTAAACTACACCCTAGATTGGGAGATCGGCGCACAGCCCTTCTTGACCGGCCGTGGGGCCTTGGTCAACGCCTTAAGCGCGGCCATCCAGACACACACCGGCATCACACCCACGCTGTCCACCACCGGCGGCACCTCGGACGGTCGCTTCATCATCGACATCTGCGACGAGGTGGTCGAATTTGGTCCCATCAACGCCTCGATCCACCAAATCGACGAGCATGTCGGGCTCGATGAACTACGCGGCCTGACCGCCATCTACTATCACACGCTGGAGACATTACTTGTCTAACCTCACCACACTAGCCACCGTCCGTGACTGGCTGCGCTACGCCGTCTCGCGCTTTAACGCCGCCCACTTAAGCTTTGGTCACGGCACCGATAACGCCTATGACGAGGCGGTGTGGCTGATCCTCTCCAGCCTGCACCTGCCCGTCGATCAACTCGCGCCCTTCTTGGATGCCCACCTGTTAACGCACGAACGCACCCTGTTGGCCGAACGCATCGAACGGCGGGTCACGGAACGCATCCCCACCGCCTATCTGGTCGGCGAGGCCTGGCTGCACGGCCTGCGTTTCGAGGTCACCCCCGCCGTCATCGTGCCGCGCTCCTTCTTGGCGGGGATGATCTTAGAACGCCTCGCCCCGTGGCTAGACGAGACCCAACCCGTCACGCACGCGCTCGATCTCTGCACCGGTTCTGGCTGCCTCGCCATCCTCCTCGCCCATGTCTTCCCCGAGGCCAAGATCGATGCTATCGACCTGTCGCCCGAGGCCTTGGCCGTCGCCCGACGCAATGTCGATCAACATGGCGTGGTCGAGCGTGTACGGCTCATCGAATCCGACCTCTTCACCGCCGTGCCCGAGCAACGCTGGGACCTCATCGTCTCCAATCCGCCCTATGTCGATGCCGCCGCGATGACCGCCCTGCCGAGCGAATATCGCCACGAACCCACGCTGGCCCTCGCCAGCGGTACCGACGGCCTCGATGCCACGCGCACGATCCTCGCCGAGGCCAAACGACACCTCAACCCCGGTGGCCTGTTGATCGTCGAGATCGGCCACAACCGCGCCGCACTCGAGGCCGCCTTCCCCACGCTGAGCTTTACTTGGCCCGAGCTAGACGGCGGTGACGACATGGTTTTTGTCCTGACGCGCGAACAACTGCCCTAATTCTTTACCACCCCCCTATAATTCGTCCGCCCATTTAACAAGGCTCATTTAACAAGGATATGCCATGCAAGAATTCGATCTGTTTCTAAGCTCCATCGGTGCCTTCTGGTCTGAACTGGCTGGCTTTCTGCCACAAGTTCTCATCGCCATCGCCTTATTATTCCTCGGCTGGATCTTCGCCAAACTCGTGCGCACGGGGACGATGCGTCTTTTACGCGCGCTCAAGTTTGACCGCGCCACCGAAAAATCCGGGCTAGAGTCCTTCCTAAAACACGCCGACCTCGATGTCTCGGTCGCCAGCATCATCGGTAATCTCGTCTATTGGCTCATCATCTTGGTGATGATCGTGACCGTCGCCAACTCGCTGGGGCTTTCCATGGTGGCCGAATTGTTCAACCGCATCGTGCTCTACATCCCCAATGTCATCATCGCCATCTTGGTCTTGGTCTTTGGCACCATCTTGGCGCGCTTCATCAACCGCCTGGTGTTTGCCTGGCTCAACAACATCGGCTTTGACGGCGCGTTGACCGTCTCCACCTTCTCGGAGTACGCCATCGTCGTGTTCGTGTTCTTCGCCGCGGTCGAGCAATTGCAGATCGCCAACGAACTCATCACCGCCGCCTTCATCATCGCCTTCGGCGCCATCGGCCTGGCCTTCGCCATCGCCGTCGGCCTCGGTGCCAAAGAGACCGCCCAACGCAACATCGAGAAACTGTTCAAGGATTAAGCCATGCCTTACCGCCCTGCCCTGTTGCCCTTGCTCTTGGCATGGGTGACAGGCGGGCTAGCGTCATCCGTCGTGGCCGCACCGCCCTCAGGTTTGGACAGCAGCGGCCTAAAGGCCTGGGCACAGTACCAAAAAGAGCCTTTGCACCGCGCCTTTGCCATCGCCCCCGGCGGGCATTGGGGCTGGCGTTCGGGCCTCACCGACGCCAACCAAGCGACGGAAGAGGCCTTGGCGGCCTGCCAAGAAAACAGTGCGGTCACCTGCCTAAGCTACGACCTCAATGGGCGCACGATGCTATCGGCCACCCGCTGGGCCGAGGCCCTCGCGCCCTATCCCCGTCACACGGCCACGCACACAGGCACCCGGCGCGGCCAGCGTTTCCCCGACCTTCGCCTCCGCGATGCACAGGGCCAGCGCATCCCCCCGGCGCGCCTCACGGTGGTGCATTTCTGGGGTTCATGGTGTCCGCCCTGCGTCAAAGAGATGCCCGAGATCGCACGCCTGCAAAGACACTTGGCGCACGACACCCGCATCCGCTTCAGCCTCATCCCCTTGCGAGAACCCGTAAGCGCCAGCCAAGCCTGGTTGCGTTCGCGCAAACTCACGCTAGCGCTCACCCACGCCGAGACAGCCCCGGGGAAAGAGGCGGCCCTCGTGCTCAGTAACGGTCAAACCCTCCCCGATCGCCAAATCGCACCGGTCTTCCCCAGCACCTATCTGCTCGATGGCAACGGGGTCGTGATCTTCTCCCAGCACGGCCCTATCCACGACTGGGCCAGCCTCGCCCCCCTCCTGCGCCACGCCGCGCAACACGCGGGACGCTAGCGCACAAAAAACGGCAACCTAGGTTGCCGTTTTTAACTCAAGGCTTAATCCGTCTTGGCTTAATCCGTCTCTTCCCACCCGGTAATCATGGCCTTGATATGCGCCGTCGGGGTGTGGCCGGCGGTCGTCAGGTAGACATGGGCGATCAAGAAGACCAGCATCATGAAGGCGAAGGCGACATGGAAGAAGGCCACCCACTCCAAGGTCAACAGGGTATCCCAGCCCCACGCCGTCCACTGGTCATAGAACAGATAGGCCCAGCCGGTGATCCAGATGCCCGGGCCTATCATCAGCAAGACCCACAAATACGCCAAGCGTTGCAGCGGGTTGTGCTTTTTCAGTTGTGTTGTCTTGAACGGGTGCGGGGCGTGGGTAAAGATGCCGACCGCGTAATATTTGATCATGGCATCGACCTTTTGCAGGGTCGGGATATATTGTTTCCACTCGCCGGTGGTGAAGTGCCAGAAGATGGCAAAACACCACAAACCCACCAAGGCCCAGGCCGCCACGGTGTGCACCTCGACCGCATCGGCAAAGCCCATCAGCGTATAGCTGCCGTGCACCTCAAAGCCGGTGATCAGCATGGTGATGATGAGGCCGGCCTGTGACCAATGCCAGAAACGCTCAAACAGCTTGAATACATAGATCTTGTTAGTCATTTTAGCGCTCCTTTAATGGGTCTTAGCGGCCGACTTGCGGGCGACATAGATACGCCCCGCACCGTGTGCCAACATGCCTAACAAGGTCAGTCCGGCGATGCTCCAACCGATGAGGTCTAGCCAATAGTTGGCGCGACGGCCCGGCATGTAGATGCCTTCCACCTTGTCCAAACGGCCCACGCCAGTCTGCGGCTGGTGACACTGGGCGCAGGTCAAGGCATCGCCCTTGGGCGCGACCATATGGGTGATCGGCCATGACATCTCGGTCTCCACAAAGGCGTGCTTACCGCTATACGGGATGCCCGACTCTTTCGCACCGCGCTCCAAGGCCTTCTCCCAATCGAGATTGACCCAATAGGCATCCTTATTGTCCGGCGTACCATAGGCTTGGAAGATGACCAACTGATTAGTGCCGACATCGTAGGGCTGCTTGCCGACAAAACGCTTGATCGGCCAGATCTTAGATTTACCGTCGTCTGCGCTGCCTTCAAAGCTGTTGATCTTGATCACCTTAGTCGGATCCAGCTTGGTGTCGCGCAGGGTGTAGTTCACCTTGCCGTTAAACCAGACATACTGCGGGATGACATTAGACTCGTAGGTAAAATCCCCCTTGCGGCTGTCATAGGCATCGTGATGACCCGTGCTGTCCTTGATCTTGAGATGCTTGCCGTCCGCATCGCGTTTACCTGCGGTGGACCAGTCCCAACTCATCTTGGTCGGCTGGGCACGCGCAAACTCAGGGATATGGCAGGTCTGGCAGGCGATCTTGTTGGAATGTCCATTCAGGCGCGCATTCGTCTTATGCGGGGCCGTGGTGTGACACGATTGACAGGTCGCCGGGTTACCATCCGCCTTGCCACGAATATGCTTCTTCGTGTCATTCGCCGTCACCGCATAACGGCTACCGGGCACCTCGTGCGACGAGGTCTTATGGCATTCACTACAGGTGAAGTTCAACCCATCCTTGGCCATGTGGACATCGAGGTATTTACTCGGCTGTTTCAGCGAGCTGTCGAGATCGCCATGTTTAACCGCATCGCCACCGCCACCATAAAAGTGACACGCGCCACAGGTAGCGCGGCTGGTCTTACCCACATTCTGCGCGACAAATTTGAGATCGGTCGCGGGGACGATCTCGCCCGACTTAGGCGGATACTCGGTGTCCTTGTAGGGCGGATGACCGGCTAGGCCCGGCAACTTACGGTAACTCCCCGTGGTGTCATGGCAGACCAGGCAATCCACATTGTCCTGTTTGGCAAAATCAAACTTATTGTCTTTCCAGCCATAACCCACATGACAAGCCGTGCAAAACGCTTGATTGGACTCCACCGCCGTACAGAAGTTGTTGATGACATGTTTCTTGCCCAACTTCTGATTAGTCTGCGGATTGAGGTATTCCCAAGACCAGTGCTTGGTGTGCATGACCTGCGTCGCTGCCTCGTTATGACACTTCAGGCAGGCCTTAGTAACCTCAGGGCCAGAGGCAAAGCCCTGTTGCAACTCCTTAAATTTAGCGTGGTCCGCCGTCGATGTCGTCTTCGGTTTTACGAAGACCGGCTTCTCGGCCTTGACCTCGGTCTTGGCCGCCGCGGCCGGCGCCTCGCTACTGATGGCCGGCGTGACCGCCACCAGCAGGCTTGCCGCAAGCGCTAGGATAGTTGTTATCAATTTCATCATCGTTCCCCTGTTGGATTCTCAGACATCAACGATTAACAACCGCCGCCGCCACCACCCGCGCCACCGGCAGGCCCGGCCTTAGGCAGGATCATCTGCGGTGCAGGCAACTTAGGATCGAAGACCAAGAAGCGTTGTTGGTCTTTAGCGACCTCGCCCATCACCTCGCTGACCAAGGGTCCGAACATCATGCCCATCAAGCCCGCATTCATCGTGCCGATATAGACCTTACCATCTTGTTTTTTGTAGACCGAGATCTTGCACGGCATCAGGATAGAGAGGATGCGTAGGTCGTCATCTTTTAAGATCGGGGCCGAATATTTGGTGCTACATATCTCGACCATCATCGCTGGCAAGACATTGCCGCCGTCGTTTTGCACCGCCTTGGCCACATTGCGCAGGCCCACCAAGGCCCAGCCCTTGGCCTTAAGCTCAGGATTATCTTCCACATTATGCTGAATACGCGCGATGGTCTCTTCAAAACCATAGGGACTTTCGATCTCGCTGAACATCATCTTAGGCATCATCTGCCAGCCGACCAAGGCCACGACAATAACACCCGCAAAGAAACTACCTAATACTTTCAACATGATCTTCTCCTGTAAGCGCACCTATTACGAACATAAAGTTCAAAGCCCGATGGGACACGGACTCATCATTATATTAACACATACAGATCCTGTTTGTCATAAGCAATTCCGCTAAACAACACTATCTGGACGCGGGGATGACGCGCACGAGGCGAACGCATCGCCTCCGCCTGTGACCCTTATCAGCCGGGTCGCCGCGCCTGTGCGCGCGAACGCTTGAGCGGACGCGGTGCGCCGGGCTTGGCCAGGCCACAGGCCTCGACCAATTGCGCGGCCGCGCGCTCATCGAGTTCCATATACTGGCCCCGACGCAGGCGCGGTGGCAATGAGACCGGGCCGAAACGCACGCGAATCAAACGGCTCACCGTCAGGCCCAAGGCCTCAATCAAACGCCGCACCTCGCGATTACGGCCTTCCGAGAGGGTCAGGCGGTACCACTGATTGGCCGCCTCCTCGTCGCCACTCGCAATGACGACACCCGTGGCCTTGGCGACACCATCATCTAACTCGATGCCGGCCAACAGTTGCTGGATCTGCGCCGGGGTCAGGCCGCCCAAGACGCGCACGGCATATTCTCTATCCATACTATAACGCGGGTGCATCATGTGATTGGCCAGCTCGCCACTGGTGGTGAAGATCAACAGACCTTCGGTGTTGACATCCAGGCGCCCCACGGCCACCCAGCGTTGGCCGCGCAGACGCGGCAGCTGGTCAAAGACGCTGATACGGCCACCCGGGTCATCACGGGAGACGATCTCGCCCTCGGGTTTGTGATAGAGCAAGACCCGCGCCATCTGTTCTTTGATATCCCAATTCAGACGGATCTCGTGGCCTTGCACGCGCACCCGATCGCCACGCTGGCAACGCGCCCCAATCTCAGCGATCTTACCGTTGACGCTCACCTGCCCGGCCGCAATCGCCGTCTCCATCTCGCGCCGCGAACCGGCGCCGGCCTCAGCGAGCTTTTTATGCAGGCGCTCGCCCGCGCCACCGCCGCCCGTCTTAGCAGGCAGGTCTGACTCGTCATCCTCGGCGGGCCGTTCAAAATACGCTGTTTTATTCTTCATCTTCCAACTCTTCTTCCAATACTTTATCTAAAAACGGCAATTCGGCCGTCCCCGACGGCAGCGTCGCACCCACCTCGGGCAACGGCGGCAACTCCACCAAGGCACAGAGACCTAAGTCACTCAAAAACTGTTTCGTCGTGCCATATAAAGCGGGCCGACCGGGAACATCCCGATGCCCCACCGCCTCGATCCAGCCACGCTCTAGCAAGGTTTTAACAATCGCCGCACTCACCGCCACACCGCGCACCGCCTCGATATCACCGCGCGTCACCGGCTGGCGATAGGCGATGATGGTCAAGGTCTCCAAGGTCGCCCGCGAATAACGCGGCGGCGCAACGGGGTTCAAGCGTTCCAGCCACGGCTGCATCTCGGTCACCGTCTGAAAACGCCAACCCTCCGCCACCTGCACCAACTGCACCGCCCTGCCCTGCCAATCGGCCTGCAGCTCATCCAAGGTCCGCCGCAACACCTCCGCGCTATACGCATCCCCCAACATCTGGCGTAGACGCGCCAACGACAAGGCCTCGGCGCTCGCCAACAACACCCCCTCAAGCAGGCGTTTTAGGGCAATCGGGTCAACGGGGGCCAGCGGCGTACTCATTCCCCGCATTATCCCGCATTTATGGTGGGTAAACGCACATGAATAGGTGCAAATGCCTCCACTTGCGTTAATTCCAGCAAACGCTCCCGGGCGAGTTCCAACATCGCCAGGAAGGTCACAATCAACTCGGGGCGGCCATACGCCTGCGGGAAGAGGTCCGTAAACAAGGTATGGGGCTGGCTGGCCAAGTATCTCAAGATGCGGCTCATATGTTCGCGCACCGAGAGCTCTTGCCGGCCGATGCGATGATGCCGATTCATCCGCGCCCGTTGCAAGATCGCCTCCCACGCATGGCGCAGATCCTCGGCGCTCACCTCCGGCAGATGGCTCATGGTCATGCGCTCCACCCACACCGAGACGGGCTGAAAGTCGCGCCCCACGCGTGGCCACGCATCCAAGCCCCGCGCCCCGAGCCGTATCTGCTCATAGTCCAGCAAACGACGCACCAACTCGGCACGCGGGTCTAGGCTTTCGTCCACCTCCGCCTCTTTAGCTGGACGCGGCAAGAGCATGCGCGACTTGATCTCCAACAACATCGCCGCCATCACCAGATACTCCGCCGCCAGATCAAGGCGACGCGTGCGCACGACCTCGATATAGTCAATATATTGCCGCGTCAGATCGGCCATGGGGATATCAAGGATATCGACATCGTTGCGGCGAATCAGCCACCACAACAGGTCCAGCGGCCCTTCAAAGGCCTCCAACAAGACCTCCATCGCCTCCGGCGGGATGTACAGATCCTGCGGCAAGTCCAGCCACGGCTGACCCAACACCCGCGCAAGGGGTTCTACCGGCGCATCAACAACAGCTTCTATACAGGTGTCCACCATAGGAAGACTTTAACGCCTTTTATCCCCCGCGTCGCCAAAAACAAGCCGTGCCACATCGCGATAATGCTTCGCAAAGTGCACCGTCAGACCAGCGCGGACAAACTCCGGCAGGCGTTCAAAGTCGCGCCGATTGTCGTCTGGCAAGATCAACTCCATCACCCCGATGCGCTTGGCAGCGATGCACTTCTCGCGGATACCGCCCACCGGCAAGACCTGGCCGGTCAAGGTCAGCTCGCCGGTCATCGCCAAGGGTCGCGCAATCCGCTCGTCACGCGCCAAGGACAACAAGGCCGTCGCCATCGTCACGCCCGCCGACGGCCCATCCTTGGGCGTCGCCCCTTCCGGCACATGCAGATGCACAAAGGCCGCGTCAAAGAACTTAGGGTCGCCCTTATAGGCCTTGAGGTGGCTCGAGATATACGAATAGGCGATCTCGGCCGATTCCTTCATCACATCGCCCAATTGCCCGGTCATCTTAAAGCCGCGATTTAGCGTATGCACCCGCGTCGCCTCGATGGTCAAGGTCGCCCCGCCCATCGCCGTCCACGCCAGACCGGTGATGATGCCCACACCCGTCTGCGGCTTTTCAGGGCGGAAGATAGGCTGTTCCAGATAGCCCTCCAGGTCGCGCGCGTTGACCTGAATATGCGGCATCTCGCCCGTCTTATCGCGCGCCTGCAGGATCTTGACCACGCCCTTGCGCACGATCTTGCCGAGGTTCATCTCTAATTGCCGCACCCCCGCCTCACGCGCATAACCCTCGATCAACTTGCGTAAAGCCGGTTCGGCGAGACTAATCTGACCACGCTTTAGGCCCGCCTTTTTCAGTTGCCGAGGCCACAGGTGATGGCGCGCAATCGCCACCTTCTCCTCGGTCAGATAACCCGACAGACGGATGATCTCCATACGGTCAAGCAAGGCCGCCGGGATGGTATCCAGCTGATTCGCGGTACAGATGAATAGCGTCTTCGACAGGTCAAAACGCGCATCGAGATAATGATCCAAAAACTCAACATTCTGCTCCGGGTCTAGCACCTCCAACAGGGCCGAGGCCGGGTCGCCCTGATACGACGCGCCGATCTTGTCCACCTCATCGAGCATGATGACCGGGTTCTGCGACTCGACCTCCTTGATCGCCTGGATAAACTTGCCCGGCATCGCGCCGACATAGGTGCGTCTATGCCCCTTGATCTCGGCCTCATCGCGCATCCCACCGACCGAAAAACGATAAAACTTGCGTCCCAAGGCGCGTGCCACCGAACGCCCCACCGAGGTCTTACCCACCCCCGGCGGGCCGACCAACAAGATGATCGAGCCGGCCACCTCGCCCTTCATCTGCCCCACCGCGAGAAACTCGATGATGCGCTCTTTGACATCGTCCAGCCCATCGTGATCGGCATCGAGGACCCGGCGCGCGCGGGTCAAGTCCAGCTTGTCCTTGGTAAAGCGACCCCACGGCAGCTTGGTGAGCCAATCGAGGTAGTTGCGCGTCACGGTATATTCGGGTGAGCCGTGTTCCAAGGCCGAGAGCTTATCCATCTCCTCGCCGATCTTCTTCGCCGCATGAACGGGCAAGACCAGTTTCTTGATGCGCGCACGATACAGGTCCAGATCCACCGTGCGGTCATCCTTGGCGATCCCCAACTCCCTCTGGATAGCCCGCAGTTGCTCGCGCAAGAAAAACTCGCGCTGCTGCTCGGTCATCTTTTCTTCGACCTTTTCCTGGATCTGATTCTGCAGGCGAGCAACCTCGATCTCTTTTTTGACCAGCACCAAGACCTTTTGCAGGCGTTTACGCAGGTCGCCGATCTCCAAGACCTCTTGCAACGCCTCCTTGGTCGCGGTCGTCAGGCTGGCGGCAAAATCAGCCAAGGGCGCCGGTTGGTTGGGCGAAAAACGGTTGAGGAAAAACTTCAGCTCCTCCGAGTACAACGGATTGAGTGGCAACAACTCCTTGATCGCGTTGATGATCGCCAGCGCGTAGGCCTTGATCTCCTCGCTACTGGTGTCCTGCTGCGTCTCAGCGAGATATTCCACCCGCGCAAAATACGGGGCCTGGCCGGAGATCCACTCCGCCACCCGAAAGCGCGTCACCCCCTCCGCCACGAACTGGATCTTGCCGTCGCTATGCAGCGGGTGATGCACACGCACCAGCGTTCCGGTCGCGTAAAAATCCTCCGGCCGTACATTGTCTGCGCTCTCCCCATGCACCAAGACGAGGCCGACCAGCTTATGCCCGGTCTCGCCGATCTGCCGCACCGTCTCCATCCACGGCCCCTCGTTCATCATCAACGGCAGGCTCTGCGCCGGAAAGAACGGTTTTTCCGTCAACGGTAAGATGTGGATCATGGCCGGCAACATCTGTGCCGGCAAGTTGGGCGTCACGGGGATCGCCTCTTCAAGCAAGAACTCCCCCTCAAGGGGATCAGCCTCAGGCGAAAGGGCCGCGTTATCGTCGGTCGAGGGGATATCAGTCATAGGCGCACACAATCAAACTACAAAATGGTCCCCTAGGTATGGGGGGAAAAGGCTGTATTTCAAGAGGCCACCTAAGCGAGCGTTGATTCTAGTGCAGCCTCAGCTAGATTGCTTATATAACCATAATAGATAGCGCCCACATCCATTATGTGTGATAATGGTCGGCGTAGGTCTTTGTACTGTAGTCATTCGGCGTCTAACGAAAAATGACTATTATTACAACGCTACACTCAGGCGTAGCATCATGTGATGCCACTCTGCACATCAACTCTTTAGGATAGAAATAATGGCAACAGGTATTGTTAAATGGTTCAATGAGACCAAAGGTTTTGGCTTTATTACTCCGGACGCAGGCGGCGAAGATCTTTTCGCACACTTCTCCGCGATTCAAGGTAACGGCTTCAAAACTCTAAAAGAAAATCAACGCGTTAGCTTTGATGTGACCCAAGGTCAAAAGGGCCAGCAAGCCTCCAACATTCAAGCGGTTTAATCTGTTCTGAAGGTTGTTAAAACCCGACTCGCGTCGGGTTTTTTATTCACAAAATTTATCACCTGAAAGAAACTGTGGCCAAAGAAGAGCTTATTGAATTTGAAGGCGTTGTTACCGAGGTTCTGCCTGACACCCGTTACATGGTAACCCTCGAAAACGGCGTCGCCATCATCGCCTATGTCGCCGGCAAGATGAAGATGCACCGCATCAAGATCATCCAAGGCGACCGCGTAACCGTGCAGATGTCCCCGTATGACCTGACCAAGGGTCGCATCCAGTTCCGTCACAAGGATGCCAACGCCACGCCGCATTCGCCGCAACAAAAGACCCCGTTCAAGCGCCGCTAATCGGCCACAGGGTAGCCGACCTAGGCCACCCTTTATCCCATTAGGGAACCGCTATAAATCGTCATTCCGGGCTTGACCCGGAATCCAGTGGCTTGTATTTACTGGATTCCGGCCTACGCCGGAATGACGACAGAGGTGTTTATAGAAGCCACCCCTATTAGCCCGGCTCCCATTAGTCTGGTTTCTTCCCTGTCCGGTCATTACGCACCGGTGCGTGCGCGGACGATCGCACCGCGCCTTGATGCCGCCGACCTGAATCCGCCCCGGGCTGAGCACGCGGCGCAGGGTGTGCGGCATGCGGTGCGCGCTCCTGAGCACGCGGCGCACCTTCACGCCCGCTACCGTTATTGCGCCCTTGCGTATTACGCCCTTGCGCATTGCGTCCGCCCTCGTTACGACCCCGACCCTGCGGCGGCCGTGGCGGTCGACTATCTTCCGCTGCAATCTCCGCCGCTGAGCGCTCCGGCATCACAAAACCCTCGACCATGACGCGCGCAATCGAACGATTGATCAAGCGCTCGATGTCACGCAGATAGCCCATCTCCTCGCGATCAACCAAGGACACCGCCGCGCCAGTGCTGCCCGCACGCCCGGTACGACCGATGCGATGCACATAATCCTCCGGCACATTGGGCAACTCAAAGTTCACCACCTGCGGCAACTGGTCAATATCGATGCCGCGCGCGGCAATGTCTGTCGCCACCAAGACCTGCAACGAGCCGTCCTTAAACTCGGCCAAGGCACGGGTACGCGCCGCTTGACTCTTATTGCCGTGGATCGCCGCCGCCGGGATCTTGTCCTTGACCAGCTTCTCGGCCAGCTTATTCGCGCCGTGTTTGGTGCGCGTAAACACCAACACCTGCTGCCAGTTATGATGCCGAATCAGGTGTGCCAGGAACTCTCGCTTATGACCTTGCGGCACCAGATGCACCGACTGCTCGACCAACTCGGAGGCGGTGTTACGCCGCGCCACCTCGACACAACCGGGGTTATTCAACAGATTATTGGCCAACGCCTTGATCTCGTCCGAGAAGGTCGCCGAGAACAACAAGGTCTGGCGTGTCTTCGGCACAATCGCCAACACCTTCTTGATGTCGCGGATAAAACCCATGTCCAACATGCGATCGGCCTCATCCAGCACCAAGATCTCCACCCCCGACAGGTCCACCGTGCGTTGTCCGACATGGTCGAGCAAACGACCCGGCGTCGCGACGAGGATATCGACGCGACCTTGCAAGGCCTTAAATTGCGGGTTTATGTTGACCCCGCCGAACATCACCATCGAGGTCAGTTTGAGGTGCTTACCATAGGTCTTCACCGACTCCTCCACCTGCGCCGCCAGCTCGCGCGTCGGCACCAAGATCAGGCAACGCGGCCGACCGGGTTTAGGCGTCAAGGCGTTTTCGGTCAGGCGATGCAAGATCGGCAAGGTAAACCCCGCCGTCTTGCCCGTCCCGGTCTGCGCCCCGGCGAGCAGGTCACGGCCAGTCAACACCAAGGGGATCGCCTGCGCCTGGATCGGTGTCGGCGAGGTGTAACCCGTCTCCGTAATGGCGCGCAGCAAGGCAGGGTTAAGGCCGAGGTCAGCAAAGACCGGTGCAACATGTTCAACGGATTTAACGGATTCAACGGGGGACGACATGCACAACTCCTAAAAAAACAAAGGCGCGCTAACTGTGTTCAAGCAGTTAGCACGCATGAGGGCGCATTATACCAGCAATTGATACACATTAGACGCCCATCAGGCATAGCCCGTACACCAGTCGGCCACGACATCAATCGGCCACGCCAACACCTGAAAGGTGCGTGTGCCAAGGCCAGGGCAACACGCGGCGCGGTGATAGGCCCAGGCAAGGCCCAAGGCAAAGTAAAGGATAACGAAGGTGGTCATGGGCATCATAGGCTCCGGTGTGTAAGATAGGCACACGATAAACCGCGTCAGTCTCAGCAGATGAGCCTGCCAAATAAGACCACGAAAAAACGCGTAGAATCTGCGCATGGATCGCACCGAACGCTTTTACAAGATCGACCAACACCTCAACGAGTCTGCTGTCGTGTCCTTCAACGACCTGCAAGCACGCCTAGAGGTCTCCCGCGCCACGCTGACCCGCGACCTCGCCTACATGCGCGACCGCCTCAACGCCCCCATCGTCTTTGACCGCGCCTTAAACGGCTATCGCTTTGATCGCAACGCACCCAAAACAGGGGGGCAATACGACCTCCCCGGCCTGTGGTTCTCCGCGCAAGAGATCCACGCCCTGCTCACCATGCAACACCTCCTCACCCAGCTCGACCGTAGCGGCCTACTCGGCGGCCACATCGCCCCCTTACAATCGCGTCTAGCCGCCTTGCTCGGCTCGACGGATGACAGCGTCAACGACATCGCCCGCCGTGTGCGTATCGAGACGGTGGGCGCGCGCGAATATCAACTCGGCCATTTTCAGGCCATAGGCTCCGCCCTTTTGCGCCGCAAACGCATCCACATCGACTACCACGCACGCGGCAACGACACCGTCACCCAGCGCGAGATCTCCCCGCAACGCCTCGTCCACTATCGCGACAACTGGTATCTCGATGCCTGGTGCCACCTGCGCGAGGGCCTGCGCGCCTTCTCCGTCGATGCCATCCTGCGTCTCGATACCCTCGAAAAAAAGGCCAAAGAAATCTCCCCGCGCGCCCTCGACGCACAACTCGGCGCCAGTTACGGCATCTTCCGCAGCACCGCCGCCCACCACGCCGTCCTCGTCTTCACCCCAGAACGCGCGCGTTGGGTACGCCACGAACGCTGGCATCCCCAACAAAAAGGCCGCAACCTCACCGACGGTCGATTTGAACTCACCCTCCCCTACGCCGACGACCGCGAACTCATCATGGACATCCTCAAATATGGTGCCGACTGCACCGTCGTCAGCCCACCCGCACTCATCCAGCGCGTCAAGGCCGAGATCACGCGTTTAAGCGCGCTCTACGCCACCCCATGAAAACGCTTTCTGCTGGCACGCTCTGGTTCTTCATCGCCGCCATCCTCTACGCGGTGATTAGCGGCGTCTTGCAAGACGGGCCCATCCGCGTCGCCATGGAGACCGACGGGGCCGACAGCCTCATCCTCAGCCGCCATCGCGACGGACACTTCTATGTCAAAGCCACACTCAACGGCCAGCCCGCCACCCTGCTCGTCGACACCGGCGCGAGCAGCCTCGCCATCTCGGAGCCACTCGCCAATGCCGCCGGCCTCACCCGCTGTCGTCCGCAACAATCGCACACCGCCAACGGCATCACGCAAAGTTGCCAAGACACCCTAGACACGCTCCAGATCGGCGCCATCACGCTACAACAGACCCCCGTCAGCGTCCTACCCAAGCTCAGCGGCCCCGGCTTGTTAGGCATGAGCGTGCTAAAACACTTTCGCATGGAACAAGACGGCGACACCATGCGCCTGACGCTGCGCAAGACCTCGTAAACATCACGGCGCGCCGGGGCGCATCGCCCTCCCCTTCAAGGGTAGGATGGGGTCAGCGAGACGCCCGCGTTTCTCGACTGAATCGTCCGCAACACCCCCTCCGCCGCGTCCTCGACCATATCCAGCACATGGTCAAACCCATCCGTCCCGCCATAATACGGATCAGGCAGCTCTTGACCCTGCCAACGACGCGAGAAACTCAAGAATAGACGCACCTTAGCGCGGTATTCAGGCGGACACTCCTCCAGCAAATTGGCGAGATTCGCCTCGTCCATCGCCAAGATATAGTCAAACGCGACAAAATCCGCCGCGCTCACCTGCCGCCCGCGTAAATCCGAGAGGTCATAGCCGCGCAGCGCCGCCGCCGCTGTCGCCCGCGCATCCGGCGCCTTGCCGATATGCCAGGCCGCCGTCCCCGCTGAATCGATCACGATCTGCTCGGCCATCCCCGCCCGTTCGACGAGACGGCGAAACACCCCCTCCGCCGTCGGCGAGCGACAGATATTGCCCAGACACACAAAAAGCACCTTCGTCGTCATGCCCTCATCCCACGCCCGTAAAAGGCCACGATTTTACGCCGGGAACGCGCCCCACGCCTCCAACTCCCACACGCCGGCGCGATAGAAAAACCAATTCGTCGCGCAATTAGGCAAGGTGAAATCGCGCGGCGTCGACAAGTCTCGCCCCGTTGCCGCGCGATACAACACATCCAACACCCCGCCGTGCGTGGCGGCCAACAGCGTCTGACCCGGATGCGCATCCAGCAACGCCGCCAGCCCCGCCATCACCCGCGCCGCGAACGCGTTAAGGCTCTCGCCATTAACAAACTCAAACGCCCGATCGCGAGCCAGATAGGGCGCATGACACGCCGGCTGCTGATGCGCCATCTCCGCCGCCGTCAACCCCTCGATCACGCCATAATGCCGTTCCCGCAGTGCGACATGCGTCGTCACCGCCCCGCCCAAGGCCAGGGCGATGACCTCGGCGGTCTGCCGTGCGCGTTGCAGATCGCTGCTAAAGACCGTCGGCGGCGACACCCCCAAGGCCGGCAAGCGCGTCGCCAGCACGGTGGCCAAGGTCTGCGCCTGCGCAATGCCCACAGCGTTTAAGGGCACATCGGTCTGGCCCTGGATACGATGCGCCACATTCCAATCCGTCTCGCCGTGACGCACCAGACATAGCCGCGTAGGGGTAGTCGTCATCAGCGTTTTCCCCCGCCCGAGGCCCAGCGCAAGACGCGATCCATCGCCCGCGTGGATAACACCCGACGCAACCACCAAAACAGATGCGACGGCACGGTGACCGGATAACGCGCCCGCGGACGCGCGCTTTCCACGGCGTGGATCACCTGGGCCAACACCGCCTCCGGCGGCAAGGTGAATGGCGCCGCCGGGCCGGGCGTTTGCAAGCGCGTCACCTGCGCCGCATATGAAGCCCTATGCACGCTCCCCGCGGCGTCGACATGGCGCACAAACGGCGCCAGACAATTATCCCGAAAACGCGACACAATCGGCCCCGGCTCGATCAAACTGACCGCGATCCCCGTGCCATGCAATTCCTGACGCAGCGTGTCCGCCATCCCTTCCAGCGCGAACTTCACCCCCACATACGCACCGCGATAGGCAAAGGCCGCGTAGCCCAACACCGAGCTGTTAAACACGATGCGGCCGTGTCCCTGCGCCCGCATCACCGGGATCACGCGATTCGTCAACTCCAGCCAGCCAAACAAGTTCGTCTCAAACTGCGCCCGCAGCGCCGCACGGGTCAGGTCTTCCACCGCCCCGACCTGGCCGAAACCGCCATTATTAAACAACGCGTCCAGCCGTCCCCCCGTTGCCGCCAACAGCGCATCGACCGCCGCGTTGATCGACGCGGAATCATCCAGATCCAGCCGCAACGCATCAAACCCCTCGGCGGCCAGACGCGCCACATCGTCGACCTTTCGTGCCGTCGCAAACACCCGCCAGCCGCGCGCCCGCAAACCCACCGCAACGGCATAGCCTATACCGCTAGAACAGCCTGTAATCAGGACCATACGCGGAATAATCATCATGACACTGGCAGACGGTCGAGTGGACTAATGACCCCCATCGGCCCCCGATTCAAG
>Ga0208566_1000037_pt1 | contig 98169 bp, 77 predicted proteins | sample PL_2010_150m_FD_184159 | JGI IMG/M metagenome (GOLD analysis project Ga0208566, IMG submission 184159) | Freshwater microbial communities from Powell Lake, British Columbia, Canada to study Microbial Dark Matter (Phase II) - PL_2010_150m... | ecosystem: Environmental > Aquatic > Freshwater >...
GGCAGTCTTCCGGATCGTCGCAACGCGGAACTGTTTTCCCTCGTACGTCTCGTTGGTTACCGTCGGTTGTTTTGGCTGCTCGATCTCTTCAGCCCAGAATCCCTGGTACACTGGCGCTTTGGCAATATCATATCCCGAAACCTGAAGGCGGGTGTAGAGTTTATAGGTAATCGTAACCGGCTCTCCCTGTTTCACCCGCTGCTTGTCCGCACTTGCACGAATGAAGAGGTTGTCTCCGATGTTCTGAGAAGCATCAGCTTCTTTCTGTTGAGCCTGGGGCTTGCCCTGGACAACTTCAATCGGAATTGCCTGCGTCTGAAGCGTCGTCCCCTTATACTCGATACTCGCCGCTCCAATTGAGTATTTGCCCGTCTGACGGGCGTACAGATAGTACGTGTACGTCACCGAGCCCGACATTTGCCCGTTATTGTATTGTATGTTGGTGGACTGGCCCGGGACAGGCAGCACGACAAAGGGATTGAAATTTGGCGCCCGGAAATTCTTGATGCCGTTTACATCGGACCCCGAAACCGAGAAGGAAACCTCGAATCGGTCGCCCGTCCCTACTGTTGAGCGATCGACGCTGGCCACAAATGTACCGTTTTGCGCCACGGCAGTCATTGCGAACAACACGAGGTAGGCGATATGTCGCACAACGCCCCTCATTACCAATCCTTTTCGATGATGATCTTTGAGGCCGCGCGCTTTCGAAGCTGTTTCTGAATTTCTTTTTCGTTGTTACGAAGCGCCTCGAGTATGCGGTCTGCCTGCTGCTTCGGCATCTGGTTCTTCTGTTGCTGTTGTTTGGTCTGGTCCTGTTTCGCCTGTTGCTGTTGAGGTTGCTGCTGTTGCTGGTTCTTCTGGTCCTGCTTGTCCTGATTCTTCTGCTGATTCTGGTTCTGTTGCTGGTCCTTCTTGTCGTTCTTATCCTGTTTATCCTGCTTATTTTGCTTGTCCTGTTTCTTCTGATCCTGTTGCTTCTTCAGGCGATCCACCGCAAGCAGGTAATTGTAGCGGGCCTCTTCATCTGAAGGGTCAAGGCGAAGCGATCGTTTGTACGCTTCAATGCTCTCCTCGAGCTTTTGCGACTTAAAGAAAGTGTTTCCGAGGTTATAGTATGCCATCTCCTTGTCGGTGGGCACCTTCGATGCCGCAACGCGGTGCGAATACATCCGTTGCGCCTCGTCAGATCGCTGTTGCTTGTAGTAGGCGTTCCCCAGATTGAATTGTGCCGCGCGGGATGTGGTATCCCGCTCGAGAGCCTTCTTATACTCGGCCTCGGCGTCGGCATACTTCGCTTTTCCGTATGCGTCATTGCCGCTGGCCACGTGTGAGCGAACGGTCTGACTCGAGACCGGAGCGACAAAGAATATCAGCAGGAGTGGCAGCACACGTTCGGCGGGGAGGATCCGCATAAGCCTGGTGAGAAGCTTTCCGCGCCGTTCAGAAAGCAGCAGTTCAATCACGAGCAGAATAATCGCGAGTGTCAGCGGGTAATGGAACTGATCTTCGAATCCCGTCACCTGGAGGCTCCCCATCTCGGTTTTCTGCAACGTCGCAAGTTCTTTGTGAATCTCGTCGATTTCGTTTCCTGCGTTTGTGGCCCGCCGATAACTTCCGCCGGTCGTAAGTGCAATCTGCTGCAGCGCCGATTCGTCGAGCTTCGTGAGCACAATGTTTCCGGCGCGATCATGTTTGTAGTCTGTTCGTTCACCGGTTGCTCCGTAGATCGGGATGGGGCTTCCATCCGGCGTTCCCATGCCGATTGCGAAAACGCGGACCCCTTCTTTTCGTGCCTTGTCTACAGCCGACGTAATATCACCCTCCGTGTTTTCTCCGTCGCTCACAACAACGATCGCTTTCTGTGTCGGGAGATCCTTCCGGAACGATTTCAGCGCCACCTCTATCGCACTGCCGATCATTGTGCCCGGAACAGGTACCGCCTCCACATCGACAGCGTTGATGAAAAGATCGGCCGCCGAGTAATCAGCAGTCAAAGGAAACTGGACAAAGGCCTCACCCGCAAAGACAACAAGACCCACGCGGTCACCCTCTAATTTACGCAACAAATCTGAAACGTCGCGCTTCGCCTTCTCTAGTCGGCTGGGGCGTATGTCTTCAGCTTTCATGCTGAGCGAGACGTCCAGGGCGATGAACAGATCGATTCCCTCGCGCTTCACCTCCTCGAGGCGTGTGCCAACCTGTGGATTTGCAGCGGCAATAATCAGGCACGCGAAGGAGAGAAGCAGCAGCGCCTGTTTGACTATCCTTTTTGCTGTGCTGGCATCCGGAGCCAATTGTGACACCAGTGGCTCAGAAACGAACCTGCGGAGCAGCACCTTCCGCCAGCGATGGAGGAGGAAGAAGCCGAGCGCCAGCAAAGGGATCGCCAGCAGGGCCCACAAGTAACCAGGATGTGCGAAACGGAGCATAAGGGCAATCAGTGATCAGCGTTCAGCTTGCGGATAAAAGCAGCAAGCATTTTCTTTACCTCGATAGTGTCGTTGGACAACTTCTCGGAATCAATCTTTTTTAAGCATATCTAAGTCGGACGCATGCAAAATTATTCAAATTGATCGTTTTGGGATGGGGGTTGAAACCCCTTCACTCAACAAGCTGTGGTTAGTGAGGCTGTCCAAAAAGTGTCTTTGTCATTTCGACCACAGGGAGAAATCCTTCTTTGACTATTCAGATTTCTCAGTCGCTTCCTGCCCGACTACGTCGGTCAGGCGGGCGCTCCTTCGAAATGACAAAGATGGCTTAAAGGACAGCCTTTAATTGCCCTGACCTTCAGGTCGGGGGTAACATTGAAAACAAAAAACATCGGGCTTTAGCCCATTTGTATCGGTCAACTTGAGAAAAATTAGATACTCGAGTTCTCAAGCTGAACCGAAAGCATTTATGGCTGATTGCTGACCGCCGACAACTGACAGCTAACCGCTACGGTATCTTCCTCAGCACCGTTCCCGCCAATCCCACCTCGAGTAACAACACAAGGAGCCCACCGGCCAGCCATCCGTAGTACTTTTCAGAATAACGCTTGTATGCCGTTACCTCTATTCTCGAACGTTCAAGCTGGTCAATTTCTTTATAGATAGCCTTCAGCTTTCTGTTGTCGGTTGCGCGATAGTATTTGCCCCCCGTCATGTCGGCGACAGCTGAAAGGGTCTTCTCATCGAGGTCGACAGGGATGAGTCTCCGCTGAATGCCGAAGGGTGTTTCGACGGGGTAGGGGGCCTCACCCTGCGCGCCCACACCAACCGTGTAGACACGAAGGTTGTATGTCGCGGCAATTTTCGCGGCAGTGATCGGGTCAATCTCACCCCTGTTGTTGACGCCATCTGTCAACAAGATCATGACCCGGCTCTTCGCCTTGCTGTCTTTGAGCCGATTCACGCCGTTCGCCAACGCGAGCCCGATTGCGGTTCCGTCCGCAATCATGCCGTTCTTGACTTCTTTCAAGAGAGACTTCAAAACGGGATAATCTGTTGTCAACGGGCACTGCGTGAAACTCTCCGCAGAGAAGATAACCAGCCCAATGCGATCATTGGTGCGGCCGTCGATGAACTCCTCCGCGACCTGCTTGGCAGCCTGCATCCGATTCGGCGAAAAATCTTCAGCAAGCATGCTGCCGGAAATGTCGAGAAGCAACACAATATCGATGCCTTCTGTTGACACGTTTTCTCTGCTGGACACGGACTGCGGCCGCGCAAGAGCGATGATGAAGAAAGCCAAAGCGGCCAGACGCAACCAGAGCGGAGCGTGGTGAAGCCTCTCTCGCAGCGTACGCGGCGTGTGGTCAAAGGGTTGCAGCGAGGAGAAGGTCAACTCGGTGACCATCTTCTGTTTTCTTTTCCAGAACACAAGGCCGAGCACCGGGATCAACAGGAGAGCCCAGAGGACCCAGGGATATGCGAACGCATCACCGAACATTCTCTGCCTCCTGCTCCTCCGGTTGAGGTGTCGGTTTCGGGATCATCGCCCGAACGATTTCATATGCCCATCGAAGTTCACTATCATGTTCTTCGGGGGGGGGCAAATACTTGGCAAACTTCACAAGGTCGGCCGTCGTAAAGAAGGAACGGAAGTCCCTCAGCAATGCCTGGGCTTCGGGAAGCTTCAGGAGCTGCGCGAGAATTTCATCCGATGTCGATTCGAGAGCGAGAAGCCCGTACTGATCCTCAAGGAAGCGGCGAACGATTTCGGTAACTTCGGAATAGTACTGCTTGGCTTTTCCTTGTTGCCAGAGGTGTTTGTCTTCAAGAACGCGTAGTGCCATGAGAGCGGCTTGTCCCGGAGGAATTGCCGGCCTGACAGGTACAAAGCCCACCTCTCGTCGCTTTTTCCAGTTGCGGTAGTAGTAATAGGCAACGAGTGCAAGTGCGAGAACCAGAAGAGCAATGAGGTACGGCAAAAAGTCTTCGAACCTCCAAGGTGCATCCAAAGGCGGTTTGATATCCTTGATATCCCCTTTTGGGTCGAATGGTATTCCTACGATTGAAAGGGATATCGGATTGGAATATGCGATGCGCTGGAGCGTATCCGGGCGATTTCGATATGAAAAAGCGACAGGCGGTATGAACACACTTCCTGTATCGAACATCGTCAGCTTGAAAACCCACTCCTGGTGGCCGCTCTTTGCCTGGAATGTTTCGACGTTGAGGATTTCAAAAGATCCAAGGCTGTCTTTTACAGCCGGCACGAGAGAGTCAACACTTGAAGGTAATTCTGCCGCGACGCGCAGAAGAATCCACTCGCCGACTTTGTACTGGGCGGAGTCGGTGCGTGCCGCGATCGTTGGCTCCTGAGCGTGGGCCAATGCAACGCAGAATATCAACAGTATGGTTGTTGCTAAACGCTTCATGCGCACAAGGGTTTTAGGTCGGCACCACCTACCAACGCCGCTCCCGCAGTCTGAAAAAGTCGACAAGCGGCTTCATATACGGCTTGTCGAGACGGATATCGATACTGTCGAGTTTCGCTTTGATGAACGTTGCTTTCCTGGATTCTTCCACCGAGCGGCGATAGGCCAGATAGGCAGCGGCGACCTTAAGGTCACCCGTATCCACCCATCGCTGAGCGCCTGTTTCAGCGTCCCGGAATGTCACCAGACCCACGCGAGGCAATTCGCGCTCCCTCGGGTCAAGAAGCCGTATGCCGATCAAATCATGCCGCTTGCCAGCGATGCGAAGAGAGGTCTCGTATGCGTTGTCCATGAAATCGGAAATCACAAACACGATACTTCGTTTCTTGAGGACATGGTTAAGGTAATCCAGTGCGCCCTTGATGCTGGTGGCGGAGTGTTTGGGCTCGAAGGAGATGAGCTCCCTGACGATCCGTAATGCGTGTGATTGTCCCTTGCGCGGCGGGATGAATTTCTCAATCTGATCTGAAAACAGAAGCGCTCCGACTTTGTCATTGTTCTTCATCGCAGAAAAGGCCAGGATCGCGCTGATTTCCACCGCAATATCGCGTTTCATTTGACCTTGTGACCCAAAGAACTGCGAACCGCTCACATCGACGAGAAGCATAACCGTCAGTTCACGCTCTTCCTCAAAGATCTTGATAAACGGATGGTCGAACCGCGCTGTCACATTCCAGTCGATAGTCCGCACGTCATCGCCGATCTGGTACTCGCGGACCTCGGAGAACGACATACCGCGCCCCTTGAATACCGAGTGATATTCGCCGGAGAACACCTGGTTCACCAACCCGCGCGTGCGGATCTCCAGTTGGCGGACTTTCTTAAGTAGCTCTTTCGTCTCCACGGCTGAAAAGGATCGAGGTTACAATTTTAAGTTTGGAGTTTCTAGTTTTATGTTTCGAGTTTTCAGTTCCAGGTTGCAACTAATCGACAATCAGCAATCGCAAATTCTAGGGTACCTCGATGTGGTTCAGGATTTCCTGCACGATGTATTCCGAGGTCACTTCTTCCGCCTCTGCCTCGTATGTGACTGCGACGCGGTGGCGCAGAACGTCGAGGCTGATTGCACGGACATCTTCCGGAATGACATAACCACGGCGCTTGATGAATGCATGGGCTTTCGCCGCAAGCGCCAGGTTGATCGATGCGCGGGGCGATGCTCCATAACTGATCATCGGTGCAATCTTCTCGAGTTTGAACTCGGCGGGTTGACGCGTTGCAAACACGATATCGAGAATGTAGCGCTCGATCTTCTCGTCCATATACACGCTCTTGACGGCGTTCCGCGCAGCGAGGATGTCTTTTGGTGAAACAACAGGTTTGATCTCGAGTTGATCTCCAAGAACATTCTGGCGCATGATTGCAAGTTCTTCGTCGCGCGAAGGGTAGCCAATCTTGACTTTGAGCATGAAGCGGTCGACTTGTGCTTCGGGGAGCGGGTATGTTCCTTCCTGCTCGATCGGGTTCTGGGTGGCAAGCACCAGGAAAGGCTCGTCGAGCTTAAAGGTCTCTTCGCCGATTGTTATTTGTCGTTCTTGCATGGCCTCCAGGAGAGCGCTCTGCACTTTTGCAGGAGCACGGTTGATTTCGTCTGCCAGGATGAAGTTTGCGAAGATTGGCCCGCGCCGGGTGAAAAATTTGCCGTCCTTCTGGTTGTAGATCATGGTGCCGATGAGGTCCGCGGGGAGGAGGTCCGGCGTGAACTGGATGCGCTGAAATTTCGCGCTGATCGCCGATGCAAGCGTTTTAATCGTGAGCGTCTTGGCGAGACCCGGGACGCCTTCCAGCAAAATGTGCCCATTGCACAGGAGGCCGATTATCAGCCGCTCGACCATCTGCTTCTGTCCGACGATTACCTTCCCGACTTCGGTGGTCAGGTTGTCGACGAAGGCGCTCTCGCGCTGAATCATTTCGTTGATTGTCTTAATATCCACTCGATCCTCCTAAGTCGTTGACTCTAAAATAGTTCCGCACCCGTATTGGACGAAAAAAGAGGCGGAACGGTTCCGCCTTGTTGTGAAAATAAAACGATCCGAGCCACGCGCCAAAGGCTCACGTGAGAATAAATCTAGCAATTAATGACCGATGATGCAATCAGAGGTACCAACGAGTGTGCGAGGCAGGAGGTTTCAGAAACGGAACCTTTGTATTACGACGGCCGTTGGCAATTGCGTGTCAGGAGAGTCACAAAGTGACTCAGGAAGGGACAGAAAAATGACAGATACTTCGGGTAGAAATGTCAATACGTTGAATTAGCCACGGATGACACGGAAAAACGCGGATCAGCACCGCTCGATCAGTTGGAATCACGTACCATCAGCGTCATCTGTGTGCACCCTCTTCATCCAGAAGAAGAGGAAGCCGATCACCTCGCTGAAGGATCGGCCTGCATCATACCGAAAATATTCCCCTCGGAATCCTTGCAGTAGGCAAGCCATCCCATACCGGGTATCGGCATCTTGGGAACAGCCATCTGTCCTCCAGTTGCCAGTGCTTTTGTGACTGTTTCGTCGACCGATACGACATCGATAGTACACACGTAGGCGATAACCGCGGTGCCGTCGATCGTTCCACGCCGCTTGAGAAGTCCGCCATCGATCCCGGGCTCCGATTTTGACCCCGTCGAAAGCATCCAATATTCCTCTGTACCCCAACGCTCAAATTTCCAACCGAAGAGATCCCGATAAAATGATATTGCACGCTCCGGATTTTCGGCGTGAATTTCAAAATGAATGACGCGGTTCATAGGTTCCTCCTTGTTGACAAATGTTTGTTTGGCGATGCTCGAATTCCCATCTTCAGGGGGACAAATACGAGAGATGGTGAAAATCCCCCCAGGAGAATAACAGCAATCTCCGCTTTCTTGTTCCCCCCCCCATCATCATTGCGTGTGTCGTATTGCGTCAACGGTGCCGTCTCCGCCATCACGGTGGTCTGAGAGTTAAACTCTCGGGCATGGGCCATCTTCGACAGCCCGCCTGCCCCAAAAGAACGGTTCGGCGGGCAGGTTCAACTGTCGAAGAACAACTGGGGCCTTTTTCATTTCTTTTTATCTGAACTTTGAATAAACTCCCGCGCCCAAGTCACCCCCCCTCACAACTCGTCGGAGTTCACTTATGAAACGACGCAACGCACTCAGACTCGCAGGAGCAACGCTCGTAGCGGTTCCCCTTTCGAAGCTCCCGGGATTTGAACTATTTGAGCATAAGACGCTCGAACTCGACGATGATATATTGAAACATCTCGAACGCCTGAAGACCGAGCCCGTGTGTCGCTGTGAAGTCAGGATGGAACGGGGTGGCGCACGCCTGTACCTGAACGGGAAGGAAGAATACCCACTGCTCGCCGTTAGCTCGAGTCTGCTCAACACTGCGCCGGCGTATCGAAAAATGGGAATCCAGTTTCTTCACCCGCTTATCGGTATGGAGGATGGATGGATTGGGCCTGGCAGGTACGACTGGACCCGCTTCGACAAGTACTTTGCGAAGCTCCTGGAGCTTGTCCCCGACGCGTTCATTCTTCCCCGCTTACATCCATATGTCCCCGAATGGTGGAAGGAAGCGCATCCTGACGAGCTCATCAAATGCGGCATTCCCATTGATCCAGGTCAGTACAAGGTCGCGGCGCAGGTCCTCGAAGGAGGATTCAATTGGACGGCGCTGTTCGATCCGTACTCGGCGTCATTCGCGTCAGAGATCTATAAAAAGAATGCGACCGCAATGTTGCGTGACTTTTTGAGACACATGGAAGCGTCGCCTCTCAAAAGCAGGATGATGGGGTATCAGATATCGGGCATGCATACCGGCGAGTGGCACTATCTCGGATGCAGATGGATGCCCGACTACAGCGCCCCGATGCAAAAACTTGCAGGTCCGATTCCCTCAACGGAACGAAGAATTGACAAAGGTGGGCCCTTGATGCGCGATCCTGAAAAGGATCGCGACGTCATCGACTTTCTACACAAATTTCACAAGAACACAGCCGAGACTGTAGCTCTCTTCGGGAAGGTCATCAAAGAGGAGACAGCCCGACGCGTCATCTGCGGCACGTTCTTCTGCTATGTGCTGGAGAATGTGATGATACAGGAGGCGGGACATCTTGTGCCCGAAGCCGTGCTGACATCTCCGGATTTCGATTACATCGCGACTCCGTACACCTACCAGCGCAGCAATGTCCCCGGCAATCAGCGATACGACAGCGATGTTATTGATGACGCGGGGAATTGGCTCGGCCGTGCACGAGGTGTTGGCGGAGACGGTGCGTATCGCGTACTCAGCGAGTCGATGCGCCGGAACAATAAAATGTTCATTTCCGAAATGGATCCGAGCACGTACGTCGAACCGTACCGAAGGAGCGAAGGGGGCTCGGGATCTGACACCGTCGAGGGGACGCTCAAAATCCTGCAACGAGATCTGGGACAAGTATTTGCAACCGGGCACGCTGGCTGGCTGTTTGATTTCGGCCACTACAGTCCCCCTTTCAAGGCAAACAAGTGTTGGTATGACGATCCGCCAATGATCAAGGTGATCAAGTCTTTTGTTGATCTTGGCGCCAGGTACCGACCGAAGCTCGACATAAGCCCGGTATCAGAAATTGCGGCGGTTTATGAACCAAAATCATGGCTTGCCACACAGCACTGGTGGGCCGAAGAACCGTGGGAGAATTTCGGAATCGTCATTAGCGACTATTTTAACCACTGGATGGTGAATTCTCAAGCCCGGACCATCAATCGCGTTGGTGCACCGACAGACTTTATGTACCGCTTCGACTTGAAGCCGGAAGATCGGACCCGGTTCAAGCTCTTTCTTATGGTCAACTCATTCTTCCTGACACCAGATGAGGTGAAGAGACTTCAGGATCTTTTCAAGGGGAGTGGTGCGACGGTTGTCTGGTTCTATGCACCCGGCTATATCGGCCCCGATCGCTTCGAGCCGAAGCAAATGGAAGCGCTCGCCGGCTTTTCCTTCAAGCGCATCGATGGACCCGGGCCGATGATGATTCGTTGCTTGATCGACGACTCAGGAACGAAGTTCTTCCGCGATTTCGGAGTGAAGAAGCCGCACTATCCGCGGTTTGCCGTGCTGCAGGGAGAAGACAAGACCATCCGGATCCATGGGCGATGGACAGACAACAACGAAATCGCGTTTGCGAGTAAGGAATGCAACGGATTCACGTCGTACTATGTTGGAGCCGGACCGCTGCCGGTTGAAGTGCTCCGATGGATCGCAGTGAAGGCCGGAGTGAAAATGTGGAGCTCAAGACCGGACAATGTCCGGGCGACAAAGGGAGCGGCCATGGTTGTTGCCACCTATGCAGGTGAGCGGATCGTCCGTTTTCCACAACCCCTGGCTCCCATAGAAGGAGGCGCGGCAAAAAAGGAACATCGGCTCACCATGGAATTCGGTGGGGTGCGGGTGTTTGTGAGGAAGGTATAAAACAACTTCATCGTTCTAGATTCAGTGTTCTCCGCCGTAGGCGGATGCGCCTAAGGCGCAGATATTGGATATTGATCTGGCGGCACTCGGCACTCAGCACCCAGCGGTCAGCAGTCAGTGTGAAGGAGCCACGCACCTTACTGGTATAACCTGGTAGGTGCGTCGCACCTGCCAGTTCTTCAAAAGATGTAGTCAAGCAGGCGGAACAAGATTCCCTCGATAGGAACTTGAGCGGTGGGAGGCCGGGGACGCACGGGATTGTAGGGATGTCCATAACGACGAAGGTTTCGCTGCGTTGACTCTTCAAGAGTAACAGGCTGGTCGTCGAATCGACGAATCATCTGCGACAGACGCACAAGCTGGAAAGTGGATACAGTATCATAGATTGAGCTTGAGTGCTGAAGGTGTTGGCGAAGAAGTCCCTGGCGGGTTGTCGAATCTGACTTGAAGATCGAATCGAGAACAGTGTCGGATTTGTAATCACGAAAGACGGAGCTTTGTTGCGCGACCGTCGAATCCCGCAGAAAGGGATTTCTCGCAGAAGGTGCATCGGGCGGCAAGGCCTTATCTGTTTGCGCAAACCGAGCGGAGTCAACACTCACCCGGAAAGTCGAATACCCCTCCACACGCTGAGCTTTTTCCTTGCCGCGCAATCGGTCCGTTGCAGGATATCTCCTCCGGAGCGTTGAGGGAACGGAGAACTCCTGATATTCGACCAGAGTGCCGAAGCTTCCTTCCGCATCTCCATCTTCTTTCAACTGCTGCAGATAAACCGCGAGAGCGCCGGTCACAATCAAAGAGTAAAAGAGAGCAAGTTTTTGTTCGCGCTCGAGCCAACGTGGTCGGCGGGTCATGGTGAGTTGTGCGCTAGTCTCTGGTGGGGGGCAATGGTTGTTCAGTCGGATACCGATTGGACGGAGGCGCGGGAGGGGATGTTCCTGGAAGCCGCAGTCAGCATCGATATTCGAAACTCGATATTAGAAATTCACCTGGCCATCTGGACACGAGAGGTGCCACGCACACCATTTGAGAAGTCCGGCTTCGACCGAGTGAAATCCCGAAGAAGTCGGACTTTTGCCGTGAAGGTGAGTGGCACCCGCCATTATTGCGCACGGCTTCGTCGGCGCAGCGCGGAGATGATCAACGCGGTCATCAGAGACACTACAAGAATGCAGGCAACAATCACGGCCCACCAATTTACCTGCCTCGATTCCACCCACATCGTATATTCGAAGTATGAAGCCAATCCCAGGAATTCCTGCCAGGTGGCCTTGTTGGCTTCGATCTTTCGAGCATTCGATCCTGTGATCAAACCGGGCATCATCACAGACGTCACGTAGTTGTGCTTGCCGATCGACTCTTCGAATTCGATCTTTCGCTTAATCTCCTCAAATGCGCGCACGTTAGTCTGCCATACTTTTTCTACCACGGGTGTTTTCAAAACGTGCCTGAAGATGAGATGCAGCGTGTCAAACTTATTTGATTCGATGGCTTTTATCGAGTGTCGATAGAGTGAGTCTTTGAGGGATTCAACGCCAGCAGCCGTGAGTGCCGGATCGTTCAAGGCCGCGACGCCAGAAAGAAATGTTGAGAAGAACGGGGCGAAGTGATTCCGCGATGTCCACTCTTCGGAACGCGGGCTGATTCGCTCGGCGATCAGGCTGTCTTCAAGGGTCTTCTTTCCCTCCTTGAGCTCTCCATTGAGAATTTTTGTTTTGAACCACTCTATCTCTTCCTGAGAAAGATAGTCCGTCATCGGAATTGATGTGAATTGTGCGAACGGAAGGTTGACCTCCTCGTACCGGTACACAGTAAAGAACCATTGAAAAGACTTTTCCAGGGCAATCCGGTACTGAAGAGTTTTGCCGAATTGTCCCTGCACCGTCTTATTCATCTCGTCGGCGTTCCGAAATGTCCGCGTTACCGTGAGGGTGTACTTTTTCTCACTGGTTTTTACTGTGCTCTTGGTCCAGAGAGAGTCGAGCTCCACGGGAAAATTTCCGCTGTAGACCGCGGAAGAATCGCCCATGAACGTGATGGTGCGGACAATACTCCCGTCGTGTTTCACCTCGCTTGTCGTGGTAATGTCCAGGCACCCGCCGATCAAAAGGAGGCCAAGACAGCAGACCATCGTAACGGATGAAGCCTTATTGTTTCGCATACATTCGCTCCTTCTTATCCAACATGAAAAGTGAGCTCTACGGTCGCCCTGATCTCGCCGACTATTTTCTCAAGGGTCTTGCGATCAACACGAAACGCCGACGTGCCAATAATCATGGGCAGATTTTTAAGAGTGTTGTTATTCAAGTAAAGATCTACAATTTTTGCGGGCACCTGAATACGGCCGTCGGTGACAGTAAAAGGGAGTGTGCCCGTCAACGGTTGCGCCTTCGCCGATTGTGCAACCTCACGCAACGTCTCGGAGCGGGCCGAATAGACTGCTCCAGTGCGCTGTCCCGACAGAGAGACCATGCGGTTCTCGAGATTCGAAATGTCGTCGAGCAGGATAAGCGATTGTAAGACGAAGGCAGTGCCCACAAAAGAAATGACGACGACAGCGGAGTAGCGGACGGCGGGAATCAGGAAGAAATCAAGAACGCGATCTACGATATTCCGGGCCGGCTCGCCTGACGCCTCTTCCCGTACGCGCCGCATGATGTCGGCCGTGAGCTGCCCGGGGTTTGACGGCGCAGGAGAAAAGGACCTCAGGGGGTCGAGAAATTCTTCGGTCCGCTGAATCCGGCGCCATTCAAGAGAGCAATGCTCGCAGTGCGTAAGATGTTGACGGAGATCGTCGGCGTCTTTCTCCGAGATCTCGCCCGATCGATTGAGATGAAGCAATCGCTGATACTGTTCGCAGGTCATAGGTCACCCCTCACAACTCCATAATGTCGCACCAGCACATCCCGGATGGATTTCCGCGCGTAGTGTAGATTCGTCTTGATGCTGCCGATCGAAAGTCCGGTTATTTCCACTACCTCTTCCACGGTCAGATCCTGAAGGTCTCGCAAGGTGAACACCAGCCGTTGTTTTCGCGAAAGCTGACATGAGAGAGTCCTGATAATTTCTGCGAGCTGCCCGTGGGAGCACACTGTCTCCCAATCGCGCTCATCGGGTAAATCCTCCATCACAAGATCGCGGTCCCGCGAGAGAAAAATGCTCCGGCTTCGTTTGAGCGCACGGAACCGGTCAACGCACAGATTGACGACAATCTTGTAGAGCCACGTTGTAAATTTCTGCTTCGGATCATAGCGATCAATATTTTTCCAGACCCGGAGAAACGAATCCTGGACAACGTCGGAAGCTTCTGCCTCATCGCAGAGGAATTTCATCGCAAGAGAAAATGCGTAAGGCTGGTACTTCCGAACCAGTTGCTCAAAGGCGGCGAGATCCCTGCACTGCGAACGGGTAACCACATCTTCCTCAACCTCAGCCAGCGATCCAGCAATATCGTTCTTGTATTCTCTCACTGTGGATGATACGACCGAGAAAGGAAACGGTTAAAAAGGTGGTTTTGGGGGATGAAGAGAAGGCGCGTGGCAATAGCAATACCCCTGTTGGCGGGGGCAAAGAACGCTACAGTAAAGGCTGATGTTGTGCAAGGATGAAAACACATCCGAGCTCCTTGCCACTGGCGAAGCGGTAGAGCAGGTATCTCTTCCCAACTCTGGAGAACAAGAAGCGCCTTGTTGGCGTGACAGATAAAGAAAAGCCCCCCTCTATGGGAGACGAAACACCGGGTACTGGCCCCGCTTAAGCAGGTAGGCAAACTGCTCGTATTTCGTCAGTCCCCACATGGATTCCGGCTCCAGGATGATCGCTGTCAGCAGCGACTGCGGCTGACGGGTTGAGATCATGAAATCGCCCGGCTTGAAAGTTTTCTTGATCTGGCGGCAACTGACAGAGACAAGCGGCTGAGTTTCTTCTTCGATGTTCGCACGGGTGATGCTATCGGTGAAGAAGGCGGAGACGGTCATCTCGGTTTCCCGCGACACCTCTTCGACGTTGATGTGATGACGGCGAAGCAACTCCACAATCGCGGAATCTTTTCGTTCAACAAAATACTTCTCAGGCAAGAGGGTGCTCTTTTGCAGCTTCACTTCACCGAAGTACGGTTTCACCAGCCACGTTGTGTCGCGCTCCGTCTTGAGCATTCGCACGGGTATGCGGAGTTCCCCCTTTCCCTGAGCGTGGTCCATCCGCAGGGCTACCGGCTGACCAGCGAGCGCTACCAAACGCGCGCGTTCTTTTTGAACCGTCTGCACAATCTCCCGGGCGCGACGAGAACAATATTCCAGCAAGGCTTGAATTGCCGTGAGATGAGATTCTACGCGGCGCTGCAGACGGTCCTCTCTCGTTCTCCATTTTATCCCCTCCTGGATGAACGAAACCGTGCCGAGAACGCCGAAGCTCTGTCGGCCATCGTTGATTTCCGTGGTGCTATGGCGTACGCGGTCGCCGGGTGAGCCAACGATATATTCGTTGTAGAAATACCCCTGGCCTTGCATGTAGCCGGCAATGTAAGGAAACATTTTATTGTGCTGAAGATCCCGGATCTCCGGGGATGTATTGACATTGGTCAGCATCCCAAGCTGCGCATCGGCAATTCTGATGAACCCCGAGTCGGACCATGACCGGCTCAACGTTCCGTATTCGTGAAGATCGAGAGTGACCTGCGGCATCCACTGGTAGAAGAGATCATGAAGCGCACGCGTCTCGGGTGAAGTGAGAAGCAGGTGATTGCGATTGAGATCGATACTGTCAGATGTGCGCCGCTGATACAACTCGCCCCCGTCGGGGTTCATTTGCGGCACAATCAGAACCTCCAAGTTTTGAAGAACGTCCTTGAAGTCTCCCGATGCGAATTTGGCGAGCAGCATCGACAGCGCCTCCTTGCCTGTATGCTCGTCACCATGTTGTTGTGCGAAGAGAAGGATGCGCAGTTTGCCCGGATCCTGACCAAACGTCTTCGACAGAGATACTTTTGCGACGGAAAGCGTTCTCCCTTTTCGACTTTTGGTTAGCGGCTCGACAAGGACAAAGGCTGTTGATCCGACATCCTTGAGAAATGTCTGGAGAGTATCATACGAAGTGACTCTTGTGTAGCCGGAGCGTTCGACCGGCGCAACAAAACGATCCTGGGCACCCGCAACGGCAAGGAGAACAAGAACAAAGCAAAACAGCCTCATGAGAAATGTTCGATGAGGAATCTGGGAATGCAGAGCGCCGGCCATAACAATCTCCTACAACGACAGATTGCGGATTTGAGAAGCAAGAAAACCCGGTGATGGGTGGGATTGAATTGTGCGAACATACCCTATTCTGGCTTCAATATCAACATACGCAATATGAAACCTCGTCGAGATTTCGCATATTCTGTAAGTCGCATGGAAAAGAAACCGCCACAATTTCCCATTGAAGAGGCTATCCCGGCGTTGATGAACGCTCTCGGTGCCTCGCGCTGCGCCGTGCTAAGCGCACCTCCCGGCGCAGGTAAAACCACCCGCGTACCACTTGCTCTGCTTGATGCTGCCTGGCTGGGAAAAGGGAAAATCCTGATGCTGGAACCCCGGCGTCTTGCTGCTCGGCGCGCCGCAGCATACATGGCACAACAATTGGGCGAACGGGTCGGACATACTGTCGGCTATCGCATTCGCGGTGATGCCGCCGTCAGCAAGGCTACGCGCGTAGAGGTTGTGACAGAAGGGATTCTAACGCGCATGCTTCATGACAATCCGGAATTACCCGGCGTGGGCCTCGTCATCTTCGATGAATTTCATGAGCGGAGCATTCACGCCGATCTCGGCCTTGCCTTCACGGTCGATGTCCAGAAACACCTGCGCGAGGATCTGCGCGTGCTGATGATGTCGGCAACGCTCGATGGTGTCGCGGTCGCACGATTGCTGCCGGGAGCGCCGATTGTTGAGAGCGCGGGAAAACTGTTCCCGGTTGAAACACGGTACGCGCGTTTTTCCTCGGACAAACCGCTTGATATTCGGGTCGCAGAGGTTGTTGCCCGCGCCTTGGTATCGGAAGAAGGAGATATTCTTGTGTTTCTTCCCGGCATGCGCGAAATCCGGCGCGTCGAGGAAAATCTTCAAAGTCAGTCAAACGAGGACGTCGTGGTGCATGTTCTTCATGGCGATCTGTCGGCAAGCGTTCAGGAAGCCGCCCTCTCTCCCGGGAAGCCCGGCAAGCGTAAAGTCATCCTCTCCACGAGCATCGCGGAAACAAGCCTCACGATCGATGGCGTACGGATTGTCGTCGATTCGGGCCTTGCACGCGCTGCACGGTTCGATCCGCGGCGGGGAATGTCAGGGCTCATCACCATTCCAGTCTCGCGTGCTGTTGCCGATCAGCGACGCGGTCGGGCTGGAAGACAGAACGCAGGAGTCTGTTATAGATTGTGGAGGGAAGAAGAGCATTCGCAATTGCCCGAATACCCGGTGCCGGAGATTCGCGTCTCCGACCTGGCACACGTAGCTCTCGACCTGTCCTTGTGGGGCGCACCGAAAGGCGAAGGGCTTTTGTTCCTTGATCCCCCACTCTCAGCAAACCTCATTCAGGCCCAAGGACTCCTCAGAAGTCTTGGTGCACTAACAGACGATGGGCGACTCACGACGCATGGCCGGACAATGGCTGTGTTGCCAATACACCCACGGTTCGCGCATATGATCATCAGGGGAAAGGAAATTGGTCGTGGAGCGGCTGCATGTGAGCTTGCTGCAATACTTGAAGAGCGCGATCTCCTGGGGGCCGGAACGAAAGCGGATGTGGATCTAGCCTCGCGCATCGATGCGTTTCGCCGCGGTCGTGGACTGACGCCGGGCGTACTCGATCGGATCGCAGCTCAGAGACGGCGCCTGATGGAGATGCTGGATATACACAATGAGCGAGAGAACAACTCAGAGTGTGGGATTCTCGTGGCTTATGCATATCCGGAGCGCATTGCACGAAAACGGCCCGAGCGCTTGGGCCTGTACCAGCTTGCCAACGGTACAACTGCTGTGCTGCCGCACGGGAATCTTGCGCGTGAGGAATTTCTTGCAATTGCGGATGTTGATGCGGGAAGCGGCGACGCGAAGATCTATCTCGCTGCTTCGATTAAAGAGAGTGAACTCGAATCGGCGTTTTCGGATGAGATTGTGAATGAGACGGAGATTGAATGGAACGATGCGAAGCAGCAAGTGAGAGCCAGAAGTGTGCGAAAGCTTGGAGCCGTCCTGCTTAGAGAGCAATCATTAGAACCGGCTGGGGAAGAAATTACGCGGGCCCTGATAGAAGGAATTCGACGAACCGGCTTGCGGTGCCTGCCGTGGGAGAAGGAATCACTGCGGTTCCGTTCACGTGTTCAGTGGGTCCGGATATCGATCAAAGAAACATCTGAGTGGCCAGACCTCCTGGACGAAACACTTACAGGGTCACTCGAGCGATGGTTGGCGCCGTTTCTTGATGGGATGTGGAAGCTGGATCAGCTGCAGCGGCTGGATCTTGTCGAAGTTCTTCGATCAATGTTCACACACAAGCAATTGCGGGAACTCGATCGTCTCGCCCCTTCACACCTGCAAGTGCCGAGCGGTTCCCGGATCGCCCTTGACTACACCCCCTCCGATCACCCTGCCCTTTCTGTGAAGCTGCAAGAGTTGTTCGGGCTCACCGAAACTCCCCGTGTCGGGAGTGGAACATTTCCTGTCACCATTCATCTGCTCTCCCCTGCTGCCCGGCCGTTGGCCGTGACACAAGATCTGCGCAGTTTCTGGGAGAATGTCTATCCTGAAATCAGAAAGCAGCTGCGGGCCCGCTATCCGAAGCATCCATGGCCGGAGGATCCGCTGACGGCCACTCCCACCCGTCGCACCATCCGGAAGCGCTGATAGACCGTATGAGACGCCAGGAAGGTGCCACGCACCTTATGGGAATCACTAGGTAGGTGCGTGGCACCTACCATGTTCCATCTGCTCGTCGGGAGCTCCGCTCCCAACGAAACAGGTGGCCTAATCGATTGCCCTCACAATCCGCACCGGCCCCAGCAACCCGGACGGAAGCAACGGAGAATCCTTCGTGAAATGCCTCCACGTGGCGAACGTGTACCGTCCCTGCGATGGACGCGGTTCGTTCTTCTGCAGCCAATCGGGCCAGCGGAGCAGGTTGCCATCTTTTCCGTATTCGGCGTCAGGCGGCTGAAACTCATCACCGATCAGCCGGTTCGGCCAGAGATTCGCGACCTCGATCTCGAGCATATTCCTGCCTTTCTGAACTGCATCTGTTATCTCCACACGCCAGGGAGCACACCAGACGACTCCGAGATCACGACCATTGAGGCGGACACGAGCTATGTTGAAGACCTTGCCCAGGTCGAGCCACAATCGTGGGGGCTTCTTCAGGACCCCATCAGGTGGAGGGGGTAGATCAAACGCCTTGGAATATGTCGCCGTTCCGGAGAAATACTTTACGCCATCCTCCGGCCGCACACTCCAATCTCCTAGCGAATCAAATTTGATCTTCCCCGGTCCACCCAGACCCGGATCGAATGCAACCCCCCAGGATCCCTCAAGAGTACCCGCAACAAGGGTGTTTGGATAATTGTGCTTGTTGGACTTTTTCTCTTCTGAAGGCGCTTCGAAGATTACAAAACAAGATTGCGCGGCCTCGAACTGAAGTATGATTGATGTCCGGCCGTTGTGCGAGGCATACTCAGGCAATTCACGCATCTCACCGGTCACAGCATCCCAAATCTGCGGACGCTTTCCATCGACGCGAAAGGTGCATTGAGCGGAGACAGTCTGGTTTGATGGGTTAGCAATGAAGTAGATATCCTTTGCTTCGTCACGACGGTGTGTATAGCGCAGCGTAACATCAGATCTAAAATCGGGCGGGACTCCCATTGAACCCAGCAAAGAGGTGACAACACCAAAATCTCCATATTGCTCGGGTCCCGAAGCCGTTGCCTGCGCCGCCGGCAGAGGGATATCCTTTGTGCCCGATTGCTTCCAGAAAACACGCCCCTTTCCCAACCGGTGCTCGGTGATGCGAATCCCATCTAAAGCTCCCCAGAGTTCATCGGCGAGAGTTTTCATTTCAGCTTCGCAGCCAGGATAATCCGATAAACTGGGCGATTTGAGGACGCGAGGGCCAACGACCGTCGCACCCGCTTCAACTAACTTCTTTATCTTGCGCAAGAGCGTTGGGGTCATAGTCTCTCTTTCCGGGAGAACAAGGACCCGATAGCTCATGCCGTCGGGCAACACCAGGCGGCCATCGTTGACGGACATTGTTGAAAGGACGACTTCCGGTGCACATCCGTCGAAGTTGTACCCAAGCCGATCCGGAGGATTTCCACTGACTGCCGAAGTCGGCGGGCGAAATACCTGGGGAGATCCTTCAGGAACAAGAAAACACACATCGGCAACGGGAAGTCCCCGGCGCAGCATGTACTGACACCGGGAAAGATATGTGTGATACGCCGGAGCCATGTTCCACCATGTCTGTGTCCGCTCCCAGTGCACGCCGTACGGACCCATAGTCATTCCCGGAAGTCGGTTCAGCCACGGTTGATGCTGAGAGCGGTGAAAGACGAATCGATTCACACCCGCGGTAAAGGCCCAGTCACCAAGAGCTTTCATCGTTGTCGGATACGCGAGCCAGTGTTCCTCGTCGCTCGATGTGAATGCCTCTGCCGCCACGACCGTCTTTCCGTTCGTGTGGGCAATGGACGTCGCCTCAAGGACGGAGAAGCTTGTATTGAACCCGTACATCCAGAACTCGCACATCGGCACATCAGCGATGCCGCCGAGGCTCATGTCTGCGCACGGCGTCATGTCATACGGCTCGATGGATAGGCCGAAACCCGAGCGGCGACCGAGCTCTTTAAGATGAAGCGCATGGTTCTTCAAGAGAAGATCCTGCGCGGTCTGGCGCAGATCCCAGAGAAATCGTTCAGAAAGCTCGCGGCTTCCGACGACACGGCCTGAAATTGCGGGAAGGTACGGAAAGAGATCGTATCCGCGCAGGCGCTTGAATTCTTCTCGGAAGGCGGGGGTCCAGTTTTGCGCTCCCATTTCCCAGCTGTCCATGTGAATCCATTTCCATCCGGCTTCGCTGTCGGTTCTTCGCGGTCCAAGATCGCTAAGCAGGCTGCCGATGAAAGCGTCGAAATGAGCGTTGAGAGCGGTAGTATCGAGTTTGTCGGATTCCAGACCAAGGCCGGGAACCGGTGCGGGGCGTGTAGTTGCTCCGGTGCTTGTGTTTCCGAAACGCATAATCGTCCAGCTTCCGGCGGGCACGTTCCATACGAGCTTCCCCCCTGCGGTCATTGAAGACGTGAGATCAATGACGTGTTTCGTGGCTATCACAGTGGCCTGCGGGATGGTCGGATGGGTTGCTGGTGCGGGAAGAAATGGTTTTACGTTTGGTTGAGATGAGTACGGAGCGCGGACGTAGAGAGCTTTCTCACCGATGTTGGCGATTCTTTCGTTCCCGCTGGGAGTCGGGAAGGCGAGCACCGTGACATCGCGGTAGAATTCGTTCTTCGTTTTCTCGAGTTCGGGCGGAAGCAAACCATCGCCGAAGAATGCCGGCCAGCGTGCTGGCTGTCGAAGGAGACCATCGAATCGCATTGGACCCGTCACTACCGTGTCGCTTACAACGATGTGCATCATCGATTGCTCCGGTTTGACCCATGGTCCGCCGCTTCCCGTCCAACCGGGACCAGCCATCAAAGTCATTTGCAGGCCAAGCCGTTCTGCCTCGTTCACAACATGCTTAAAGAGCGCCCGCCACTCCGTGCTCATGAAACCTATCGGCCCCCGTGGGATACCGACACTCACCTCCATGATAATCATGCCGCCGATGCCGGCCTCTTTCATGGATTCGAGATCTGCCGTGATCCCTTCCCGACTAATGTTGCCGTCCATCCAGACCCAGTAGACCCAGGGGCGGGCAGACTCAGGTGGCCGGAGAAAATTCTCGCGCAATTTGTCCGTCTGTGCTAAGGAGTGTGAAAGCGCAATGAGGGTGAGAGTGATGAAGAGAAGGAAATACTTCATAGTGATTTCTCCAGGATTCACGCGACTCGTTGTTTGAGGTGAGGCGACATTCTTGTGCTCGTAGGCGCCCTTGCTCGAGACGGTTACCTGGAAAGCGCCCCCCTCGAAAGAATAATCAAGATAGGCACGTGGCACCCACCTTGTTCTCTCTGGTCGTTGGGATCTCTGCTCTCGACGAAACCCGATGCTGTCTCCGGCCCTCACAAGCGCGGGCCGGGATCTTTCTCTTGGAAAAAGGATTCCTCTATGATTTTGCATGCATCTTGTACGCATGGCAAACAGACCGTAGCGGAGAGTTTCCTCTCATTGTAATCCTTCATCCCTTCTTCTGTATTGATGTCGCACGCGAGCAATTCATGGCATGAGATTGAGCAATGCAATTGACGAAAACGCATTGTGAAGTCTTTCACGTGGGCGTATGTTGTTTCCTTGGCTGCGGTATCGCTGGCGTTGGCCATTCCATGCTTCGAGCTGATAACCATCAATGCGCCGGTGACAGCGCCGCACACCTCCTGCTGCCTGCCCATCCCCGCCCCGAAACCTGTAGAAATGCGCAAAGCATCGTCTTCCTTGATTCCCAACGATGGTGCGTACGTGGCGAAAACTGCCTGCGCACAATTGAATCCCTCCTTGAAGCGATCTGTTGCGCAGTCTACTTTCGATTTCATATATGGATCCTCTTCACAAGTTGATGCATTCAATTCGTCATTTCACAGTGCTCTTCTCTCGCCGCAGCGGTGCGATTCTCCGGCCGTCCGCAGAATCGGAGATCAATAGAGTCAGTCGTCTCTGCCGCGTCGCTTCCTGTTTCGCACTCACCACCCACCAGGTGGCGGTCTTCTGGTACGATGGGGGTTGGGATTGGAAGAACTGCCACGCGTTCCGGTTGGCTCGGAATTGTTTCTCGTAAGCTGATTTCAGTCTAACATGTTTCTGTTCAAACGAATATAGATTGGACTTCTTCGCATCGCGGACCTCGAAAGCTTTCATGCCAGCCGGTTGCATCAGCCCAAGCCGGGTCAGCTCTTGGGCGCGTTTGCTGTTCACGGCGCTCCAGATGCTCGTCGGCTTTCGCGGCGTAAATCGTATCATATAGCTTTCTGCGTCGAAAGATTTCCTTAGCCCATCGATCCAGCCGAAGCATAGCGCCTGATCGACAGATTCAGGCCAGGTCATGCTCGGCTTCCCGGTCCCCTTCCTGTAGAAGCCCACCCAGAGCTCTTTCGTCGAGGCATGGTTCTTCTTTAACCAGTGCCGAAAGACTGCCGGCATGGCAAAGAATATTGGCTTGATCGGGGGCTGTTTTCGCGGTTTTTCTGTCATGACAGAACCTTTCAACCCGTAGCCTTGAAGGTGCCACGCACCTTATGGGAATCACTAGGTAGGTGCGTGGCACCTGCCTGGTCCTAAGTGGATTTTCGCAGCAACGTACCCCAAGCTTGCATCAATGTCAATTATCTTTCTATCTTCGTCCTAAGTATTGAATCACGCAACGGCACGATAATGTGGAGATCAAATTCTCAATTATTTTTGCGATCTTCGCGGCTTTGCGTGAAATTCCCCTTGAACCCGTCGGAGGTACACCATGGAAAATCAAATTGGTCGTCGCAGATTTCTCCAGCGAAGCGTCTTGTCAGGTACAGGAACCTTGCTCGTTTCAATGCTGCCCAACTTCCTCAAGGCGGCTGAGCGAGGCCAGGAAGCGCCAGTGGAAAAAAGAGGCGATCAACTTCTTAAGCCTGCTCGCGTGTTCGATGCCGAAGACGGTAAAATCCACGAAGGATGGGTGGTCCTGGTTCGTGGAGAAAAGATTGTGGCGGTTGGTCCCCCGTCACAGGTGCAAGCCCCCGCCGGCGCGAAAACAATCGAACTGGCCGGTATGACGTTGCTCCCAGGCCTGATGGATGTCCACTCTCACATCCTGCTGCATCCTTACAACGAGACACTCTGGAACGACCAGGTGCTGAAGGAGCCGCTCGCCTATCGTACAATTGAGGCGGTGAAACAATGCGAGAGGACCCTGATGTCCGGATTCACGCTGCTGCGAGATCTTGGCACGGAAGGGGCGGGCTACGCGGATGTTTCCCTGCAGCGAGCAATTAACGAAGGAATAATTCCTGGTCCCCGACTGCTTGTTGCCACGCGCGCAATTGTCGCGACCGCGAGCTATGGACCAGGTCCGGCAGGCTTCGCACCGGAAGTGGAATTGCCCAAGGGAGGCCAGGAGGTCAGCGGACAGGCAGAGATGATCAAGGCAGTACGCCAGCAGATTGGCGGCGGAGCCGATTGGGTAAAAGTGTACGCAGACTATAGGCATGGTGTCAGCGGGACGGTTCCAACGTTCAGCGAAGAAGAACTGAAGACTCTCGTAGCAGAAGCACGGTCTGCCGGAAGGCCGGTGTCGTCACATGCGACAACACCTGAGGGCATGCGCCGCTCGGTCATGGCTGGAGTTGATTCAATCGAGCACGGCTATGGCGGCACAGAAGAAGTGTTCAAACTCATGGCTCAGCATAACGTAGCTTTCCTCCCTACGCTGACCGCAGAAGAAGCCTATGGAGAGTACTTTGATGGATTCAAAGCAGGCGGACCGTTATCGCCGAGTATGAAACAAGCGTTGCGCGCCTTCAAGCTTGCACTGGACGCCGGAGTCACAATTGGGCTCGGAAGCGATGTAGGCGTCTTTGCTCACGGAACAAATTACCGCGAGCTCGAATGGCTGGTGCAGGGCGGCATGACGACAACGCAGGCGCTTCTGGCGGCAACATCAGTGAATGCGAAAATTATCCGGATGGAGAATCAGGTTGGGCGCGTGCGCCCCAATCTCTACGCCGACCTGATCGCGGTGAAGGGGGACCCGACGCAGGATATCAAGACCTGCCGGGATGTGAAGTTTGTGATGAAAGGGGGAAAGATCTACAAGAGTTGAACAAAACACAGGCTATTCTGATGTCGCGCAACCTCTTCCTCGATGACTGTCGGTTAGAAGGGGGCTGAAGCCCCCCACGAGCTTTTCGGGGTTTTTCTTATCCCCGACCTAAAGGCAGGGGCAACAACCAGGATCTCAAACGACTGGAAGGTTGCCACGCACCTTCACAGTAGAAGTCCGACTTCTTCCTTGCTTTCCCCAGATAGAAATCGGACTTCTCAATGGGGTGCGTGGCACTCTCTTTTTCCACAAGGTGTTTCACTCGCAGAATAAACAGGTGTCTTTTCGGCGTAATCCCGCCGAACTATTTGCACCACTGACTTGTTGAGAAGAAAGCGGGAACTCGGCTGGATTTCGAACTGCGGATCTTCAATTTCGATTTGGAAGTCCTCACATCGAGAACTACCCACCCCAACTAATCGACAATCCAAGGAATACCATGGGCAAACGTCTTACAGAGGACCAACAGAGGTTCTACGCAACCAACGGCTACATCCTTGGCATGCCGCCGGTATTTGCGCCGCAGCAAGTGAGCGAGCTCAACGAAGGTACCGATGAGCTCATGAAACTCCTCCGTCCGGGCGAGGACTCCAAGGAGATCCGCGAGTGGCACGAGAGCAGCCGATTCCTCTATGATGTCTGCACGAACCCCGTGATCCTGGACTACATCGAGGATATACTCGGTCCCGACTTCTATCTCTGGGGCTCGAACTTTTTCATCAAGCCGCCGCGGAGCAACTCAACGGTAGGATGGCACCAGGACACGTATTACTGGCCCCTCGACCCGAAAATCTCTGCAACAGTGTGGCTGGCTCTGGAAGATGTCGACGAACAGAACGCAGCGATGCGGGTGATACCGGGATCGCACAAGGTGGGACTGCTCAAGCACTCCCGCTCGTCCAGCACGGATTCTGTGTTGACGCTTGAGTGTGAAGGAGGACAATATCGTGAGGACCTCGCGGTCTCTCTCAATGTCAAGGCCGGCGCATTTTCCATCCACGACGACAAACTCGTCCATGGCTCCCCCGCGAACAACTCCGAGCGCCGTCGGGCTGGACTCACGATTCGTTACTCAAGCACCATCGTGAAGTGCGACCTGTCTGTCAATCCTTACTTCAAGACGTATCTGTGCCGCGGTGCCGATACCTACAAGCACAACCCCGTTGGCGTCGTACCAACACAGAAATTTGACCGACTCGAGAGAAAGCACATCAGCGTGGAAGAAGCGGGTGTTGAGGCGGAGAAGAAGCTTGGGTTGGTGAAGTAGCAACACACAGCCCAGCTCAAGCTCAGTGAATATCGAACACCGATCAATCGAATTACGAATGATGAAGTTGGTTGGCCATAAACACAAATGCCTCCCTGGCTAAGGAGGCATCGAGATGGAGCAATCGGCCGTCAGTTTTCAGCTGATTGCCGACTACTGAAAGCTGACAACTGCTTCTGAGCGGGCGACCGGGCTCGAACCGGCGACGTCCAGCTTGGGAAGCTGGCATTCTACCACTGAATTACGCCCGCGACGATAACTGCTTACCGAGAAACGACTTAAAAGACCATCTGGCTTGCGAAGTGACAAATACGGGACAAAACTTCCAACGTTTGCCAACCGAGCTACGCCCCCGCAGTGAGTTGCATCGTGTCTCAACGATGCAATCGGTTCAAATGTAGCTAATTGATCGCGTCTTGTCAATACACCAGAAACTTACCAATCAACACTTTTTCGGTTCCGTGGCCAGTGCCCGATTGGCCGCAGACTGCTCGGTTTTGTCCTACGTCCTTTTCGTTGTGATCTTCCTTCCCTTGGAAAGAAATTTCTTACATTCGCCTTTCTTGAACCCAATCTTCCGTCCACTGGGAATGCCATACGTATATGTCCTCACTTTTGGTGAGATGCTCAGCGTGTGAGGAAGAAGATTACTTCACCAACAACATCTTTTTGGTCTGGACGAATCCGCCTGACTCCAGGCGACAGAGGTACGCGCCGCTCGGGAGATTAGAAGCCTGGAACCCGGCACTGTACCATCCGGGTTCCGCCGTCCCCTCAAACAAAACAGCAACCTGACGTCCGAGTAAATCGTACACTCGTAGTGTCACATAACTCGTCTTTGGAATAGCGTACTCAACAATAGTAGATGGATTGAAAGGATTCGGGTGATTCTGCTCAAGCAGAAAGGACTCTGGCATTGAGCTTCGAGCAATTTTCTCAACCAGTGTCGCCTCCTGGCGAAGCATGAACCTGAGCGCATCTGCCCGGAGAACAGCGCTGGAAATAGGCGGCACAGTACCATCACTGACGGTTACATCAACGGGCTTAAGGCGTGGGAGCGACGTTGTAAACAGCGTGATCCACCCACCGCTTCCCAAGTTCTGATCGATTATCGTGCTGTCAATCCGGGAGCCCGAGATTGCCAGAACATACTTCGCCCTCGTTGAAGCATTGACTGTTTTTGGCACGATCATTTGAATATCGTAGACACCGCTTTTCATCAATGTCGCTGTGTAGCGGACAAAGGACTCAGGTCCATTTGTAATGGGGGCATAGCGGCTGGTCCCCCCGTATGCCTGGGCAGTGCTATAGTACCAAGAGCCAAATTCTTTGTAGCGCGTTGAATCCTCATTGTCGATGGTTGTGAAGTAGCTCACAACCCTTGCAGTGATCGGTAGCCCGATAGTTGGCTGAAGCGGGTCATCGCTTGCTATGAACAACGAATCCGCAATATTTCCCCGGACCGCAGAACTGAATCCAATCGGTAGCGTCACAGACTGCATGCGGGGGACAACAACGGGGAGTGCAGACAAAGAAAGCACGAAACGGGATCTACTCGTAACAGCCCGAAGCGTAAGGTCAAGCGTCCCGAGATTCTGCACCGTCAAATTGAAACGGGCCGTGTCCAATTCGCTCACCTCTCCAAAATCCACAGTCGTGTTACTGAGAACTATCTGCCGCTGTCTCACGAGAGCGGAGAGTTTAAGCGCATCTGCGGCAACAATCTTGCCCGGTTGTCCCTCTCCCGTGACGACCATTTCTATCGTCGGAGTTCCTCCAATATCGAGTTGCGCTGTCGCGAGGAAGACCCATTGACCGGAGGTCAGCGGCTTGTCAAACGTTATACCGTCTGCTACCCGTCCTTTGTTCAGCACGCGGAATGTCACTTTTCCGGCGGCGTTCACGAGGGCAGGCACTTGTGCGAAGATATTATAGAGTGCGGATTGACTCAGGACGGGTTTCCATTGGACTTTCACAGAGTCCGTCTGTCCGAGCGTTGCGGTCCGGGCATCGATGCCCCAGGAGCGGTTTGTAACTGTCGTCCAGGTCCCCGAAGCCTCGGTGTAACCGGGGTCGCGGTTGTCAATGTATATGTCATCCGGGAGGTAGCGGATGAACACTGTTTGAAGGTTGCCCGATGTGTCCGTCACCGCTACACCGACCTTGGCAAGAGTGCTCGCCGGAAGGGCGTCTGTCGTTGTCCATTCGTTCGTACCGGTCTGCCTGGCAGCCAAATGATAATAGCGCTCATAGAGGTCCTTCGCGGCCACGAAAGGGTGAGGCTGGAAAATCGGTTCGTTGGTCGTTATGACGAATGTCGCGTTCTCGCCGGTTTTCCGCTCACTGATGTTGACGATCGGAGGAGTGACGTCGGATGTCCCAAGCCATCGCTGCATTGCCTCGACGGCAGTGCTATAGCGGAACGTGACAGCGGGATATTTCAGGGCGGCAATATGCGCCACCCTGTCGATCTTTTTCATGTTGTCAAGAAAATCGGTCTCCGGCAGGTGTCCCCACAGGCAAGCAACCTGGCCAACACCGGCATTCGCCCTGGCGAAGATGGCAACCATCGCCGCCGAGTCGACTCCTGCGATGTGCGTCGATCGCAGGTTCCAGCCTTTGAGAGATCCTGGAAGCTGGTAGTTTTCGGCCGATGGATGGAAGGGGACCCAATCCTTCGAAGATTTCGACCAGTCGTAGACGTTATCAATCGGCTCAGTAGTGTCGGTCCGGACAGCCGGCCAATCGTCGTGCATTGAAAATGGCAGGAGCGTATCGAGATATCGTTGCCAGTTGTTGTCCATCGCGTGCCACCCACTGCGGAACGAAACCGGGAAGGTGTTTTCTTCGAGCAGATAGTGCGCAAGCGTGACGTCGAAATCGTCCCGGCTTTCTGTGAATTGATGTGCCTGATTCCACCAGAAGATGCCGTCTCTGTCGTAATCCGTCCACGCGAAGGTATGGTAATGCATCGTGATTTCGTCGCCGAATTTCTTTATCGCCTCTCCGTGATATTTCTTCATCAAATACAACGTCATGACATTTGGAAGAGGAAAATTCCTGTTTGTCGCATACCGAAAGATGTTCCCTCCCATCATCCACCAGGTGAACTTCATGGTCTGGCCGTACGAATCCACGAGTTGATTGCGAAACGATTGATCCATGACCTTGTAGGCATTGCGGCTGGGGTCAGTAAAGAGCGCATCGCTGTAGGTGCAACTGAATTTAGCGACATCCATTCCATCCCAGATCGCGGTGTCTGACCCAAGGACGAGATACACCTTCCCCTGCCCGCGCAAGAGGCTTATCGATGACAGCACAATGAAAAGCGCTAGAAGGATTGGTCTTTCTGAAAGAGTCTTCGGCACGGTGCGACGAAATGATGATTGAAATGAACGACTGGGGAAAACTACCAGAGTATGCGCTGAAAGGCAATATGAATGTCAGCAGAAATCGGTCTAACAATACTCACGCAAAGCGCACCCTCTCTTTCACAGTATCAACAGCACACGTTCCCCGCATAAATACCGGGGCAAGGTGCTCGTTTTCCTCTTTTGTTTCAGCTCCTTTCCCCTGGCATAAATGCCAGGCCGGATCGGCGAAGTTTCCATCGTCTCCCGTCTCACTTCTTACCATCTCCGCACCACCCGGGCCCCCACCTGCATCGTACCAACCTGGTCCTCACACCACCTGCTACCTACTTTCCCTTCTTGCGCTTTCGATAACAAGCACGTACTCTTGATGCAGAGGGCAAAAACCGCGAGAAGGAAACAACGGAACAAGATCATTGGATTTCCTCGTGGGGAACAAGTTGGCATTCGCCCCGACGGGATCCGCTGTTTCGCTCTCCAGCGTAAGAAGGGGCTCTTGTCATCCCGACGCCTTCAACCATGAGACACCCCGGCTCACAGTTCAAGACTCGATCCTATGAAGAATAGAATCCCCATCATCCTCTCCGCCCTGATTTTGCTCGGCCTGAATGCGAACGGCCAGGCCAACAAGCCGTCGCAGCACACAAAGGTCAAACTGATATACTCGTCCGACATCTATTTTCCCCCTGATGATCCCGATGACTATTTCGATCTGGCCACACTGTTTGCAACGCCGGAGATTGACGTTGCAGGCGTCATACTCGATCAACAGGTGTACGACAGACGCCCGAAGAGCGAGGGGACCGGCGTTGTTCCGCTGCAACAAATGTTCGAAATCTCAGGGCGCAAAGCACCGTATGCCATCGGCCTCCGCGCTGCGTTGAAAAGCGTTGATGATAAGGGTCTCGACCAACCCGACTCAAGCCAAAGAGGGGTAGAAATGATACTGGACCTTCTGAGAAAGACCAGGGGGGAGGTCGTGCTCCTGACGGTCGGAACGGAGCGTGACATCGCGGCTGCATTCAATCGCGATCCCGGACTGTTTCGCAAGAGGGTTTCGAGGATTTATATGAACGCCGGCATCTATGGATTTCCCGAAGGGCGCATCGACGTGAACCTGCTAAAGGACCGCAACGCTTTCATTGCCATTATGAAATCCGGCTTGTCGGTCTACTGGGCTCCCTGTTTTGGCGAAAACAACTATGAGACCTACTGGCAGGCCGACCAGGGAAAGCTCCTCGAATCCGCCACAAGGAAATTGCAGAACTATTTCCTCTACGCGTTTTCGAAAGGCACAGGGAAGATTGGACAGGCAGCCGGTCGGGCCATCGCAGATCCGCTTGAGTTCCTGGAGCGGTCCCTGGACTTGGACGAGTTGGAAAAAGTGTACGCCTCATCCCGCAACATGTGGTCAACAGCTTCAATCCTGGATGCCGCCGGTTTGAAGATTTACGGGAACAAGCAGGGGGGGTACGCTAGTTCACGCCGCCCCGCTGGTGATTTCGTGCGGGAGATCAAGCCGTATTCTTTCAAGAAGATGAAGTTGTACATTGACGATCAGGGGCGCGTGCATCCCACGACACCGGGCAACATTGAAGTCTTCGTTTTTCACAAGAACGATGATGACGAATATCGAAATTCATTGGAAAGCGTACTGAAGAAGAAGTTTGGAGGATTGTGACGTCGGTCCCCGACTCTGACTGTTCATCCTTCGGTCATTCGATGATTTTGATAGAACAATCCACCATCCATCGCATAGCATGCGGGGGATTTGATGAATCAAATTCCAAACGGGCATCAAGTCTCCTCGGAACACGGCACAGGCGAGTCCACGCATCAGATCGGTCCCTATCCACCGCGGGAATTTAGATCAAGTTCTAAACCGGAAGAGAGCAGCGACAATGCCAAACGGTTATGCAACCACGAATCATGCCGACATAACGTGCAAACAACCCTGTCGGATTGCCGGCTGAAAACGCCCTTCAATGGAGATCGACCTCTGAGGAAGGACTCCTTCTGCACGGCGCCTTTCACAAGACCACATCACAATCGCAGACTGTCACACACATGGAAAAAGAGTCCGAAATCGTGTTGGCCGGCATCAAGCTTGCCTGCAAACACTGCAACCACGACCGCTTCAATACCCGCAACGCACTGTTGAACACGAAAGTGCTTACATTCTTCGAGGCTGATTGGCTCGCCAACACCGCGGAGGTGTTTGTGTGCGCCCGCTGCGGCTTCCTCCATTGGGTCCTGCCGCCGGATCCGGGGGCAATTGAGAAGAAAGAGGGATGAAGGGGGAATGTCAGGTTTAAGCATAAGGACGGGACTCAGAATGACATTCCCCCCCTTTTTGGGCGCTCCCTCACGGTCTTTGCGGTTGTATTTCGCACCCCCGCCCCCTCCCTGTGCCGACAACGCAGAGATTCTCTGGGCTCAATCAGGCCTTGTGAACAATGAATGCTCAATATCGATTGCAGAATGATGAATTTTGTGCCGGGGTGATACCCGTTTTGAGACAACTCCTGCCACCCCATCGCGAGATGCACCTTGTAACTTCGTTCAGAGTTTGTTAGGTTACGTACGACTCACCTGAACTCACATTACAAAGACCTATGAAAGGTTACAACATGGCCCCGACACCCAAGCCGAAGATCAAATCCAAGAAGACAATCCCTCCGGTTCTAGCCGCGATCACGGTCGTGACTAAGGTCGAAAGGGGATACCATCCGGGGAGCATTCTCGTCACCGTAAACCAACTGCATTTCAAGAATGGCACACTCGACAAGGTCGACTTCGAACGCCGACATACAGTTGACGTGTCTTAAGAAGCTCTCGTGATGGTTGCAGCGATCGATTGAGAGCGTCCCTCCGAATGATGTTCAACGAACAGGCTGGTTTTGTCAGCGACGTTGCATGCAACGCTGCTCCATGAAACACAGCCGTGAGGTGCCACGCACCCCAGTGAGGAATCTGTCTTCTACCCAGCGAAACCCGGAAGAAGTCGGACTTCTGCCGTGAAGGTGCGTTGCACCCTCCTTAACCCAGGCAACTCATTTGAATAACAGTCTTTCAACATGCGTCCTCGGCAGCTCAAGCGCAGGCAATTCCACGCTCATCTGGAATTCCGGGACCGCCATTCTTATAGACTGTGGCTTCAGTCCGGCTTACATCACGAGCCAATTGCGAAGGCTTGGTTTGAGCATTCAAGATCTTGACGGAGTCTTCATTACTCATATCCATGGCGATCATGTGCATGAATCGACTGTCAGAAGACTCATCCAGCAGTGTGTTCCAATCTTCTGCCCTCCGCAAATCGAACCACATTTGCAGAAAAAGTATAGCGCCCTTGCAAAGGCTTCTCACCAGGGACTCCTCAAGCCGATAAAGAAATCAGAAGTCGAGCTGAGTGAGTTTCACATTCGCGCTTTTGAAGTGCCTCACGATTCAGACGGCGGATGCTTCGGATACAGCGTCTCCTTTGATGCGGAAGGCGGGACAAAGAAGATCAGCGTTACAACAGACATGGCTTACCCAACGAAATCAGTTGTTGGCCACATTGCCAATTCTGATGTCATCGTGATCGAATCCAATTATGATGTGGAAATGCTCGAACAGTCTGATCGGCCAGTCTGGCTGAAGCGCCGGATCCGGGAGGACGGGCACCTTTCGAACGACCAGTGTGGTGAATCGTTGCTGCAGATAATGGATCGGTCTCAAAGTCTTCCCAAAAGCCTCGCGCTCGCCCACGTCAGTCAGGAATGCAATACAAACGCACTGGCTGTTGAATGCACGGAGGCGGCGCTCGAGAGCAAGGGAATCAGCGAAATCAGCGTCTTTGAAACGCATCCCGGCAGGCCGGGGCGCACGATCACGGTTTGAGCAGTCTTGCTGGGGCAAATAGCAATTTGTCCAAACGTGACAAAGAAGAAAGCATCCAATGAAGCCCTCCTCCCCCTTCATCTCTAAATCCAAGTACCTCAACGGCCTCCAATGCCACAAGCTTCTCTGGTTCTATTACAACGCCAAAGATCAAATCCCCGCGTTTGATATGCAGACACAGGCGATATTCGATCAGGGACATCTTGTCGGAAAGCTTGCGAAGAAGCTTTATCCAGGTGGAATCGAAGTGGCCGGAGGTGAGCGTGATTTCGGGAAGATACTCGAGCTGTCAAAGGAAGCTCTAAGTCACCGCAAGCCCTTGTTTGAGGCGGCGTTCAAGTCGGCAAATGCCTACGCCCGCGTGGATATTCTAAATCCTGCCGGCAAGAACGATTGGGAAATCGTCGAGGTCAAGAGCTCCACGGAGGTCAAGGATGTCAATCTGCATGACCTTGCCCTGCAGCGATATGCGTATGAAGGGGCCGGACTTTCGATAACGAAGTGCTTCATACTCCACATTAACAATGAGTATGTCCGGAAAGGCGACGTTGAACCGAAGAAGCTCTTTGCGAAGACCGACGTGACGAACGAAGTCAGTGACCTTCTGAGAAGCGTTCCTTCCAACCTGCGGACAATGATAGATGTGATTCGCCAGAGGGGTTATCCGGATATCGAGATTGGTCCGCACTGCAGCGACCCGTACGGTTGTCCGCTTCAGGAGCTCTGTTGGAAGTTCTTGCCGGAACACAATCCGCTTACACTCTACTATTTCAAAAAAGAAAAGGCCTTTGAGTTGATCCATGATGGCCATCTCGACATACGAAAGCTTCCTGCATCTGTGAGTTTGAGTGACAAGCAGGAAATTCAGGTAAAGGCGTTGCAAAATGGCAAGGTGCACATTGATAAAGAGGGGACGCGAGATTTCCTGGAGCGGCTTGATTATCCCCTCTACTACCTCGACTTTGAGACTTTCGGGACGGCGATACCCTTGTACGACCACGTGCGGCCATACGAACAAATCCCCTTTCAGTTTTCGTTGCACATCGTTGACCCCGCAGGAAAGAAGCCAAGGCATGAGAGTTTTCTTGCCGACGGCACAAAAGATCCAAGGCACGAGATTCTGAAAAGGCTCAAAAAGCTACTGGGAAACAAAGGGTCGATTGTGGCCTACAATGCACCGTTCGAGAAGGACAAACTGAAGAAGGCGAGTGACGTGTTCACGGAGTTTTCGACTTGGTATCAGTCGATTGAACCACGGTTTGTTGATTTGCTCGTTCCGTTCAAATCGTTTTATTACTATCATCCCGATCAATGCGGCAGCGCCTCGATCAAAGCGATCTTACCGGCGTTGACGGGAAAGAGCTATGAAGGATTGGAGATAGCGGAAGGGGGCGCGGCGAGCCTGGAGTATCTTCGCGTCACGTTTGGAGATGTCGATGACAAGGAGCGCCAGAAGGTCAGGCGCCAGATCGAACAGTACTGCGCGCTTGATACAGAGGGGATGATTATGATTGTGGAGGAGTTGGGGAAGTTGACGAGGTGAAAGGCCGAACAGAACCTGATCAACCATGGTTTGAGCACAGCGAATATCGATCAAAGAATGAAGAGATTTGAAGTTGGTTTGCAGAACTAATGAACAACGACCAGCCAAATAATCCCCTACACGGAAAGACACTGGAGGCGATTTTACATCACCTGGTGGACCAATATGGCTGGAAGGAATTGGGACTGAGGATCAAGATCCGATGCTTCACCGATAAGCCGAGCATTCAGTCGAGTTTGAAGTTTCTCCGCAAGACACCGTGGGCACGGAAGAAGGTGGAGAATTTGTATCTTGAGAGCATTGAGTCATGACCATGATGTTGACGGCGTCCGTCAACCTTTGAAGAAGGACCCCTTCTGCAAAGCATCAATTCATGATGGGATCTGCACCTCTCTCTCTATATATTAAGCCCTATGATGATCCGCCCGCCAGGTTGTGATCGCTTTCTTGATATCCTCGCGTGAAAGCTGTTCTTCAACAGCCCGTTTGGCGAGAGCGAGGAATTCCTCATCCGATGCAAATCGGAGCGCGATAATCTGTCCCAGCTTCAATCGCGGGTCAAGGAGTTTTCCCGTCACCGCAAAGTGGCGCAGATTCTCTTCCGCGCGGATCGCCCGATCCTGCACCGTCGTGGCGAATGCCCGGCTGTACCAGGCCTGGATCAATCCGCAGAACGTAAGGACGGTGATCAATGAGGCGCTGTAGACTCCCTGATGGTCGCCGATCGAAACATATAGGTTGACGAATGAGCCGATGAAGGCGGCGGCGAGCAGGAGAAACAGCACTCCGTGGTAGAGGGGAACATATCGACGATGGTTTGCGTAGTTCTGTTCTTCCATTGCAGGGTTCCTTCCTATGATTGGATGATGTGAGGCACCGGACTTCTGCTGTGAGGGTTCGTCGGAATTGCGGCGGGGTGCTATCTGTTTTCCAGCAGTCTGGAATAGATCTCCTGGTCCGGAGAGGACCCTGTGATCTCGACGTACAGCACTTCGCGTTCGTTCAGCCGCTGTAGAAGCCGGGTTACACCGGTCTGTCCGGCTCTTTGCGTCGACCCTATGAGTGCGTTCGCGAACCCCGCGAGAGAAACAAACCCATCAAGCTCTTCAGCGCTTTCGAACTGAACCTGTGAAAAACAAACTCGACCCTTCTCCGTCTCGATGGGCAGAAGGGTTAAAGAGAACCGGGGAGTGTTTCCGAACAGAGTACTCCATTCATCAAAACCGTTCTGCACGCCCAGTGGTCCGAATGCCATGATAAGATGCGGGAGATGCCGCGTCAATTCTCTCGTGCGAAACACTGTAGGTAAGTCAATTTGCTGAGGTTTGATCCTCTCTGCGATAGCACGGAAAATCCCGACACTTGCATTCTGCGCTGCCCCCGAACCGCTCTCGTTGGTGATGCTCAGGTAACAATCTCCGGCGACTGCCTGCAATTGGTATCGAGATTGACAGGTGTTCGGAAGAAGTGAGTCCACAGGAATGCATTTGAATCGCTGGACGGAGAATATTCCATATGCTTCGCGCGCGCCGGCCATCTGATACACTTCAACCACAAACTTCTCCCCCGAGTAGAGAACTTCCTGCCTGCCAAGTTTCTTGAATCGATACTCGAGGTATAGCTCTGCCCCTCCGTCTATGTAGCCGAACAGAGCCTTGCCGGCATAGAAATCCGTCTTCGTGATCTTCGCATCACGAAGATCTTTCGCATCGAGTACCGGGACATCTCCGGCGAAGGCAACGAGCCCCGTGAGCAGGAACAGTGAAAGATGAATGAGGCACCGCATTGTCAATGTGCTTAGGGTATCGTGAGTTTCTGGAGGTTGATCTTGTCCAGATCTGCAACACCGAGGCCCAGATTCTGCGCAAGTTCCATGAATTTGCGTCCTACCGGAGCCTCGGCCTTCTGGACCTTTTCTTCGAGCCTCTTCTTGAGCACAATCTCGTACCCCACCCGGTCTACTGCAACGGGGTCTGTTCCCACGATCACTGTTTTGTATTCCGTGAAAAACTTCGGATCCGCACCCGGGCCGCCATTGTAACATCCCTTGATGCCATCAACAATATTGAGGACAACCTTATCGCGCACCGGCGCGAACGCGGGAACCTCAGCGCACGTCTCCGCCCACAGCTCCTTATGAAGTCTTCCGGTGTTCGAGATGCAGCCGAACGCGAGGTTCTTGAGTGCCAGAGTAACAGTCGGACCGGCATTTTTCAAGATCGGTATATTGATAATCTTCGTGACGTCTTGCGTGCAAATCTTGCCGAAGTACGAGTACTTTCCTTCGTTGACCATGTATGGCATCGTTTCAGCGTCGTATTTTCCTTCGACATCCGCCCAGTAGTACCACGCTTCGTCGATCATCGCTTTCCCGTACAGAATACCGTTCGCATCGATATATGAGCCTTTTTCGACTTTTCTCTCGGTTCCGGCGATGCGCACACCGGGAAAGTTCTCGGGCGTGAAGCCAACTTCGTGAAGCTCAAACTCCCGCCGGTCCCAAATCACGATATTCTTTTTCGGAATGCCGGCCTCTTCAAGTTGTTTGATGATAGCGTGAGTGATTTCCAGGCTCGTCGTAAGGGTCTTGCCTGCGACGGGATTCACCTTCAATCCTACTATGTCGTCAGGCGCAACGAACATCTTCCATGCTACCGCGGCCGTCGATGCGCCAGTCAGCTCCATGAGGCTCTTTCGCACCATTGTATCCACGATGCCGAGATCAACCCTGTCGTTCGCTATTGAGCGTTCGTGAAACGTCTGCACAACTGCGCCGGGAAACTTGCCCGGCATCGATGCGGCGCTGCGCAGTACTTTCAGCGCATCCTTGATATTGGTCGCCGGTCTTGGTGGCGGTGATTTCTCCTGAGCAAAGAGAGGATCGGAAGCGACTCCGGGAATTGCTGCCGCTATGCCGCCCACGGTGACCATCTTGACAAACTCGCGCCGGTCAATCTGCTTTGGTTTCTCAGGTGGATGCATGACAACCTCCGTGTCGAAGTGCAGGGTGCGTTGATCCCCTCCTCCATTCAGTTGGGAATGAAATCAACATTACGTGAGCGCGGAATCCGAATGCTCGTTTTGGTGTCCTACGGTGCCGAGGTCAATACCGACAATTTCGAACCATCGCTGAGAAACTACTTGAGATTCGCGTCAAAGGCAACCTGAAGGCTCCCTTGTGAACCTCTACGGGAGGGACACGCTTCGTGGTGTCCTCCTCAGTGCGCATGCGCGGAAACGCGTCCCTCTATCTCTTCATTCCACAATCACTTCATCCACAAACAACCACGTCTTGTCTCCGGCCCCTGAATGCCAAGCCGGACATGTACCCACATTCTTTGAAGCAACCTTCACAAATCTCGCTGATACGTTCTTAATGACGCAGGAAAAATCCTTCACAACGACGCTCTCTGTCTGCTTGAGTGTATTGCTCTGATTCCCCGTCATTTTCCAGCTGATTCCATCTTCAGACATAAAGAACTTCACTTCCGACGGCAGAAAAATCCACGAGCCCTGTTGCTGCAGGAACCCAATCGTGATTTTGTGAATGGATTTCGATTCTCCGAGATCAAGCGATGCCACGATATCGTCTCCGTTGAACCCAAGCCACTCCTTGTCCTGAAAATCCAGAGAACCGCGCCTGCCGTCGATGATCGTGATGTCCCCCCGACCGGGATACTTTGCGCTGTAGGGTTTTTCGAAGATCACCGATTGTGCCTTCAGACACTTTGTAAATCGTGCTTCGGATAGCTCGGCGGCAACTTCTCCGCCGAGGGAGGCGACCCCTTTCACCTGAGTGGAACCGGTCACATTGATTGGCCGTGTGTACCGTTTCGATTTGAACGTCGGTTCACTGCCGTCGAGTGTGTAGAAGATCGCTGATTTCTTCGAATCGGATGAGAGTCGAACGCGGAGACTACTCTCAAATGAGCCTCCGTTGGGCTCAATAGTCACGGTGGGTGGAGACTTGTAGAGGCCAACATTGGAGAGTGTCGGACTTGTTCGCGATGAATCAATTAATAGTCTTACTTTCTGTGACGTTACCGCAGGAAAGCGGAGCAACCGCTTGTAGCCAACCGTCGTTCCGCGGGCAAGCGTCTTCCAGGTGTTGCCAGCCCACGCCTCGAGACGGAATGCCTCAATGCGTTGTCCGGCGCTGATGTTCTCCTGGAGCATCAATCGGTCAAACGTTCGTTGCCTCGGAAGCTGGAACTCGAGCGTCGCGGATTCGATGTCGTCATCAGTCGTCCAATAGCTCGTCGGATGTTGCTCAATAACAGCGGAAGCGTTATGCCCTGGCTTTTCGTTGGAGGCGATGATTGTTGCGCCGCTCGCAAGATTGGTCGTGAATGTCTGATCGAGGATCTTTCGCATCCCCACAAGACTCTTGATGTCGTGATCCGTGATCTGCCCGCGCTTGTCGGGAGGAAGGTTGAGAAGGAGAACAGAATTGCGCCCGACAGAACTGTAATAGATATCCACCAGTTTCGCCGGCGACTTTGCGAGATTGTCCTGGCTTGAGTGATAAAACCAGCCGGGACGGATAGAAACATCTGTTTCCGCGGGATACCAGACGAGCGCCGAAGCGTTCTTGATTTTCTCCCTGCTCCCGAGATCATCGTCCATCAAGTCCCCTGGAGCGAAGGCGCCATCAACAGGAAATTGCTGTGAAGAAGCGGCGATGGCAGCAAGGTTCTGAGTGATGTTCGGCAGAACACTCCACTCTGTCTCTCTCCCGTACCCGGACTCGGTACCAACCCAGCGGACATCGGGACCCATGATGGCGATGACGGCTTGTGGCGCCAGGTCGCGGATTACTTTGTAGTACGATGGCCAATCATAGACCTGCTTTTTCCCGTTTGGTCCTTCGTCGTTTGCGCCGTCGAACCAGACCTCTGAAATCTCACCATAATTCGTCAGGAGTTCGCGCAGTTGGTTGCGGAAATGCTCGTTGTAAGCAGGAGAATCTCCGAACGTCGGTTCGTGCCGGTCCCACGGCGAGAGATACACGCCGAATTTGAGTCCGGCCTCCCTGCACGCCTGAGCAACCACACCCACGACGTCTCCTTTGCCCTCCTTCCACGGGCTGCTCTTGACGCTGTGCTCTGTGTACTTGCTTGGCCAGAGGCAGAAGCCGTCGTGATGCTTTGCAGTGATGATGAGCAGTCTCATCCCGGCGTTTTTGATCACTCTGACCCACTGCCGCGCATCGAAATCAGTCGGATTGAACACAGACGGGCTTTCGGTTCCCTTTCCCCACTCCTGGTCCATGAACGTGTTCATGCCAAAGTGGGCGAAGGCGATGAACTCCTGCTGCTGCCAGTTGAGCTGACGCGGGGAGGGGGCGACGCTGGCTGCCCTGTGGACGATATCCTGAAGGGATTCGCCGGGTTTAATGATGGCGAAGTTGTTTTTTTGCCGGCCCAGACCACTGGAGACAGAAAGCATCAAGGCAACAACGGTCAGCCAAAAGGTGGTTCTGCACGAGGAGGTCATCATAGGAATAGTCAAAAAGTGAAAAGACAAGAGTTTAGTTGTCATTCCCACAGATTAGTAAATCAGTGTTGATCTCTCACCATCCGTGTGATCAGTGTGCTATCGTTTCCCGGCTTCAACCAACAGGGAATAGGCCGGCAGTCCCGCTTTCGAATCGTTGGCACTGACTTCAAACGTGAGCTTCTTTCCCGGTGCAACCCGCTCGGGAGCATCAAACACCTTCCTCCCATATCGATTGAGCGTAAACGTCTTAAACCACGCATCTCCTTTGATTGCAGTGAGCGTGACAGATTTCTTCGATCCGACCTTCTTCACGGAAACCATCCCGTACGCATATCCATTCGACCACAAATAGTTTCCGTCTTTTGCTGTAAATGACATTTCCTGGCTGATCGCAGAATAGTGAAAGCCCGTCAACGCCAAGATCTCTGCCCAGCTTATCATCGCCCGACCGTAGTGATGACCGCACTCGGCTTCATCATATGGGTTGCGCTTCAAGCCGTCGTACCGGTTACGCAAGCTCGCAATGCAGGTCAGGCCGTTGTCGCTCAGGCCGTCATACAACATGCCGATCGCAGCGGTATACTCAAATCCCGTCATCACTTCCGTGAAATAGGGGAACGGATTCTTCGGGCGATCTTTTGGATAACTTGCCATCAGGAGCGCCGCTTCGTCTCCCAGCGCGAACGTACGCAGGCAATTGAAGTGATCGTTCAGCGATTTCTTGTAGTTGTATTTCATGATGCTCGCCAGCGTCGTGCGGACATGGTTTGGATCCGTCAGATACCCAAGCCCGCACACGTGAGCCATCACCTGCCCAATGAGCTGGTCGACAAGACAAGCATTTCCGAGCTGATAGTCGGGATTGGCGTAATCGCTTGAGCCCATGCCAACGAGGAGACTGGGAGCGATATTCGATTTATCGCCCGGCGGCATGATCTTGTGAATATAATACTCGCCATTGAAGAGAGCGCTATCGATCCATCGGCTGCCGTGCGAAAAGAGAGACTGGCAGGCTGCGGCAAACTCTGCGTCGTGCATGAAAAGTGCCATCTGCTCAGCCGATTTCAGTGCTCCGAGATACCAGATGCCCATCTGTGGATTGGGACCGTAGTATTCGACATCCATCGTATTGTGCTGGCATCCCTCCATCACGCCGTCCTTGTTGGCGTCCCACCCGCCTTTGATCCAGCAGAATTCCAGCGCTTTCTTGACGTTCGGCCAGAGGGAGGTAAGCATTGCGTTGTCACCCGAAAGCTGCCAGTCCCGATAAACCTTCATGATGCAACCCATCTGTCCGTCTGCCGCGGCTTTACCCCACGCTGCGCTATCAATGGGAAGCTTTACGCGGAAGCTCATCAGTCCGGCGTCGTCCGTTTCTTTACCGAACTCAACCTGACGGATCGATTTTGCGATCGAGCCAAAAAGAAATGCAACGGCCTGTTCGTAATTCCAAACATGTGTGCACGTTCCGAAGCAACATCCTTCCTTATCGCCGCATCCTTCCCAGGCAAAGAACCGGCCATCTTCGCTTCTGAAGCAGGTCTGAGTTCTCAACGTGCTGAGGTTGAACAACGCCGACTCCTTTACGACCCGTGGCAAATCACTTCTGGTCAGAGATGCTATGAATTGTATCGTCTCGTCTTCCAGGCGACCAAGGTCAGGAAGGGTCTTTTCGATGACGTTCCAGGCGTCTTTGTACTGAGTTGTATAGTAGTTTCCGATTCGTGTCGGAGACCATGCGTATCGGTTCGGGAAATGCCACGTGATGAAAAATGTGAACTCTTTTGTTGCTCGCGCGAGTATTTGCTCCTGAATCGCTATTGAAGCTTTTGGCGTGTTTGCGCCCGGAGGTCGGTTGTCAAGAAGTCCGTCATCGTCAAAATCATCCCAGAAATCGAGTATGGGGGTGCCCCATCCGGCATTGAGCCAGGCGGTGCGATAGGTGACACCGCTGCTTGCTGTCGTCGTCAGAGCCATGGTTCCCCATCGCTCGTCATCCGGTTTAACGCTGTCCGACGACATGAATATTCCCTGGAACCCCGTTCCCTTCCTGTATTCGTTCCGGTTCTTCGAAGAGACGTTCTTGACTCCGTCGTTTCCAATGAAATTCTCAACGGTTCCGCACACAGAAACATATAGGTCGGATGCCGTCAGGTTTGTAACCTCATAGGTGACGGCGACGATCGGAATTCCACTTGCGTCGGGGTCTGTCGGCACCAGCGGATTAAATGCTTTGATCCTGACCTTCACAGGCATGTCAGGATCGGCGAGATTGACGATCCCGAATGGATAACTGGCATCGAAGCTGCAGTTTCTGAAGCAGGGGAGAGCGGGATTCGTAGCATCCTTGACGCCGAACGCACCTGAGTACACGTGTTCGTCAACGGGACCCTGGAGTGCGCGCACTGCGATGCGGCCATTCGAAGGCTTTACCCGGATGGCGAAGAATGGTGAGCCGGGATTGAATCCCTTCGCAGGTCGATTCATAATCTCCCAGTCCCTCCAGTCGCCTCTCCCGCCAAGCGAAATTGTTCCCGTGCCAATTCCTCCGATCGGAAGAGCAATTTGGCTCAGATGTTTTTGATCATAGTGTTTGATGATGGGCCATGATTTTGTGGGATTTCCGGCGAATGCTGCGGACGCCAGGAGGAACATCGCCAAGCACGAACCACGAGTGATAAATAAGGTAGGGGGAGTCATAAATCGCCTCGTTTTGATGTCGAAGGAGGATGGATAGTGAGGGCAGATATCAAGATTGTCCATTCAAGTGGTTTGCGGTTCTGCGTTGCTCCGGGAACTCCACGGCATGTAGCCCATTTTCTTTTTGCGAAGAGTTGAACGGCCAATCTAGCGAACCGCTATGTCTTTGACACCAAACACTTATTGTTCTTGTTGTTATGCTTCTTCAAGATCGTGCAGTACACCGCCTGCTCGCGCCGGCAAGCTCCGGACACATCCCGCCTACCGAATGACGCATATCTGCAACCGAAGTCGCAGTACAGGGGGAGATCTTTGGGAAATTCTTTGACTTTCTTCGTCCGCATGTCTTCTGTCACACTACCACTATCTGAATGATCACGGATTGAACCTCGGCACGACTTTGAACGTCTGAATCGACCAAGGCGTCGATGTGAATTGAATCTCATCCAGCTTGAAGGACGTTGACTTTCCTTCTTCTTCGATGATGTTTGTTATCTCGGCGCGTTGCAGCGGCGTGGTAAACCGCATCCTCGCGGCAACATCTTTCCCTGCATCTTCGTAGAGGCGGATCACGACGTTGTCATCGTCTTCGCATTTCTTGATTGTGCTCAGCACGATGTTTTGTGCGCCGATGGAAAAGAAGCTCTTTTCCTCAGGCAAAACCGGTTTTGTTGATGCTGTCGGATTGAAAACAACAGTCAGCGGATTGTTCGCCGCGACTCCGAAATGGCGTCCATTTCTCCAGCCTGGTCGATGAGACGTCAGAGAAAACTGGTAGTGATGATCCCCCTCCTGCAAATACCATGGGCCGAGCCCATGACAGCTTCTGCGTGATGCAAGAAGCACAGGCTGCAGCAGGGGCAAGCCAGGAGGTTGGACCGTTGGGTCCTGATAATCCCAAACAGCAACGCTCGAGCTGATGGTTACACCGATATTGTTATCTGACACGCCGATCCAGTTCTGGATGGATCTTGGGTGGACGGCTGCAACTTCGGCCTGGTACCGTTCGCCGGCGGCTCCTTTCATTTCATCCTTCCCGACTTCAATCGCGCCAAAGGGAACCTCGTAAGCGACTTGCCCATCCTGCATCTTCATTGGAAACGCGAGCCGAAACTCGCGGTACTTTGTGCCATCCCATTTGAGCAGGGATGTTTCGAAGTCGACTTGCTTCAGGGAGCCGTACAACACTACTCGCTGAACTACGGTGGCGTGGCCAATATTCTGACGCGTTTCAACAACCTGTCGAACCGGCCCCGATTCGACAAGCCGCCAGGCGGGTTTGTAGTTACTAAGTTTATCGAATCCTTCCATGGTTGGCTGCTGGGGTTCAGACCATTCTCCGGCATCTTCTCCAACTGATTGCATCGTGAACAGCTCACCGCCGAGGAACCCATCCGTGCTCAGAAGATCTTTTTGCAACTCAACGTCCACAATCTGGCGAACACCGCCGGGGCTGAGAACAATTCTGTAGTATTTGTTCAGCAGCAGCTCGCTCGTTGAAGATGTCGTATCCGGTCTCAATGCACTGGGTGAATGCCTGATGTAGAATGTCGAGAATCCGACGGGAGGAACATCCTCTGCGACAAAGACAAGATCTGCCAATTTGATGCTCCCATCCGGATGATTCACAAGAGAAGTGAGCTGGCAGGGAAGGATTCTCCCCGTTGCATCATGGAGTGTGAAACCCTTCAGGAAAGTACCGGGCGTGAATGTTGCGGTGAACTGGACAGGAGCCGTTCTCTTCCAGGACAGGTTATTGAAGACCACGACCGGCATGCCTTTGTTTGGTGAGGTCTTGACGAGGGAAGCAATGGAGTTTGTGGCGCGCGTGTAAAGTCTCTTGCTCATGTCCCGTGCGTATTCGTATTTTGCGCGAAACGTACTGTCGGTAATGTCGCCATTCTTTCCTCCCCAGCCATGGTCGGGATAGATCTGTGCTTCCCAGGCCGAGGTAAGCTCCTTCTGCGGATAGCGGGCGAAGGATTTGACAAGCAGAGCGCTGATGGTTGAAAATGTCTCTGCCGCAGGCAGGTAGAGGTCGGCCTCGCGTTTTGCGGAGATAGCCCAATGATGTGTTGGCCCATGGATATAGAGCCAGATGTTCGGCCGCTCACCGAGCAGAAGAGGGAACTGGGCGTTCTCGGCGGTCACAGATTCAAAAAGCTGCCTGGTCGTGGAGTAGGAAATGGGGGGAGTCGTGAGCGGGCGAAAGCCTTCGCTGCCACCGGCTATCGACTTGAGCCCGTTCCACTTGTTGATGAAGTCATCGTACCCGACGGGCGTGCTCATGTCGCTCATTGAAATGATGGGGACATTCTTGCTCCCGTTCTTCATGAGACTGCTCCAGTCACGCGCGAACGCGGCCATATAGCCGGCAATTTCAGGAAAGCCTTTTCTCCCAACCCGCTCAGCGAAATCTCCATAGTGCCCGGGACTCATCGCAAGCACGCCCGAACCGTCGGGGCTACGCCAGGTATAGAAACCCTTTTCGAACCGGCTCATGAACAGGTACTTCACCCCCGCCTTGTTCATGATCTGTGGCATCTGAGCGGATCGCCCCGGGATGTCAGGATTCCAGTACGTGCGCGTGTCGCAGCCCGGGAAGTTCTTCTTAAGCCATTTTCTTCCCGCGTAGAATTCGCGAATAAGCATTTCACCGGAGCACAAATCTTCGTATGGCTGATTGTATGACGCACCGACGCCGAGTCGCCCTTCAAGCATGAACTTCCAAAGATCATCTTTCTTATCAGGATGGCGTTCGAGGTACTCACGGAGAAAGAGAACGTCTTCCAGGTCGAACCGGTAATTCGAGTCCTCTTTCATGATTGCGAGCGTCGGCGTCAGGATTTTCTCGTCCCTGTCTTTGATACACTGTTCGGGAGAATCCATCCATGCGATGTCCTGATGCGTGGAGATGATGAGGTGGATGTTGCCGTTTCCTCTGGTCCTCTCGGAGAGTTCGAGAAGCGATGTGCCGACCTGCGGCGCATAAATTGATTGATATTCCAACCCCCAACCGCCTGTGGATGTGGTTTGGCTTTTGAGGGATACCAGCTTCTCCGGATACATGCGGCTCTCGTTGATATCGAGGAAAAGACACTTGACATCGATAATTGGTTCACGGTCGACAAGCAGCCTGAGTCGTTCAGTCGTCTTTGCCTCAAAGTTGAAGGCAGCCGTAACACTATCGTTTTGACGTGTTAGCGTAATCGAGCGCTCTGGAATCTCGCCGATAACAACACTGATGCGTTTGTTCGTCCACGTCGCAGGAACAACCAGCCTGCCCGCATACCCCCTGCCGCTCGGTTCGATGGAGAGGTGACAAAAATCTTCATGTGCGACCCTGTTCCTCAGATATTGAAAGACATCATCGTCTTTGAAGACCATACACCATCCACTGGAACCGGCTTTTTCACCGACAAGCTTGAAGCGCACTTCTTCGCCGGGAACAACCAGCTCGGCGGGGACGTGAATCTGCAAATACCCAAAGGAATCAGTGTACTGATCGCGCATGACGCCATCAAACGAAAGCCTCACACCGCCAGCTTCTCCCGCCAACCATGATGTTGTGTCGGTCGTCGAGAAGACGAGGCGCGGAACGTTGTTAACGGAGAGCTCGAATTTCAAAGTCGTATTCGGTCTTGTGAGTATGCCAGCAATGACGACGAAGACGACCTCCTTGTTTCTCAACTGCGATGGTACTTTTTGCGATCTCCATTCAATAGCCATCGTCCCGGTCGTGGCCCTTGTGATCAGCGCATCAGCGCGATCCTCTCTGAGGCGTGGATAGACAATGACGTCACCGCTTACCGCTCCGGCATATCCCTCGACGCATCCGTCGAGCTTCTGAAGGAGGGCGGCATTCCGTTCGATGGATTCCTTGAATTGACCGTGAGATTGACCGAAAATGAAGAACGCCGCAAGATTCAGAAGGGAAAATCGAAGAGTTGAGTTCATAAGGCACCTTACGGGTTGCGAACAACACTTTTTAACTCGATGCCGGGCATCCAAGGCAGTGAATCTGGATGTTCAGGGCAATATCGAACACCGAATAACAAATGATGAAGTTTGCTTAACAACTCATACCACCAACTTCAGACACTCCAGCCAAAAATCCCTGTACTGCTTCCAGAATACGAAATTGCACCCCCAGTGAGGAGCCGGATCGGACATGTAAGCAAGTACCTTTCCTTTTCCGAACTTCCCGTGAACAAGAAGAGGATCACCCGTTTGTTTGACGGTGAGCAACACGTCGGATTCTCTTCGAGCGATCGTCTTGTTGTATCCCAGAATAGGAGGAAATGTGTCGAGCTTGATGCCCTCCAGCCTCTTTTTGCTCTTTGCGCCGACCTTCGGAGTGAATCCCTCAGTACTCTCAACCAGGTCCTCATAGTCGAGGCATTGAACAGGGAGCACGTCCTTCAAGCCGGTTCTGTTCCATCCCCCCTTACCCATCTCGCCGGTGAACGAGAGCCATCCACCAAGAAACATTGCACCCGTTCCCCTCCTGATAGCATCCACCGTCAAACGGATCCTGTCGGGGAAAACGAGGACCTCCGTTCCGAATTTCTTTCGATCGAAGAAACTCGGAGCAAGTTGAAAGTTCTTTGCCTCCACATCGCTGAAGACGAGAACGTCATATTCTTCAAGGACCTTTTCGTATTCCCCCGGACCGAGCTTATAGAAATCCCACGTCGGAACCGAGGTCACCTGATGCTCTCCGGAAGACTCGAGCGCTTCCTTCAACCACGTTCCATAGTTGTACATCTCCAATCCCTTGAAGGCGTAGTTGAACGGTGTTTCGGCAAACACGGGGCCGCACATGATAGCCCAGTCGCCCACGTAATATACTTTCGCCACGATAACTCCTGGTTGTTGTGGGATAATGGAAGGATCAATGACGCAAACTCTGATGGACAAACATCCAAACGGGAAGTTGACGTACACGTATTTCGCAATCCGTGCTTTTTCCCCGATGAAGCGCCGCACGGCAAGACAGACATTCAGTATTGGTGAGGTTCTACCTTTGTGCGCCCAACCAGCAACTCATCAGCTCAATGTCCCCCTGTGATCTCTTTCAAGAGCCTGAAGAATCCCTTCTTTCGCTCAGAGTCAATCTTCCAGTCGACCGGAACGCTCTGATATCCTTCTCTGTAATCGATTTCTCCCTTCAATCTGTAATCGAAAAAACCCCAGGAAGTGTACGATTGCACAGCAGCCACAAAATTGTTTATCGGTTTGTCAAAATCGAAATGATCATCCTCGTTGAAAACGATGGGCATCGGCCGGTAGCCAAGTACGTGTTTGGTGTCCTCGACCATTTTCGAAATAATCTTCGGATCGCCAGCTCCATTTCCATGGATGAGGATGAGGTCGGAGGTTTTCACAACGTTCGGCGTTGGGATAGATTTTCCCGCGAAACTTGTGCCGACGAGGAACCGATAACCATTCTGTTCTTTGCCCCGTACCCGGACAATCAATTCGTGGACCCGATCGGGTTTCAGGATAGGGTGGTCGTACGACTTCACGTCGCATTCATTGTTGATTTCGATGATCACATTGCGATAGCCGCGTTCGAAAAGCCAGTCCATAGTATTGTCGATCGCGTCTACAACTGCCGTTTCATTTGCAAGAAACTGATCCTGGCCGAAGTAGAAGAGACCGAGAATGACAACCATTCCAAGCTTGTCGGCTTTTGTCAGAATTTTGTCGAGTCGCGCCAAATAGTCAGGCCGAAGAGCACCACTCTGATTGAACGCGGAATTGTTCCACCCTTTGTTTCCATACCCGGTGGGACTGCCACCCTGAAGATTCAGCGTGAAGGCCATCAATCCGTGACTGGACCAATCACTCATGGCCGCAACAAACTCGTCAGTATTCCTCTCGGGATCCCAAATGTGAGTGTCCGGGTATTGCCAGAGATCCCTTGTTTCGGGATTCAAATCATCGAAGATACCCTGCACCAGGCGCGCATTGAACAGCAGACCTTCTATTGAGTAACCGTTCCACGTCTTCCCCTTGTAGGTGGGCTCGCCGTTGATGAAGAACCTTTCCCCGCGAATATCTACAACAGTCTGAGCAATGAGACAGCAAGGGGTCACGAGGACAAGCACGTAGAAGGAGAAGATTAGAGATCTGAAGAACGTATTTGCGTTCATTCGAGGAATATTACTTGTGGGTGTTTGTTCGTTGGCTGACAAGAAACAATCCTGTGTACGTGCCCCTGCATATTACTGATAGCAAACAGAATATGAAAGCAGAAGCTGAGACGAAAGGGTAAAGCTCTCCTCTCTCCATGGGAGGCCCCCGCGAACGCCAGCAAACCGACACCGCAGAGGCACCGGAGCTTATTGGGTCAGTCCTGGAAAACTCCAAAAACAAAGGGCTTTTGGGCTTACAGGCTGCCACTCGCACCTCGAACCCATTGAACTATCTCCCGCAAAAAAATGTTCAATGTATCACCGGGGAGGCTCATCCACTCATCTATTTCTGTCATCAGTCTAAAGGAGCGAGCAATGATACTTGTCCGAAACGTGTTCCAACTGAAGTTTGGAAAAGCCCGGGAAGCCACCGCGCTGATAAAGGAAAATGAGGCTCTATTCAAGAAACATGGCGGAGCACCAACACGGTATCTGACCGATCTCACCGGACCGTTCTACACACTCGTCATGGAGATCACGTATCAAAGCCTGGCCGACCTTGAAACATCGCAGAAGGAGATCATGGGTTCGAAAGAGTTCTCAGATTGGTACCAACGCTTCATGCCGATCGTAGAATCGGGTCGCCGCGAAATGTTCACCATCGTCGGCTCCTAAAAGCATAGACAGGATTGTCTCACCTCTTCACTCATCATCGGGAACAACAATCGGAGGCTCTCATGGACAGATATCTCGTATCTTCTCCCCATACTGAGGGGGATTGTAAACAAGCTCTGAAGGAAGTACACGCCATCGGCTACATCACACATTTCGATTGGGGCTGCATGGATGGCGATCACACTGGATGGGCTGTGCTCGAGGCGGAGAGTGCGACGCAAGCCCTTATGGTTGTTCCTGTCTTCCAACGCAACAGTGCAAAGGCGGTCAAGCTTGTGAAGTTCTCGCCCGCCGATGTGGCGAACATGCATTGATGATACTGAAGCGATTGAATAAGCATCTGACTCTTTACAGCGGCGAGGAAAGGATTACAGTGTGGAGAACAACGAAATCAAGGTCACATCATCTCAACTTGAAGTCGTCAAGAGCATGGAAGGATTCGTCGATCAAAACCTCAGCACCCTTCTGAAACCCGTCGATGAAAGCTGGCAGCCCTCAGACTTCCTTCCGGATCTCACCAGGGATGATTGGAGGAAGCGCGTCGCGGAATTTCGCGTGGACGCGAAGAGATTACCTGACGACGTGCTCGTTGTCCTCGTCGGTGATATGGTCACCGAAGAAGCACTCCCGACATATCAAACGTGGCTGAACAGGCTCAAGGGAATTGGCGACCCAACCGGGTCGAGCAGTACACCGTGGGCGCGATGGAGTCGCGGATGGACCTCAGAGGAGAACCGCCATGGAGATCTCCTGAACAGGTACCTCTACCTCACAGGTCGGGTCGATATGCGCTCGGTGGAGACGACCATTCACCATCTGATCAACAATGGGTTTGACCCGCGAGCGGGGGATGATCCGTATCTTGGCTTTGTGTACACGTCGTTCCAGGAGCGTGCAACCAAGATTTCGCATCGGAATGTGGGCACTCTGGCGAAGCGGGCCGGAGAGGAGCAACTGCATAAGATCTGCGGCATGATAGCGGGAGACGAGGCTCGGCATGAGAAAGCGTACAAACTTTTCATGTCGAAAGTCTTCGAACTCGATCCCAATGGGGCTGTTCTGGCGTTTGCGAAGATGATGAAAGCGAAAATCGCGATGCCCGCAATACTGATGCACGACGGAAAGGATAGCAACCTCTATGCGAAATTCTCGCTTGTCGCTCAGAAAGCGGGCGTCTACACGGCGAAAGATTATGCCGACATTATAGGGGCGCTGGTAGAAGAGTGGAAGGTGGCCGGGTTGAGTGGACTGTCGGATAGCTCGGCAAAAGCGCAGGAATACCTTTGTGGTCTCGCGGATCGATACCAAAAACTTGCAGAACGGGTGAAGTTTTCCGGTTCGGAGAAGTTTAGCTGGATCTATGACAGAGAGGTATCGCTCTCGCCGATCTCGTAGTGAGTGAATCTGCCCAGCGGTCTGACAATAATTTCGCGGAAAAAGACAGAAGTTCTGGACGACCATCCCCCGGCAATTTCGGGGGATTTTTGTAAGATTGTGAACCAAAAACGCACACAGAGGACGCAGAAGAAGCACGAGATGATCACAAATCAATCTGTGCATATCACGTGTTGTCAGTGTCGTCAGTGTGCCATCCAACGAGCAAATAGTTTCTCAGGTTCAACTCTCATCGTTCTGGATAGCTGCGGTCACTTCCCGTTTGTCGAGGCACCGAAGAGCTTGTTTGTTGTTCTGGAGGACTTTCTGACGTGGGATCATTTTCGTATTGATTTAGTCCGCAATCTTCTATTGTTTACGTGCGCCCCTCACCGTAGCTCTCACACCACAGGAGGTTTCCATGAAACGTCTAACACTACTGTTCGCTGTACTCTTGGCCCTGCCGATCGTCTTCTGTTGGGCCCAACAGCCGCCGATCATCGATCGCGAGCTCTTTTTTGGAGATCCCGTCATCTCGGGCGCCCAAATTTCCCCTGACGGCAAGTATATATCATTTCTTAAACCATTCAAAAATGTTCGGAATATTTGGGTGAAGACGCGTGGGGAAGCGTTTGACAAGGCTCGCCCGTTGACAGCGGATACCACGCGGCCTGTCACGCAATACTTCTGGGCACGCGATAGCAAGAGCGTTCTCTATGTGCAGGATAAGGGGGGCGACGAAAATTACAGGATCTACGCTGTCGACCCTACGGCGGCAGGAGATCCCGTTCCGGCAGCGCGTGACCTGACACCCCTGAAAAACGTGCGCGCGATGATCTATGATGTTCCAAAGAAAACGCCCAGTGAAATCATCATCGGCTTGAACGATCGGAAAGCCGAGCTGCACGACGTGTACCGTCTGAATATCGTTACGGGACAACGCACGCTGCTGCGTGAAAACAACCAGAACGTTGCGGCCTGGTCCACAGACCTGGAGGGCAACCTCCGGCTCGCCATACGCGTCACCGAGGATGGAGGCTCGGAGCTTCTTCGCGTGGACAAGGACACGCTCGTTTCCATTTACAGGGTGAATTCAGAGGAGTCATGCGGGCCAGTACGGTTCACACCCAATGGAAAGAAGCTTTACCTCGAGACCAACAAGGGAGTCAAGACCGATAAAACCGAACTTCAGCTGTTCGATCTGGCCACAGGGAAGACGGCACTCGTTGAGAAAGATCCGACAAACGAAGTAGACTTTGGCAGCGCTCTGTTCTCTGAAGTGACGAATGAATTGCTTGCAACCTTCTATGAGGGGGACAGGACACGCGTCTACCCGAAACAGAAAAAGTTCGGGGAGGATTACGCGAAAATGAAGAAAGCCCTTCCGGACGGGGAGATTGGGATCACCAGTACAACCGAGGATGAAAACGTCTGGATGGTGGTAGTCTCCAGCGATGTCGATCCCGGCTCACGTTACCTCTATGATCGGATAACGGGAAAGGCAGAATTGCTCTATCGCTCGCGTCCAAACCTGCCAAGCGAACACCTTGCACACGTGAAGCCGGTCCGCTACAAAGCGAGGGATGGAATGACTATTCCGGCGTATCTTGCCCTTCCGAAGGGTGTGCCCGCAAAGAGTCTGCCTACCGTTATGCTGGTTCACGGCGGTCCTTGGGCACGCAACATGTGGGGGTATAATCCGGAAATGCAGTTCCTCGTAAATCGTGGATATGCGGTACTGAACATGAACTTCCGCGGCTCCACCGGCTATGGCAAGAAATTCCTGAATGCCGGTAACAAGCAGTGGGGAACCGGGTTTATGCAGCATGATATAAGCGACGGCGTGAAGTACCTCATCAAGGAGGGCATTGCCGGTCCGAAGCGGGTTGCGATCTATGGTGGATCGTATGGCGGCTATGCGACGCTTGCGGGTTTGGCGTTTACACCGGATCTGTACGCAGCAGGCATTTCCTATGTCGGTCCTTCCAACATCATTACATTGTTGAATTCAATACCGCCGTACTGGGCGCCCATGAAGAAGATCTTTGCGGTTCGCGTTGGTGATATGGAAAAACCCGACGAAAAGAAAATGTTGGAAGTGCAATCGCCGTTGAATTCGGCGACGAACATCAAAGCGCCGCTTCTGGTGATTCAAGGCGCCAACGACCCGAGGGTGAAGAAACGCGAATCAGACCAGATTGTTATCGCAATGCGGGACCTGGGACGCCAGGTGGAATACATGGTAGCACCCGATGAGGGGCATGGTTTCGCGGGAAAAGAGAATCGTCTTGCTGTCTACGCGGCGATGGAGCGCTTCTTTGCGAAACACCTCGGCGGTCGATACCAGGAATCTGTCCCGCCGGAGCTCCAGAAGAAACTTCAAGCGCTAACCGTCGATGTGAAAACCGTGACAGTTGCCCCCGTGCCGACGGCCTCGGAGGCGCAAGGAATGCCAACATTCAATGGAGGTATTCTAAAACCGGACACGTTGAAGTACAATGTGTCATTCGCCATGGGGGGTCAAAAAATGAACATGGCGATAACGCGGACTCTCCAAAAGGCGACATACGAGAACATGGATGTCTGGCGAATCATTGAACAAACATCCGGAGCGATGGGAGCAGCGACAGATACGCTTGACCTCGATGCCGGTACGCTCCTGCCCTTGCGTCGTTCAGCACAGCAAGGCCCTGCGACCGTGAAGGTGGTGTTTTCACCGACGGAGGTTGTTGGAGGAATCGCGGCTGGTGGCAGAGACATGCCGATAAACGCTAAGCTCGCCTCGCCGGTTCTCTCGGAGGGCGCTGGCGTCGAGATTCCCGTGTGCACGCTTCCGCTGGCAGAAGGATACAAAACGATGGTAAGTCAGTTTGAAGTCATGGGCGGAAAGGCGCGCACTATGGCGCTCAAAGTCACCGGCCTGGAAAAAGTCACTGTAGGGTCGCGCGTGTTTGACGCGTTCAAAGTAGAAATCACACCGACTGATGGAGAGGCTGGAGGCTCGACGCTCTGGATTGCGAAGGATTCCCGTCGTGTCGTGAAAACCGAGAGCAAGCTGCCGGCACAGATGGGAGGGGGAACGGTGACCGCCGAGCTCACGCAGTAGTGTCTTCCCAGGTGTGAATCTGACAAACCCCGGCTCTGTAGCCGGGGTTTGCTGTATACTCGCTAACGATAAGGTTCCGGGGATTGAGGAAACATCGCAGGCACTTGCCTTTGTGCTCGCTTCACGCTGATGCCCCTGGAGGGCGCGTCGAAGCCCTTCGGGTTCGAGCAGTCAATATCCCAGAAGTCCGAGAACAATTCTCACAAGGATAAGCGCCCAGCCTATGACAATAACAATCCACGCGATTTTCTTCGCGACTTGAACGAGGATAATAAATGCGGTGAGGAGAGCCAGGTAGCCGATCGGATCGACCAGGTCACCCGGCACCTTTGCGGTGGGCAGCACCTGTCCGAGAAGATAGACAACCAGCATTCCGGCATAATGTGCGATCGAGTAGAGAAAGGTAAGAACCCCGGAGAGGATTTCCTTCCAGGGTATATCGACGACAATGATCCAGCATTCCCGTATTCCATTCATAGTTGTTCCCTTCTGAAGAGTCCTCTAGTTTACTTTTTCATCTATCTGCAATTTTGCACCGACGACCTGAAATCGCCCGCTGAGAACACCTGTCGTTGATGCATCTGCCGTTCCTCTGGATCCGGGCTGCTTTCCGCCGACGCTCAGCTCAAAGCTTCCCGGCTCAACAACGCGTTTTGACTCGGCATCGATAAGAGAAATCTGTCGTGGAGTCAGTGTAAACGAAACGGTCTTCTTTTCTCCCGCCTTAAGCTGCACGCGCTGAAATCCCTGCAGAGAGCGAATTGGAACTGGAGCGGAAGCTTCGAGATCAGAGACGTACAGTTGAACCACCTCTTCTCCATCGCGCTTGCCTGAGTTCGTGACATCGACAGCAACAGCGATATGTTCTCCTGTGCGGACACTCGATGGAATTCGAAGATTGCTATACGTGAACGTTGTATAACTCAATCCGTGCCCGAATGGAAAGAGCGGCTCTCCCCGGAAATATCGGTAGGTTTTTCCCTCCATGGAATAGTTAGAGAATGGGGGAATTTGATCAGCCGATTTGTAGAATGTGACGGGCAGGCGCCCGGCGGGATTGTAGTTACCGAAAAGGACATCTGCCAGTGCGGTTCCAGCTGCCTGGCCCGGATACCATGCCTCGACAATAGCAGGAACGTGTTCTGCAGCCCAGTTGACAGCAACGGCACTCCCGCTCAAAAGAACAAGCACAACAGGCTTTCCAACGGCAGCGACGGCCTGTATCAATTCTTCCTGGACGCGCGGTAACCCGAGAGCAACTCTGTCACCCCCTTTGAATCCAGGCACTTCTACGGGCATTTCCTCTCCTTCGAGTCGCGGGGACAAGCCCATCATCATCACAACAACGTCTGCCGACTTTGCGGCAGCCAGGGCTTCTTCTCTGAGATTCGGGGCCGGTGGCGACCAGATCAACTGAATGCTCGCGTCAGCCCGACGGTCCCAGTACTCAACGTGCACTGCGTATGCGACGCCGGCCTTCAGCATGACATTGTTTGATTGAGTCATCACCGAGTGTTGATCAGACCCATCGAACAAAAGTGAATCAGCGATCCATAATCGAGCGCCGCCGTATGCCCGCACACCGAGTGCGTACCGGCCATCCACCGGAGGGACGAGAACTCCTTTCCAGCGAATGCTGAAGCTGTCAACTTTCATACCGCGCAACGGTGGGTCTTCCCACCAATTGAAGTTGATCGACGGATCCACCCGGGTAATGAATGGCTTCCCCTCGAATCGATCATTGTTGAAGTACTCACCTGTCAAACCGGCCTTCTTCCTGCCGTTTTGCTCTGTGAAGATCATGCTTGATGGTACCAGCTCGAAGGACGGAACATTTTCGGCGACGGAGCATCCGCGCGCGTAGATTACCTTCGTTCCCCTGGGAGCACCCCGTCTTATCCCCGCGAGGGGGGTGACGGGATTTGACGGCAGGCCATTGTAGTTGCCGAGCAGCAAATCCACATCATCGGCGTTGGGACCGATGACGGCGATGGTCCGTATGTCCTTCCGCAACGGCAGAAGATTTCCTTCATTCTTCAGGAGCACAATCGATTTTCGTGCGGCCTCGACGGCAAGTCGCTGATGCTGCTTCGAATCGTTATTGCTGATTGGGATGTTCGCATACGGAACACGCTCGGGGGGATCAAACATGCCCAGTCTGAATCGTGCCCGGAAAAGCCGCGTTACCGCCGTGTCAACCAAGGCCTCGCTGACGAGATGTTGTCTCACCGCGACACCCAGACTGTCGTACGTAACACCGCAGTTGAGGTCAGTTCCTGCCATGAGAGCGCGGGCAGCTGCTTCGGGGGCGGTCTTATCAACCTTGTGGAATGTATAGAAGTCCATGATTGCCCAACAGTCGGAAACAACATAGCCGCCGAACCCCCACTCGTCTCTAAGAATTTTCTGCAGCAGCTCGCTGCTTCCGCAGCATGGCTCGCCTCGAAAGCGGTTGTAAGCGCACATGATCGATTGCGCGTTTGCTTCGAGAACGGTTGCTCGGAACGCAGGCAGATATGTCTCACGCAGGTCGCGGTCGTCCACAACGGCGTCAAAAACATGCCGGTCGGGCTCGGGTCCGCTATGCACCGCAAAATGCTTTGGCGTTGAAATCGTCTTGAAATACTTCGGATCATCCCCCTGCATGCCTTTGACGAACAGGACGCCGAGCCGTCCTGTGAGGTACGGATCCTCGCCATATGTTTCCATGCCACGCCCCCAGCGAGGGTCCCGGAAAATATTGATGTTGGGAGACCAGAATGTAAGTCCTTCATAGATGCCGTGTCGCCCTTTTCGTGCTGCGTCGTGATGTTTGGCGCGGGCCTCGTCCGAGATCACCGTTGCAACACGGAGCATCAGATCTGTGTCCCATGTCGCTGCAAGGCCGATGGCCTGGGGAAAAACGGTTGCTTTGCCAGCGCGGGCAACGCCATGAAGCGCTTCACCCCACCAATTGTATTCAGGCACTCCCAGCCGGGGGATTGCAGGAGCGCCGTAAAGCATTTGCTTCACCTTCTCGTCGAGCGTCATCCTCGAGACGAGATCGCTGACACGTTCATCGACGGTCAGAGAAGGATTCTGAAAGGGTAATCCTCCGTCCGTCGGCGTGGGTTTGTTCTGTGACATGGCAACCCCCGCCAGAACAATGGCGAGGGAAAGAGAAACGTTGCTATGTTTCAATCCGAGCATACAACCTCCGGGATGAAGACCAAAATAGCCGCCAGCTCTATCCACCTGCCCAGGATGTACCACAGATGGCGCGATAGGGGCATTGAGGACATGCTTTGTGCAACTCTTCGGTTGGTTCGAAGCGCTTTGCTGGATCAAGGATGTCCTGAATGGTACTGAACAAGACTGGGCGTACGGCTTCATACACTTCCGATGCCGTGTGGTTCTTTCCACCTAACCCGGTTTCAATGTCGGGTGTGATTTCGTTACGGCCCAGAAACAAGTATGCAGGCATGATCGATGTGATCGGGACTTGTTTTGCCTCCGAGTACAAGAGCATATACATGGGAAGCTGGAACGACCCGATTGCCGCGCGCCAAGTGGATGGATCTCCAGGAATCAGTTTGTCTATATTGATCCTGACGTGCGAATCGTCGCGGCCGGTTTTGTAATCAAGGATGACGTGCTGAACACCCCTCTGCTCGATTCGATCTATGCGCCCAGTGAAGCTGAACCCGCCTGCGTGCACCGTTATGGCCTCTTCCAGTCCCAGAAGTGTGATGGCCTCCTTCCCGATTCGGGGCATTTGATATCCGGTGATAAAGGACTCAAGCTGGCGCATGAGCTGCTTTTTCACGAGATACGATGCACCAACGAGATCGATGCCGTATTTCTCTGCGTAGAGTGTGTCGATAAGTTTCCGGAGCCGGTCGATATCAAGATCGGCCGAAGTCAGTCTGGTGCCAACGGTCTTTTTGAAAAAAGCCGTCAGCACATTGTGTACGAAGCTCCCGACTTCGAGCTGATCGATGTCGTCTGCGACCTCGTCCTTCTCCGACAGCTTCAAAACATGCGCATAATAGAATTTGAGCTGGCAGGTGAGCCACGTATCGAGCGATGTGGCGGTATACTCGAACTGGCTGAGGTGACCGAGCACCGCCTGTGTTTTCTCAACCGCATCCGGTTTCGCTGTGGCAAGCTGCACGTTGTACCGAATAACCTGAATAAGGTCCTTGACATCCAGACTCTTCTTCTTTCGTTGTTCTTCCCACAGGATCTTTTCCAGAAACCGGCTCTTTTCGTGATTGCCGGACTCGGTGAAGAAACAGTGTACCGTGCGTGCACCGGCAAACAAGATGCCAAAGTAGTATTCGATCAATCGTTCGCGCTGACGGTAGGTCTCAAGGCCGAGTTTTTCGCGGAACGGTTGGGGAAGAAGAACATCGTTGCCGCGCGTTCCGGGGATCACGTCATCAGTTGCGTTCAGAAGGAACACCGTATCGAACGAGAGATTGCGGGTTTCAAGGAGTCCGAGCACCTGAAGGCCGACGAGCGGCGTTCCGGAGAAGGGGACCTCCTCGGAAGCGACCGCGGTGCGCAGGAAGGCGAAGTACGATGCCGGATCGCTAAATCGGTGCGGCGCGAGAAGCGACATGCGGATCGATTCGAATAACTCTATGAATCTCTGCGCATACGGATGGAAGAACCGGTGTCGGGTTGCCGTGCTCTGTTTGTAGATGTATTGAAGGATCTCGACAGCTCTGGCCGCGAAGTCACCGAGCGACTGAAGATTCAGAAATTGCCGGATCGTCTGGTCATGGATTGTACGGAGGTGGTTCTGAAGGTCGCCGAGGCTGACGTCGATTCCGGCGGCAGCGAGGGAACGACAGACACCGTCGAAGAGAACGTTGTTCTTTTCGAGTGATTCGAGGGACACGAACGTTCGCGACTGAGTCTCGGCAAGATATTTTTCTATGGCATGAAAGAGAACCCTGGTGACATCGGACCGTTGGCCAAAACGAATATTTTTCGTGTACGGGTGCAGCACAAACGTGGTGTATTCCGGTGCCGGCACATCAGCGTTGCGGGCTCGGGCTCCAAGGTCCATCAGGTTGCTCAGAAATCCGAACAGCGGCGTCCGCTGCAGCGGATACCCAAGAGCGATATTGTATTGATCCTGCGGAACCAGTGGAAGCGTCTGGTGGACCACAGGGAAAAGCGCATCAGCGGTTGGGAGGATGATCGCCGTCTTTTCGTTTATCGATGTGCCTGACGCAAGCATCGTCTTGATCTTCTGGCTCAGCGCAAATACTTGTCCATGCGTATCGGATGCCTTGTAGAAATGGCAGGCCGGAGCGGAAAGAGTCTCCGGAGGTTCCACGTCGTCAACATCGATCCCGAGAGCGTGTACATGGTTCTGCAATCCCGGTCCCTGCTGCGCAATGAACGCGCTGTTTTCCCGCCGTAACAGGCTGCTCAGGATGCGCTGCTCCAGCACTGTGTATGCATAGAAACCGGCGAAGAGTATGCTCTGATGTGACGAAAAATCTACGGAATCGATCTGTGACGCTGCTTTCCTGTAATTGAGCGCGCGGGTGATGAACCCTTTTTCTTCAGCAACGGCGTAGAATTGCTCGAAATATCTCGGCAGAGCCTGCAGTCTTCCAAGGGGAACAGCCTCCATGGCATCGCTCACACGCCGCACGCTTACATCCGCCATCACAAGTTCCTCGAGCTCTGAGTACAGCTTCAATCCCAGACCGATGAAACGGTCGATGGAGTTGAAATGCTCGCCCCCAAGGTGCTCGGCGAAAGAGGTGTGGATATCGAACAGGAGAGCGACGGCGTCGAAGTTGTCGAGCGGCTTGTAGTCAAGACCGAGTTTTTCCGAAACAAGGTATTCGATGAACGAATCGATAGAGAACATACGCGGGGGAATAAAGCTTCCCCCGATCCGCTCTGCCAGGGCCTTCCGCACAAAATGCGCTGGGCGCTTTCCGGGAAACACCACGATCGAGGAACTGTAATCGTTGGTACTGCTCTCCAGCCGCGAAACAACCTCGTGGATCAAATTCTGCGTGGGGGATATGATGACGTGTTGGCTCACGAGACAGTCCGGACCAATTTCTGATCGATGTACACGAGCAAGCCACGAACGGCTCTGCCTGCATAGTAACTTCTGAGAATCTTCATGTACTTCAGCACTTGTTCGGTGTAGTCATGCTTTTCTTCACCGGTTTTGTAGTCGATGACGGTCACAGTCCCGGGATCAACGACCACGCGATCCATGCGGACAAGCGCTCCATCCGGTCCGGCAAATTCCTGCTCGTTCAGGATGTGGCGACCCTCGCTCTTGAGGAAATAAGGCCGCAGATCGCTCAACGCAAGAACGGTCAACAATACATCCCGGAGCTGCATCGGGTCGGTCTCGAACGAAACGCGAACCAGCGCACGCTCCACTTCTTTTGCAAGGCGAGCCTCGATATCAGGTCCCGCATACTCGATCGTCGCCAGAACGGCGTGGACAAACTCCCCGCGTCTGGCCTCGGCGACGGCAATTCCGGCGTATTCCACCTGCCGCATTGGTGTGCGGGGCAGATCGTGAGAGAGTTCGACGCTGGTCTCAGGTTCCGGCGCTACGCGCCGCACAGCCGGTTTCACCTCCGGCCCATAGCCGGTCTCCGGCAAGCATTCAGAAGGTGTCTTTGACCGCTTTGCCTGGACACTAATGACGTACATTTCCTCTTCGGCTCGTGTGAAGGCAACGTATAATTTGTTCAAATCATCGACTGTCTGCCTCAACGTCTTTTCGCGATACAGCCCGGAGAGTTCATCCACCTCTTCTGCAACATCTTTCGCCAGGCGTACCAACCGCACTTCATCCCCGGCCTCCTCGAAATAGAGACTGTCGCGACGGGACGTGGAATCATAAAGAAGCACGATGACAACCCTCGATTCCAATCCTTTCGCCTTATGAATCGTCATGACCCTTACCGCATCGACATCGGTCGGAATGTCGATGTTCCAATCGGCATCTTCCGACGAGTCACCGGCAAATTGGAGAAAGCCCTTCAGGCTGTTCTCGCCTTGTTCCTCGAAATCGTTCACGACTTCGAGTATCTTTGCAAAGGTCGCTTCCTCCTGGCGCAGCAGCGCAAAGATATTGAATGTGTTGAAAGCCTCGGAGACCAGGTCGTACACGGGCAAATAGCCGACAACGTTGAAGAGGTCCTCAAAATACATCTGCCATAGATCCGGGTACGTCTGGCGGAATGTGACATACAGAGGATGCTCGCGGCGATGACCCAGCCGGTGTTCAAAGAGAAGGTCGTGGAGGTTCTGCCGGGAAATTGTCTTGTTGTCGCGCTGCAGCAGTCCACCGAAAATATTCCCGAGCAGGAATGTTGTGAATGAAAGATCATCAATCGGCGAGTCGAAGAAGCGAAGCAGCGCCAGGAGCTCCCCCGTCACCGCGCGGCTTCGGACATCCAGACTGCTGTGTGAAATAAAGGAAATGTGCCGTTCATTGAGCCACCCGCTGATTTCGATGATGTCACCATTACGCGGGGAGAGAATCGTGATATCGGAACGCCGGTAGCCGCGGGAGAGGCAATTGGCGACGATTTCGAGCACTTTCTCCTTCTGGGGGATTTGGTCGGGCTGACCTTCTGCTGCATCTACAGGAATTGAAATAATTTCGACGTATCCCTTGCCGACGAACGAATCGCGGACATGCTGCTCGTCGGTGGCAAGCCCGCTTGCGGTGGCGGCTTCAGCATCGACTTTTTGAGGGACGTTTGTTTTGAATACATCGCGATTGAAGCTGAGAATTTTCTCGAAACTCCGATAATTGGTGTCGAGAGACTTCAGGTCTTTCATTGCGGAGGGGAAAACGTCCTCTACCTGCAGGCGTTTCATGATGCGCCAATCCGCTCCGCGAAACCCGTAAATCGATTGTTTCGTATCGCCCACGACGAAAAGGCTCCCCGTCGTTGCCAGGGCATTCCCGACCAGGGGTTCGAGGGTTTCCCATTGAATTGGATTCGTGTCCTGAAATTCATCAATCAGGTAGTGGCAGAGGGTCTCCCCAAGGCTGTAATAGATTTCCGGCACGATTCCCGGCTTCAAGTACTCGGCAAGCCGTTTGACCACGTCGCCGATGTCCACTTGTCCCCGCTCGCGCTTGACGGCCTCGATTGATTCCGACAGAAGAGCGTGCGCTTCTGCGTAAGGCTGGTAATGCTGGCGTGCCTTCAGCAGAATCAGCTGGGCCCGCAATGCAGCGATTTCTTCGCAGAGAGGCCGTGATTCCTGGAGTGTGCGCTGAAGCTGGTTTGGATCACTCTCTGTCTTCTTCATCGGTGATGAGGGAAACTTGTAGCCGATCAGGCTGTCCACATCATCCGCTTTTGCATATCTGACATAATCCTCAAATCGTTTTATCCTTGCAATCTTTGGGTGGGTGAGAAGCTTATCGAGTTCCAGCACCTTCTTCGGGAGTAGTCCACCGAGCGCCCGAATTTCATCCGAGTGATCTTCCAGCCGCAATTGCTTTGATGTAAGGACGATTCTCTTGTAGAGATCCTTCACCTTATCGGCCAATTCTGGATACGGATTCCAGAAAAACCGGTCGTCGCTGCCCCGGCTTTCAAGGAGCAACTGGATCAACTGATCGAAAAGACGGGCAGAAGACGTCCCCGCGTGTAGCTCGCGCGCGAAGAGTCCAAACGCTTCATCGAGAATAGCGTCGCTGTCGAGCACGATATGAAGGTCGGGAGACTGGCCGAGCTCCAGGGCCGAGGCTTTGAACACCCGGGCAAGGAAGCTATCGATGGTACGGATCTGGAAGTCAGAGTAATTGTCAAGAATTTCGTCGACGAGTCGGCCAGCCTCAATCTGCAACTCAGACGGGCTAAGGGTCAGAAGCTGTTGAAGCTCTTCAAGCGTTTCCCGCTTGCCCAGAGAGGCAGACTTCAGGGCGTCGAGAACGCGCTGCTTCATTTCGCGCGCTGCGTTGTTGGTAAATGTAATCGCGAGGACGTTCTTCAGGCTGTTATTGGGAATCGCCCTGGAAATCAGCAGCTGCACGAACCGTTGTTTGAGCGCTCTCGTTTTGCCTGAGCCTGCGGACGCCGAGACAACGGTATATTTCGGCAGCTCGCGCGCAAACTGGCGATCGTCTTCAAGGATGCTCAACATGGAGGAGGATTGAACCACGGGAACAATGTAGGAAATATTCCCGAATGTTCGAGAGGAAAAGTCTTAAGAGAGCCGAAGGAGAAGAATCGTGCTCACTCGAGTTTCAGCTTTTTCAATTTGGGCTTGATCACAAGGACGCAATATGGAGCGTTCGCATGGTTCTTATAATAATCCTGGTGGTAGTTCTCGGCAGGATAGAATTCCTTCAGTGGCTGGATCACCGTGACAACTGGGGAATCGATATCCTTCTGGACTGCCGCCTTTGACTTTTCGGAGGCGGCTTTTTGGTTCGCGTCGTGATAGAAAATGACCGATCGGTACTGTGTTCCGACATCAGCCCCCTGGCGATTCAGCGTGGTGGGGTCATGAGCTTCCCAAAACACGTCCAGCAATTTTTCGAAGCTGACTTTCGACGGATCGTACGTTATCTGCGCCACCTCCGCGTGTCCGGTTGAGCCGGTGCACACCTCTTCGTATGTGGGATTTGCTTTCGTGCCCCCGGCATAGCCCGCCACAACCGATTGCACACCGTTCAATCGCTCGAAGACCGCCTCGACACACCAGAAACATCCGGCTCCAAATGTTGCTCTTTCCATGTGGACTGCCTTTCCCGCCTCTTGGGCAAATGCCGAGAAATATAGAAGAAATGGTAAGAAGAGTCTCATACAGTAATTGCCGCGCATATCTTTTTCAACAGCAGGAGGGGAGGAAAAGTTGCAGGATGTTAGCAGAATGTTCAATAAAAGGAAAAAGCGGGCCCGATCTGAAAACAAGCGCGGCAAGCCCCGAATAAGTCGAGGCAAGTACGGCAGACACAAGTCGTATGGCAAAGTGCCGTTTCGCCATACCGGTGCGGTCCGCGCAGCTATTATTGTCCTACGATGAGAACCGACTCCGGTGCTATACGCCGTTTGCGAGCCGCTTATAGATCACATACTGCCGCCCAAGCTTCAGGGGTTTCGTGAATTCTCCCCTGTGGAGCGCTGCGACCTCCCGCGAAATGCGCGATGTCAGCGTGTGAACATCGATCTCGCCGACAACACCACCGCGGGTGCGCGAATCAGAAACCGAAAACTGACGCGCCAGGGAATCAAACGACGCACCGTCAAGCAGCAAGGCGTACAATGAATCAGCCAGCGTCTCTTCGGGACAGGTAAGCTCGGCAATCTCCATGTACAAAGGCTCGTCGAAATGCATCGTGATCGTCTGTCGGAGCCAGAGAGCTGCAGGCTGGCCGTTCATAAGCGCAGGCGAGTATCGCCATTTGCGCACCTGGGTTGCGGCGAGAGCATCCCAGTCCTTGCTCCCGCTTGTAGTCTCAATAATCACATTGTTGACGGTCCCGTCTGCGGCAACGTGAATCCTGAACGTCATGTTCAGCGAGACGTTGTTAGTATGGAAGGGCCAGGGGGGAAGAGAAGACTGGTATATGACTTCGGGAAGTGATTGGCTTGGATCGGGCGGTTCAAACGTGGCGCAGCCGCACAGGAGCAAAGCCGCGAGTACGATGATCACCATAACATCCACCTCTCTGCGGGGGGAAATTCGGCCAGGCTCTGAAATCCCCACACCGAAACGTACAACACGGAATACTCAATGTCAATTCGCGCAAAAAGTCGTAATTAATACAGCGCGCTGCTGAAATCACGCCGGTGTTTTCTTGTCACTTCGTGTTCTTCACCGAGGAGTTTGAAAACGGCGATGCAGGCCTTGCGCGAGCCATCATCATCATAGGAACGATTCTCGCGAATAACTTCGATGAATTGTCCGACTGCCGTGTGAAAATCGCCGGCGGCAACGTGTTGAATTGCAGAGTGGTACAACTCCCGGACCTCGCCGTCGGGGAGCTTACCGGGATCATGCGCGAAGGAGTCGAGTCGGGCAACCACCCGGATCGCACTCAGCAGGTCTGCATGCTTTGGCTCGTCCAGATTTCCGATTGTTGCTGCTGCCTGGGCAGGTTCTGTAAAAACAAGACTCTGGGCTAAAAAAATGCGTGCATCGATATTTCCCGGTTCAAGGGAAATTACTTCTTCGAGCAAAACTCGTGCGGGTCCCGGGTTCCCTGCAACGAGGAACGCTTCTGCCTGCTCGATTTGTCTACGGTGCTTGCTGGGAATAGCCGTCTCAAGCCAGCGTTGGACCTGATATTCCGGGAGAGCGCCGACAAATTCGTTTACGACAACCCCATCAATAAACAATTTGACATTCGGGATGCTTTGGATGTTGTACTTGCGAGCAACTTCGACATGCTCTTCTGTATTCACCTTGCCGAGGGTCCATCTGCCGTCGCTCTGTCCGGCAAGCCGTTCAAGCACGGGGCCCAGGATCTTGCAGGGACCGCACCAGTCAGCCCAAAAATCAACGAGAACAGGAATTGTATAACTTCGTTCGAAAACCTCTTTTTCGAAATCGGAGACATCGTAAGCCATAGATTCTACCTTCTCTTCACGGACATTCCTACTGAATCGATGCTTGAGCTATGAAATACATCTTAACGTGTGCGCGTTTCCAGGGCTCACCTGTCCGGGAGGCCACTTGCTTTCAGATAGTCCCGATATTGCATACGCCCGTGCAAGACCATGTCGTGCTCAAGATCGGAGTGAACGAACACCAGCCGGTTGTTCTCAAGATCGGCAGGCACAAGAGCGGCTTCATCCTTTGAGAAATACGGAATTCCCCAGCCGCGAAGGTTGTCCATCAGACTTTCGGTTTCATCCTTCGTGCCGCCCGAGTCGGTGTAGACAGTGATCATCTTCGCTTTGTAATGGTCAATCCAGTACGCATACTTTTCTGTCTGGCCGTAGAGCGCGTCGAAGAGGTACACTTCACGGATCTTGTCCGGTATTCCACCCCTCATGAGAGCAAACGAAATTCCATGGTAGGCGCCGCTATGCCCGGTGAGAATAATCGTACCGACTGTTTGCGTCTTGATTTTCGACTCCCGAACAAGAAACGCCGCAATATCTTCCATGAATTTCTTAAAGCCGCCAGGGTCTTCAAATTTCCCGCCGAATGAATCAGGAGCGTTACGCGGTCCCTCCGGAACAACAAGGATGACATTCTTGCCGCTTTCCGCAACCTGTTGCGGTAGCTTGTACCGCTTGAGGACGGTGTCGATGTTATTCCACCAGCCATGCAGGTGGACGACAACGTCGACAGCATCGGTTTGGCGGTACCCCTTCGGGATGAAAATCGCAACACTGCTGTCATTGTAATGCTTGTCCGCAGGGAACTGCAGATTTCCGTATGTGTGGCCGGAAGCCCGCGTTGGATGCGGAAACGGAGCCGAGGAGAGCCGGGTGTACAAAAGTTCTCCGTACTCGGAGTACTGGTGACGGGCATCCTGGGCTTGCAGCACCATGGATAGCACAAGAGCCGGCACTACAGAGAACAGTCGGTTCACAGAAATTCCCCCGGCAGTGGTTTTCCGTTATTAAACGTCAGTTCCGAGATCTTATGCAGATCCGCGGCGTTGATGAATCTCCCTTCACGCTGAGAAAGTTGAAGGCGCGCGATGTCAATCTTCAGAAAAGCGTACATCTGCACTTGTCCAAAGCTGTCGGATTCAATGCCATAACAAACAGCCACAAAACGATCGAAGAATTCGGAATACCATCCAAGCCATGAATCCGTGTTGAGCACCTGGAGCAAGTGATACAGGTCTTGCTTGAATTGATATACATAGATAGGGTCTTGCAGAGCGTTTTCGCTTGCACCGGGAAGGTTGAGTCTCCATCGAAGAATACGAGTACCTGGATTGATGTGGAGCTCAGACATTTCCGGGTACAGATCGTGGAATTTGTGGTCGAAGGTATAGACCTTCCAGGGGTCGGAGATGTTCACGGTCGATCCGGATTTCAGCAATGCAATCTCCTCGTCAAGACGACGAGAGCGGGTTGGTCGCTCTTTGGCAGCGGTTATTTCCCGCCGGTATTGCTGGATTTCTTTCTCAGTCAGGAGCCGTTTCCGCTTCCCGGCCGTTGGGAAGGGCTTGTCCGATGTTTCGCGGTGGATGTCGCGTATTTTCTTCTTCTCAAGTTCTTCCTGGACGTGCATCGTGTGCGGCCTCATAGGGTGGAAAAGAGCCGACGCCCGGAGAAAATGCAGGACTATTGCGCTATCAAGCGTCTCGTTGAAGCGAAAGACAAGACCTGTCGCCACAACGATGAACATCAATGGAGAGAGTGCCCCGAAGCTCCCCATAGCCAACAAAGCATAAATCAGATAGAGTGGCATGAAACACCAAGCGGCAACACCCAGAAGAAACACCCATGTGATCATACCAACGAGATAGAGTTCAAGTCGCGTCGTTTGCTTCTCTGCAGTGTTGAGGCAAATGTTTCGCAGAATGAGGAATGATACGACAATGACGATGAGAAGGATGAATACGAATCCCATGGATATCCTGCTGCTGACTAGAAGTGGTTCCCCGGCGTGGTGGAACGTTGGAGTTCGACGAGCCGTCGGTTTTCTTCTTCGAGGCTTTTGATTTGTTCTTCAGCAAGCCGCTTTTCGCCCGACACCTTAACGATCGGCAGAATAGAACCGCACAGCAGGATCGGAACGATGATATAGATGGGCTCGAAAAGGACGTCGTGTGTCTTGAAGAGCCAGATGCTGACGGCCACTGACGCCACAGCCAGAACAAGTGAGATGAACACTGCAAGTCCGTTTCGGACCGTGTAGCTGAAGACAGAAAGCAAAATGACCAGAGTTGTAATCAGAAGGACATTCCACTCGTTGTGGAGTTTGACGAATGAGCGGTTGAACAATGCTTCGAAAATCCGCGTGTATGCAATCGCGGGACTGGGATATCGATAACCGGCGGAACCGCTCCAGTCAATGAAAACGATTTTGCCTCTGTGCGCTTGCCACGCCGAGTCGATGGCCACCCCGCGTGGCTGCTTGGTGTCCCTTGCCGGAAAATATTCAAGGGAATCTGTTGCCGGTTGAATCGAGGGGTATATTTCAATCCATCTTCTCTGGGTGGGGCGATAACTGACGTACGAGAGACCGTCACGTTCTATTTGAAAAGCGTATGGTCCGATTGGCACACGGGAAGACAAAATCTGGACCTCAGCCTTGTCGGGAATGTCAGCGTAGCGCTTCATTGCAAGCAATGCTATGTCGGGCACGGGCTCGCCGGTGTCGAAGTCACGGAATCCTGTCGGAACAAAACGGGTCAGGATGCTGAGATGTTTGGTGTACTGGGACATCACGCCCCACGGGACATCAACTCGGTGGTACAGCGGATGGCGGACCCACCAATTCGTACGATCTCCAAGAGTCGGGTCCCGGTCAAACATGAACTGGGAACTCATTGGACCTGAGACTGCGAATACCACAATGCTGTCGCGAACCATCCCCTGGATGCTCTTTATGATCTTCGCTGACGGCTGCAGGTACTCAGGCAGCGGAACGATGACGACCTTCGCGCCAGCCTTTTTCAAATGACGCACGGCATCTCGAACAACCTCCAAATACAAATCCGGGGATATCTGCGCGTAGATCGGGAGAAGGACAACGGGGATATCGGTTTCTTTCAAGTATTTCGACTCTGGTCCATACTTTCGGCTGGAAAAAAAATCCAGAGATTGCAGCTCGAGTGACCGGAGGCCCCGAATGCTCAGGAGTCCTAGTGAAACAGCGAAGATAAGCATGCTCCAGATGAAATATCGAAGGATCAGGGGAGTCTTCATACCAGGTTCGCTGTTCTTGATTTCTCGATGATTGATGTTGTGTACACGCCGTTGTCGCGCGAGCTCAAACGCGAGAAGTGGTCACGAAGAATGCAACAGAGGCAACGAAGAATGGGTGGATAACAAATCTGATCTCAGATCGTGCTAACGACATCGCCCGTACTACGGGCGATGTCATTGTGCAAACCGTTACGATTGAGCCTGCCACTCTAAGCTGAGAGAAGGGACAGTAGCGGATGCTACCGGTTACTTGAAGCTGCCGACCGCGCGTTCAACCGTCTCGTAGGTCTTAAACACCTTGACGAGCTGGGTAATGGCAAAAAGGCTTTCCACCTTGTCGGTGACACGAGCAAGCCGCAACTCTCCCCCTTTGTTCTTTACGGAGGTCATGGCAGCGATGAGAGTCCCGAGGCCGGAGCTATTGACCCATTTCACCTGTCCCATGTCGAGCACGATCTTGCCGAAGCCTTCCTGGAGCAGTCCGTAGATTTTCTCGCGGACCTCTGTGGTGTCTGGCTCACCCATGAGATTGCCCTTGAAGGTAAGCACCGCAACATCGCCGTGCATTTTTTCTTTAATCGTCATATGAGATTCTCCGTTAAGAATTCTATCGGTGGGCGTACATCTGTCAGTAAACGTTTGACCGTTTGGTGGCTCTCTGTCTCTGGGGGAGAATTGTACTGCCTTTTTTACCGAATGTCAATATCGGCAGGAACAAGCGAAGATCGAGGAAGTCTGGAGAGATAATGAATATCGCCCGCTTGTACGAGCATGGAAATCATTCAGCCGTTGATTTCCAGGCACTCTCCTTGTATCATTCCTCTATGACCATCGTTCCCGTCCTCTCGCTGGATGAACCCAATCTCCACCCGTACAGAACCCTGCGGCGTCCGCTCGAGCATCAGCGGAATGGCATCTTTGTCGCCGAAGGGGAAAAGGTGGTGAGAAAACTTCTCGAGAGCACTCTTGACGTGCTCACCGTCTTGCTGACGCCTGAATGGCTCGTGGTGTACAGCCCGCTCCTTGAAAAGCGCGGCGGAGATTTCCGCGTCTTTGTCGCACACAGGCAGCTCGTCGAGGCGATCGTCGGGTTTCATTTTCACCAGGGGATCATGGCCGTTGCGCGCATTCCACATTCCCGGACTCTCTCACAGGCTGTCATGCAAAGCAAACGCCCCGCACTATTTGTTGCGGTCGAAGGCTTGATGAATGCAGAAAACCTCGGTGTGCTGGTCAGAAACTGTGCGGCGTTCGATACGGACGCGCTGCTTGTCGGCGAGACATCAAGCAGCCCGTACCTCCGTCGCGCTGTACGCAATTCCATGGGAACAATCTTCACACTGCCGGTAGTGCACCCTGCAAACCTGGTTGAAGCGATTGAAGATTTGAAATCAAACCATTGCATGCGGGTCATCGCCGCTCACCCGCATGCTGAACAGACCATGCTTCACCAGGCGTCTCTGAGCGTGGATTGCTGTGTTGTATTTGGATGCGAGGGGGTGGGGATCAGTGCTGCGGTTCTTGCAGCATGTGATGAATCGGTGGCAATCCCGATGCAGGAAGGGGTCGATTCACTGAATGTCGGCAGCGCAAGCGCTGTGTTTCTCTACGAGGTGCAGAGACAGAGAAGCAACTTACGGCTTGGTGGGAAGCGGAGGTAGGGTGCGGGCAACAACTTCAGATTGAAAGCCGCACACCTTGTGAGCGCTGTCGCATAGAGGCTGGTTTTTGCTTTGTCCGCATCGGCACAGCTTGATCAGCGTGCGCCCATTTAGGTCAAATTTCCCACCGTTCTGATCGAACAGGTCAAAATCTCCTTCAATGTGAATACTTCCGTTACTCTTTACCGTGACCTTCGTAGACATAGTGTGTTCCTTCTTTGAAATCTGCCAGACCGTATCGGTTCAGTTGCTCTTCAATGTGATCGGGATTGAAAGGGAAGTCTTTTCCCACTCGATCTTTAGCAGACCGGTACTATTTGTGCGTTGCTCAAGCGTGAAGGTAAGCTTTTCAACCGGAGCGTTCAGCTGCTTGCTCTCGATGTTTATCCGTCCGAAATCCCGTCGTGCATCATACTCGGTCCCCCATTGTCCTGTCTGTTTGTTGATGATCATTTTCCACTGTGTTCTGGAGGGGAGCGTGAAGAGAGTATAGGAACCTCTGGGAATCACCATTCCTCCAACCTCCAGGTCAGCTTCTGTGACAAACCTGGTCGCCTCATTTGCCCCCGTTCGCCAAACTTTGTTATAGGGCACGAGGCCACCGACGATTTTTCGACCGCGTGCAGACGGTCGGCCGTAATCGAGTACGATCTTCTTGCCGCCGAGCACAAGCGTAACGGAATCTCGGGGGCTCACGTCGATATAGTCGCCGGGGATCCTCTGACCACCAGCGAGACGCCTTGCCGAATCATGAGGCGATGGAGTCGCGATAATCGGGATTGAGCTGGCCTTGAACGGCACGGAGAGCGACGTATACTCCCACTCGATTCTCAGCGTTCCGGAGGAATTTGATCCGCGATCCAGGGTGAGGGTGAGCTTCTCAACCGGTTTCGTCAGCTTTTTCTTTTGAAGGTTGATGCGGGCAAGGTCCCGTTGTGGATTGTAGACTGTTCCCCATTGTCCCACTTCTTTGTTGATAATGAGCTTCCACTGTCCTTCCGAGGGAAGGGTCCAGAGTGAATATGAACCCATGGGGATTTCCAACCCGCCCAGCTCCAGACCCGACTCGGTTACAAGTGTGGTGCTCTTGCCGGAACCGGTTCTCCAGACCCGGTTGTATCGGACATAATCTCCCATGATCTTCCTTCCAAGCATCGACGGACGGCCGTAGTCCACTGAAATCCTTTTGCCGGCAATGACGATCACTGTGGAATCCCGGGGTACCGCGATCGGCTGTTGGGCAGGCGCCCCATGGAAGAAGAGCGCGCACAACGCGAGAGGAAGAAGTGATCGACTGAAGCGATTGAGTCTGTTCATAGTGTTTGAATCAAGGGTTCTCGGCAGCACGTGCCAATTTTACATAAATATATCGCCGGGTGCAAGACAACGACAGTCAACCGTTGAATCACTTACGCCGGTTCAACCGGCCGGGCAACCATAATTCCCAGCCGCTTTGGGCTGGCAGCGAGGTACTCAGCAAGAGTTTTTTCCGTGACCTGCACCTTCGAGCCGGAAAGGGGGGCATGGAGGAAATGAAGTTTGCCCTCCTGCCAGATCGCAATCCCGGTGTGCGCGACGTCCATCCCCGGAATGTCAGCTGTGATTGCCAGGATGTCCCCGTTCAGTATCTTCTTAGCGGCCTTGTTCACAGCATCTTTTGGAAGATGATACACCGCACGTTTGCTGATCGCAGCTTCCTGTTTCCGGATCACCTCAATCAGGGCGGGCTGCTCCTTCAACTGACGGTACGATTCCGCATGCGTCGACATGAAGTCGATCGTCTTCTTGTATAGCACACCGCCAAGGCTCCTTGTGACATTCTTCAGAACAGTCTTCTTCTCGTTATCGTAGAAATAGTCGCTGGAGTAATGCAGCCGGCTGGAGTAGCCGTCAATCACGCCGCCGCGGTAGCGAATGAACTGCAACTCGGCCTTGTAATCTTCGAAGGTTGTCTTGTTCTTCTTGATGCAGCGGGCGAACACCAGTGCGTTCTCATAGAACGAGACACAGTCCAATCCACGCAGGTTAACGACCAACCGCTCTTCTCCCGGCTGCTCGAGAGTATTCGCGACGTAGGCCGTGCCAAGAAAAGACTTCCCGATCTCAATGACAACCTCGCCGATAGGTTTCCTCCGAAGGTCGAGGGAAACCGCTAACTCGAACTTCTTCGAGCAAATCAGGGCATCCTCATCTTCAAGAAGAAGCGACCGGAGTGTCGGAATTCTCACCAGAATTGGAGCACTGGCTGCGAGAGGGACTGTTTTTAGAAAAGTTCGCCTGTTCATCGTGTTATCCTTTGCTAGAACTCTGGACAAGAACCCGCTCTCTGCCACAAAGGCACCAAGGCACAAAGCAAAAGAAGAAAAGAAATATAGTTTATCCACACCTTCGTGACTTCGTGGCGGCAATTTTCGACCGGCTCTTTAAAGTTCAAACAGAAAGCCGGCGCTGACTTGCACGCCCGAATAATCAAATTCAATTGTCGTGGGTTCTTTGCTGAGCTGACCAAACCGGGTGATGTCGCTCTCAAGAATGCCGAGTTGTGCAAAGCGATACCCGGCGGCCATGGTGAGAGAAAAGCCACCAAACAATCGCATGTCCGCTCCCATCGAAAGACCGACACTCATTTTTGATTTCGCAGATGTCCCCTCCGTATCAACAAACAGTACGGGTATCAGCACAGAGCCATCTTTTTGCATTCTTGATCCGGCGGCTCTTGCCGATGCGCGCGCCATCGCCAGGCCGAGACTGGTCTGAATGTACCACTCAAGGATATACGGACGGGCCGAAGGATAGTAAGCAATGCCAAGCACGACGTCTGTGGAACCGACGCCGCGATCAAGATGTAGTACTGCATCCGGGCCATCATAAGAGGAAGATACCGTCTTCGACCAATATGAAGCGGTGAGTGAAATGGCAATTTCCCGGTCGTAGCGATACCTTACGCCGGCAGAATAGAAAGGGGAGCGTTGTACTGAAGCAAACGTTCCAACGGGAATCCCCTGGTTGCCCCATCCGTCAACGTCGGACTGGTTCTTCTCATCAACAGCATCAAGGTTGAGTCTGTTGTATCCGACGGCTGCCGTTATGGACCATTTCCGATACTGGCTGTGGAGCATCTGGGGGGTGGAAGCGACTCCGAGGAGGAGAACGATCCAGATGAAGCCGCGGTCAGCTGCTCGCCGGCTGGTATCAGAACGGTGTCTCATCCGTTGGCTCTGGGGGCAGGAACGCAGGCTCACGGAACCGCGTCAGGTTTTCAAAGCGAGCATACTGTTTGACGAAGGCGAGGCGGGCGCTCCCTGTCGGGCCGTTACGTTGCTTGCCAATAATGATCTCGGCCATGCCCTCCGTTGACTCGTTATTCTCGTCGGTTGTAATCCCAAACATCTCAGGACGGTGGACAAAGAGCACAACGTCCGCATCCTGTTCGATAGCGCCGGACTCGCGCAAGTCGGCAAGCACTGGACGTTTATCGCCGCGCATTTCGACGGCCCGGTTCAGCTGTGAGAGTGCAAGGACGGGGATGTTCAGTTCCTTTGCCAGCGCCTTGAGCGATCGGGAGATTGTCGAGATTTCCTGTTCGCGGCTCTGGGCGTTCTTTGGACCTTGCATCAATTGAAGGTAGTCAACAACGATCAGTCCGACGTTGTGTTCCGCTTTGAGCCTGCGAGCCTTGGCCCGGATTTCGAGGGCTGTGAGGGCAGGTGAGTCATCCAGGAAGATCTTCGCTTTGTACAGCTTCCCGACGCTTGTGCTGAGTTTGCGCCATTCGTCTTCCGGCAGACGGCCGGTGCGGACGCTGTGTGCATCGACGCGGGCTTCGGCACAGATCAACCGCAACACAAGCTGCTGTGCAGACATTTCGAGACTGAAGAAGCCGACCGGAACATCGTGAAGGATGGCAGCGTTGCGCGCAATGGAAAGGACAAGCGCTGTCTTCCCCTGGCTTGGCCGTCCCGCGACGATGATGAGGTCCGACTTCTGAAAGCCCCCCGTGAAGTTGTCGAGCTCGGTAAAGGCAGACGGCACCCCCGTCACACCGCTGTGCTTGCCATGAATACTCTCAATCATCTCCATCGTTTGATGAACGGCTGTGTTCATCGAAACGAAGCTCTTCTTCATCCGCTGCTCGGAGATCTGAAAAATCTTCTGCTCGGCTTCATCCAGGAGGTCAAGAGCATCCTCGGTTTCGCTATAGGCACGGCCGACCACCTCTGACGATGAGGAAATCAACTGGCGCATCAGAGCTTTTTCCAGAACGATGTGAGCGTGATACTCAATATTGGCGGCTGTGGTGACTTTTGTCGTGAGCTCGGTGAGGTAGTACTCTCCGCCCACCTTGTCCAAATCCCCCCGTCGGCGAAGCTCTTCAACCAGTGTGATAAGATCAACCGGCTCGCTCCGTTCGAACAGAGCGGTCATGGCTGCAAAAATCCGCGTGTGCGCCGGTTTATAATAAGTCGTTTCGTCGAGGATTTCGATTGCCTTGGCGATTGCGCCTTTGTCGAGCATCATCGCACCAAGCACCGCCATCTCTACATCCACCGCCTGCGGCGGAACACGGCCTTCGCTAGTGCCGTCCTGTTGTCCGGTGTTGAATGTTCGTCGTGGGTCTGCCATAACCTGACTCCTTTGACTCAATGTACGCGAAAATCAGTGATCTCCAAAGGTCTTCTCACCGGCCTCGATCCGAACCGTCAGACGATTGGACTCCGGAGGGAGGGGGCACGTCGCGTAGGGTGTGAAAGCGCACGGCGGGTTGTGTGCCTTATTGAAATCGATCACCACCTTGCCCTCCTTTGGTGGATCAGCGTACAAGAATCGTCCGGCGCCATAGGTTTCCTTTCCGTTTGTTTCGTCGGCGAAGATGAAGAAGAGCGTCTCGGTTCCGGACCCAACCGGCTCCAATCTGCACTCCTGCCCGCCGATGGAAAAAATGGCGACGCCCGGAACATTGTAATCTTCGAGGTAACCGGGGATGACTGATGCGACCTTGATCGGCTTCGGCTTTGCGTACGGCTCCCATCGGGCTTCTATTTTCCACTTGCCAGAAACGGGGAAGCGATCGATGCCGGTGAATTTCTTCAGGGTCTCCGCATCGCTATCCCACGTCCGCACAGCGAACCGAGCACCCCGTTTGATAATCATGAATGTCTTTGAGCCGACCTCGATCCGCTCGGGTCTGTCCATTTCTCCTTCCGTATGCAGGTAGCCGGACGTGAAGGGTTTGCCTGCGACTTTTGCCTGGACGCCCGGCGACGCTTGAAACATGATCGATGATCTCTCGAGAGTGATCGTTCCGATTGATTCCAGCGTGTTCAGCCCCTCTTTCAACCATTCGAGGGCAACAAGTGATAGCCATCCCTGCGGCCGCTTCAAACCGGTGATACGTTTCTGATGCCATGCATTGACTTCGTCCTCGTGGGAAAGTCTGATGGTGTCTTTCGCAGCGCTTGGTGGATTCTGTGATTGCGCGGGCACTGGACGTGAGAATATGATAAGAAATGCACAGAGCGCCAGTATGCTTGTTGTGGTTTTCATATGAGTTCTCCCGGCGGTGTTGGAAGAGGAATGAAGAATAGTACTCGCATAATCAGACTGAGAAAAGGATCAATCGACCTGGCGGCAAAATGCCGATGTACATTGATTCAGTTTCCAGCGATCGACTTGATGAACGAATACATGAATCGGACACTATCGTAGAATTCCTTGACCCCGATGCGCTCATCTCTCCCGTGAGCGCGGACATCGTCGATGTCGGCGAAGATCCCGCACACACCATAGACCGGAATTCCAGCTTGACGCAAAAACTTGCCGTCGGAAGCACCGGTAGACATCACGGGGGTCACCGTCACTCCCGGCCACATTGCCGCGGCCAGTCGTTCGACCACATCCATCACATCTTTTCGTAGCGGAGACAATGGTCCCGGCCGTGCCGGAGCGATTTGGCTTACGGTGATTTGGCTGTCCGCGAGGACTCGATAAAGCGTCGCCAACACGTTTTCAGCGGTCTCATCAGGCAGCATCCGACAATTGACGATTGCTCGTGCACGCTGAGGCAGCGCATTTTCGGCGTGACCGCCACTCAGCATCGTCGGTACCCAGGTCGTGCGCATCAGTGCGTTGTAGTAAGGATTTGATGCAGCCAGCCTGTTCGCGGCAGCAGTGTCGATCGGCGTCTTCAGAATGGTCTGCACGTCGGCCTTTGTCTGGCCCTCCTCTCGTTGCGCAGCTCGCTCGAAGAATGTACGCGTTGTCTCGTTGAGTCTCACAGGGAAATCAAACGCCGAAAGACGCGTAAGGCCCGCGGCAAGCCGGTAGATCGCATTTTCCTTCACAGGGATCGAGCTGTGGCCGCCTTTGTTCAATACGTCAAGCCGAAAGCTCACATACACTTTCTCACTTGTCTGTACTTCCAGCAAAGTGCGTTTTCCCTTCTGGATGTCACCGCCTCCGCCTTCAAGATTGATGACAAATTCCGCATCGATCAGCTCGCGGCGGTTGGCAAGGAGCCAAAGAACACCGTTCGCGTCGCCGTTTTCTTCGTGCTCCGTCAGCGCCAGGATGATGTCGCGTTTTGGCACAAATCCTTCCTTCTTCAGGCGAATGAAATTTGCGACGATCTCAGCCACTTCGGATTTCATATCCGAGGTTCCACGTCCGTAGAAAAATCCATCCTGCTCGACGAAAATAAACGGATCCATCGACCAATCCTCCCGGAGCGCTTCAACAACATCCAGGTGGGCGATGAAAAGTACCGGCTTTGCGTTGCTACTACCGCGATAACGGACCACGAGGTTCTTGTTCTGTTGACGGGGTCCAACAAGCTGCATATCGCTTTCAGAAAAGCCGGCGGCCTTGAAACGCCCCGCCATCGCTTCGGCAGCTTTGGTGCTTCCAACGTTCATCGTCGTGTTGATTTCGATGACCTCGCGGAAAATATCCCGGGCCAGTTGCTCGTGGGGTGACAACGATGAAGTGCTGCTCGGGGTTTGAGCGGAAACGCAGTGGATCACGAGGACGATGGCGCTGACAATAGGAACGAACCGTCGGTGAATAGAATTCAAACGCGAGGTCGTAGGCTGTAATCCTTGTGATTGAGTCCAAGCAGGAATCCTATTTCGATCCTGCGTGGGCTATTGCGTTTTCAGATGTAAGGGCCCTGGCGCGGTCAAGCGCTTCATCGAGAGTGCCACAGATATTGTCTTCACCGAGCCGATCGAGAAGACCCGATCCCTGCATGGCAAATAGCGGCTGCTTGTGAATGCCGGCGATGAGGAAGTGTGTCTTCTGTTGGGAGAGCTGGTGCAGGAGCTCCTCCAAAGCACGTAATCCCGTGGCATCGACGGCAAGAAGGTTGCGCGTTTCAAGTATCAATACTGCCGGCTTGCTATCGAGGAATCGCATCGACTCCGTAAATTGGTCGACTGCTCCGAAGAAGAGAGTTCCATAAACCTCAAAGACCTCAACCCCCTCCGGTATGACGCGTTTCGGCAAGGGAGACTCCTCTTCTTCCCTCTCATCCTGCAGATCGCGCGTGATTGCATTGACCTGGCTGACCTCTGACATTCTCTTCATGAACAACAACGCGGCCAGCACAACGCCGACCTCGATTGCGACAGTGAGGTCAACAATGACCGTCAGAGCGAAGGTCGCAAGGAGGACGGCAACGTCGCTCATGGGGCTGCGAAGAACCTTCAGGAACGAATGCCACTCGCTCATGTTGTACGAAACCACCACGAGAATTGCCGCCAGAGTCGGGAAGGGAATGAGCGCGGCCCATCGACCAAACACCAGGACGATCAACAGCAAGGTGATTGCATGGACGATGCCGGCGACGGGTGTCCGGCCTCCATTCTTGACGTTTGTGGCCGTCCGGGCGATGGCTCCGGTTGCAGGGATGCCTCCAAACAACGGCGTAAGAATATTTGCTGCACCCTGGGCGATCAGTTCCATGTTGGATCGATGGCGCGTACGAATCATACCGTCAGCGACAACGGCCGAAAGCAGGGATTCGATCGCACCCAGGAGCGCGATGGTCAGTGCGGGTGAAACCAGTCCGGTAATCGTCTGCCACGTGACGCGCGGCATGTGGAGTGAAGGCAATCCACTCGGGACATCGCCGAAGCGACTGCCAATGGTTTCGACCGGTATCTTGAAAATCTGGACGACAGCGGTAGCGAGCAAGAGAGCAACGAGCGGACCAGGTATCCGGTGCCAGACCCGGGGCCAGAGTACAATGACCAGCAGAGAACCAAGCCCGACGAGAAACGAACCCAAATGAATAGTTTGGAGGCTCTGGGCATAGACATACCACTTCTCAAAGAAATTGGACGGGAGATTGTGGATACGCAAGCCGAAAAAGTCATTGATCTGGGATGTGAAAATGATGAGGGCGATACCGCTAGTGAAGCCGACTGTGAGAGGGTACGGAATGAATTTCAGGAGCGTCCCAAGCCTGGCAACTCCCATGATGATCAGGAAAACGCCGGCCATGAGCGTCGCAATTGCCAACCCGTCGTAGCCGTACCTCTGGACGATGTCGTACACGATGACAATGAACGCCCCCGTGGGTCCGGCGATTTGAACGCGGCTTCCGCCGAACACCGAGACAACCAGACCCGCAATCACAGCAGTATAGAGCCCTTGTTCCGGTTTGACTCCGGAGGCTATGGCAAAGGCAATGGCAAGCGGAAGCGCAACGATGCCGACGATCACTCCCGCGACAAGGTCTGCAGCGAAGTCATTCCGGGAATATCCCTTGCGAAGAATGGAAAACAGTTTTGGTTCAAGTCGCTGGCGCAATTATTTTTCCTTCATTTTGTTCTTCAGTTCTTCGCGGCGAGCTGGAGTTGACTGTCCTGATGCAGCATCACTCGACAACGCAGCATAGGAGGCCTGTCGGTCATACTGAACCAACTCACCAGCGCGCGATTGTTCCCTGCCATAACTGAAACAGGCCGAACAGAGCGAGTCCAAGAGCCGATACGCCAAGGAGTCCTCGGTTGAGGCTCGGTCCAAGGTTTCGTGCACCAGCAGAGAGCAGGATGATCCCGGCGCTGCCAAAGATCATTGTGCCGTAGAAACCCAGCATCAGGGCAATCCCATGCCCCGATGATTCGCGCCATCCCTTCACGAGAAGCGGCCCCAGGACCAGCATCCAGCTCAGGTAAGGATTCGGATTCAACACGTTCACCATGGTGGCTTTCAGAACGCCTCTGGTGGTTGAGTGCGTTAAATTGACGCTGACTGTTTTGAACTCGCGCCACGTCTTGAATGTCCCGTACGCAAGATAGAAAAGAAAAATGCCACCGGCTGTTTGCAGCGCTTGTTCCAGCCACAGAGGCATCTGGCTGAGCACCAACAACGTCAGGAGAATGATCGGGCCGTCGCTGATGAGGGGCGCAAGCGCGGCGGGAAGAGTGCGCCGCCACCCATGGTTCAATGCCTGCGACATAAGATACGTCTGAAATGGCCCGGGCTGAACCACGGCGGCAAGGCCGAGTGTCACCCCCTGAATGAGATATATCAGCATGAAGAAATTTCAATTGTCAAAGGTGCTGTCACGATTCTTGTGCTGACGCTGCAGGTGTGCCACATCAGCGTTCGGACAATCTTGCGAGATAATCTCCCGAAGGTTCCCGGCAAATGATCTCAGTATTCCACCCCTCGTCCATCGACACCTTGTCGAGCGTTTCCGGATCAACCTGCAGCCAGCTGAAAAGTGGTCCCCATATGCCTTTGTATTCAATCTGAAAGCGAATCTCGCCGATGAACCGGTTTTCGTTCCTGTTTCTTTCGTGATAAGCAAGATGCGCGGGATCAGTGGTGCAGCGCACATCAAGAGAGTCAAACACAACGATGCCACCGGGGGCAATCAACGTGTGGGCATGATTCAGAAAGCGGCGAAGACCGGCCAGAGTACCAACCATACCAATACCATGCAGCATCATCAGGAGCGTATCGAACTTCCCCTGGTTGAACTCGAAGATATCTCCGTGATACACGCCCCTCACTCCCCGCTTCTTCATGATATCTATTGCCTGAGGAGAGACATCAAGAGCGATCACATCGAGTCCCATATCCTGCAAGACAAGACTGTGGCGCCCTGTGCCTGCGCCGATATCCAGCACCCTCCCGGAGCAACGCTCAATCGCGGCCTGTTCGATTCTCGAAAACCCGGCAGAATCCCTGAAGAAGATGCTGATCGGGACTTCAAAATCCCGGCCGTCGTCCCGATGAAAAATCTGTGTCGCCGAATGGTCCCCGTTGAAGTAGTCGAGCAACGCCAGACCGTACGGCTCCATGGAGTTCTCGTTCATACTGCGTGTCAAACTTTCTTCGTGGAGGAATTACTCTTTGGGAACCTTGGCGATCATTACATAGAGCAAGGCCAATTGCCATTCACCGTCCAACGTCCTACGTGTCCCACTGTGCGGTGGTATAATGCGAGATCAACTGCCATGAGCCGGTTTTCATCGAGTACACCCGGACGTACTGAAGGCCGTACCGCGCCTCGCCTGCTTCCAACTGGCGGCAAACGAGAAGTCGACCCGTGACGATGGCAATACCTGGATGAAGTTCAATCGAAGTGGAATCCAGCTGCCGCGACAGAAAACGGGTTTCATCGCTTCGGAGCGCATCGAGCCACTGGCGCTTGGTCTGGACGAGGCCGGTTCCATGCGTGAACATAAAATCATCAGCGTAGAGAGCGTCAAGAGAAGCGAGGTCTTTTGAGACCACCGCCCCCTCGATTCTTTCGTTCACGGCTTCGATTGCTGTCATCGCTGGATCGATTGTTTGCCATGCATTCGTCAACTACAAAACTCTCCTACTCCAATACTCACATACGCCAATACTTCTTATCTCGCCCACCGTTTCAGCTTCGGTATGTTCTTCGTCATAAAATACGCCAGAAATCCCGGAATGTGCATTTCTTTCATCTTCCCCTTCACGAGATCAGTCATTTGATCTACAGTAATAGTGGGGAGAGCGAACTTCCCCTGCTGGTAGCAATGGCTGCAGTACATGGCGCTCTTCGTTCCATCCGCTTCTGTGCCGCCCCCTTTTTCGTCTTTCGACAAGGGCATCCCACAGCTCTGACAAGTCTTGTAGGTCATCGGTTGCACTCCTTTCAGTTTGAGTTATCCGAAAGCCGGTGCGATGAGAAGTCCTATGGCATAAGTAATGCCGGCCTCACCGAGACCAACCAGCGTCATTTCCATGCCACTCTTGATCCAAGACCGGCCGGTGACAAGCACCTTCGAGGCGCCGACGAGGAAATGGGCAAGGGTGCTTACGAAAAGTGAAATCATCAATGCATTCACGCCGGAGCTGAACAAGAATGGAATTACGGGAACAGCGGCGCCAATCGCCGTGCTGATCGTCGCGCTGATGGCGGAGCGCCATTCTTTCGGGAAGGACTCTGCTGAAAGCCCAAGCTCCTCATGCACAAGCGTCTTTAAAAGTTGATCTGGTTTTTCTGAGAGACGCTGTGCCATCGTCCTCGCCTCGGCTTCGGTAAAACCCTTCAATTGGTAGAACAGCTCCAGCTCCTCGAGCTCTTCCTTCGGATTGTTCTCGATCTCGTGGCGCTCGCGCTCTACCTCGGCTTCATAAACCTCGCGCTCCGACTTTGCCGCGAGATACGCTCCGCTTCCCATTGAAAGAGCAGAAGCGACCATTGCCGCGAACCCGCTCAGGAGAACAAGCTCTCCATTTGCCTGCGTGGCTCCGGCAACGCCGCTTACGACGCCAAATGCCGCGCCGAGTCCATCATTCACGCCATAGATCGCCTGCCCGATCCATCCTCCGGCGCGGACGTGCCAGGTTTCGCGTCCAAGCATTGAGTCCAGCCGGCGCTGAGGATGCTCAGGTTGACCCTCAAACTCTTCTAGCACACGGGTGTGTACACGCTCTTCGCGCTGTGCATCAAGAAGCGAAGTCTTGTCCTTCTCTGATTGTGCACTTGTCATCAAGACGTCGTACAGCTTGTCCGCTTCGCTTTCCCCGGCTTCGAGCATTCTGGCAGCGACAGTCGTGTCGCTCTTGAGAAGTATCCAGCGACGGGTTCGATCGACGAAGGATTCCGTGTATTTCCCGGGATCGGCGCCGAGCTCGTGAAGTCTCTTCGCCCACCGCTCAGCGTGGCGTTCTTCTGCTTCAGCCATCCGGACAAGGATTGACCGCTTCTCGGGATTGCTTTCCCGCCCAGCGAGTGCGTGATAGTTCCTGGCGCTCCGCATTTCATCGCGCCATGCCTGTGTCAGGCCGGCAACAAACTGTTTGTCTTTTTCCATAGCGCTGGTGGTTTGCATGTGCGAGGTCGGGCAGGTCGGTTGCAGGGATTGTGGTGTCTGCGGACCGACATGAATGTCGGTCTACGGTTTTTCTGTTTTCATCTCGTCATACATTTTTCTGATCCACTGTACGTCTTCCCAGGTTCCATTCCAACTAGATTTAGCGAGCATAGCGAAGCTAAATCTACTGTTGGAATGAGAATCCCGCCGCTTTGTGGCGGGATCTACCAAAAAGTATCACAGCCACAAATCTGGCTATGTCTTCATCTCATCATACATCTTTCTGATCCACTGGACATCTTCCCAGGTTGGCTTCTTCCAGTTCGGATTGCGCAGCAGGGCTGCCGGGTGATAGGTTACTACCAGTTTGATGCCGCGGTAGTTGTGCACCTTTCCACGCATGGTGCCAAGGCTCTCACTGGTCCGCAGAAGCGTTTGTCCTGCGACGCGTCCGAGGCAGACGATAATCTTCGGCTTGATGATCTCAAGCTGTTTCCAAAGATGAGGTTCGCAGATATCAACCTCCTCGGCCTGCGGCTCGCGATTGTTGGGAGGTCGGCACTTGAGGATGTTGCAGATGTACACATCCTCCCGCTTGAAATGAATCGCTTCCAGGATCTTGTTCAGCAATTGTCCCGCGCGACCGACGAAGGGTTCACCCTGCGCATCTTCATCCGCGCCCGGCGCCTCTCCAACAAACACAATGTCGGCATTTGGGTTGCCCACACCGAACACGAACTTGATACGTGTATTTCCGAGCGGACATTTTACACACGTGCAGATCATCGAGTTGAGATCGTCCAGGGTTGTCGCTGCTACCCAGGGCTCTTCGGGATAAGCAGGGAGATGTGCCTGGTCCGCCGGCGGAGATGGTGTGAGTCCAAACAGATCGACTCCTTCCACGACGGGGATTACCTTCTTCTGTGACGGCATGGTGTCTCCTTCTGGCGCTTTCTTGAGGGGCTCCGGGTTTGTGTAGAGCGTGTCGCCGAATAACTCCTTTTCCTGCACGAGCGCTCGCTGGATATCGCTCAGAACTTGATAGAGTTCGCTGTTGGTGTCTGGCATAGGACGGAAGATGTGGTGTGGCGGCAAAAAAAATGGATGGGGCTTTGTACCGCACGGGCATAGCGCACGGTGCTTTCCCACATCCTGTTGTGGCTTAGAGCAATTTCTTGAGGCGATTCAGGATTTCGTTCGCGACATCGAACTTTAACATGAGCGGTAACTTCTCGACCTTGCCCTTCTTGTCCACGATCGTCACAACATTCGTATCGCCGCCGAAACCTGCCCCTTTGTCCTTCAACGAGTTGAGAACGATAAGATCGAGATTCTTCTTCTTAAGCTTCTCCTGTGCGTTGCGAAGCTCGTCCTGTGTTTCTAACGCAAACCCCACGAGCAGAGTGCCCCTCTTCTTTTTCTGACCCAGAGCGAGGAGAATATCCTGTGTTTCGGTGAGTGCAAGTGAGAATTCCTTCTTCCCAGCTTCCTTCTTGATCTTGTTGTTGGCAGGTGCCTGCGGTCGGAAGTCCGCAACAGCGGCCGCCATCAGTACGGCATCCGATGTCTGCGCGCGTGCGGTCACCGCTCCATACATTTGCTCGGCTGATTCGACATCGACGCGCGTAACGTTACGGGGTGTCTCAAGCTGCACGGGTCCGGCCACAAGCGTGACATGCGCTCCGCGCTGCGCTGCGGCGTTGGCGAGGGCAAAACCCATCTTCCCGGAAGACCGGTTTCCTATGAAGCGAACAGGATCAATGGCTTCGTGCGTCGGCCCGGCGGTCACGAGGATCTTTTTCCCTTTCAGATCCTGTGCCGACGTACTCAGAACGCGCTCAATGGCATCGATGATAATTTGAAGTTCAGGAAGACGGCCGGGACCTTTCAATCCGCTGGCGAGTTCTCCCTCTTCGGGAGGAACAACGACATACCCGCGTTCCTGCAATGTGTTGATGTTCTGCTGGGTTACGGGATTGAGGTACATGTCAGCATCCATCGTTGGGGCAAGCACGATGGGACAGCGGCTGGCAAGAGCCACAATGGTCAGGAGGTTGTCCGACAGTCCGTACGTCATCTTGGCGATCGAGTTCGCTGACGCAGGGGCGATGACGAAAACGTCCGCCCAGTTTGCAAGAGCGATGTGCTGTGTTCCGATATCGGAGCCGGTCGATTGATTGAGAGTCCACAGATCGCCGGCGACGTCGTGACCGGACAAGGCGGAGAACGTCAACGGGGTCACGAACTTCCCAGCCGCTTCGGTCATGATGACCTTTACGTCAGCTCCCGCTTTCCTAAGATCCCGCACAAGGTAGCAGACCTTATACGCCGCGATACCTCCCGTCACGCCGACCAATATGTGCTTTCCGCGAAGCACGTGGGGTCTCAGGCCTCAGGTGCTGGTTCTTCCGGCTTGACCTCCGGCAGTTCCACCACTTTGTACCGGTACTTCACTTTCCTGGCAATAACTTCTTGAGTCGCGACATCCGTCGGTTTCGGGCGCTTCTCGAACTCGAGGCTGATCTTCAACTGATCGGGATTTGCAGCAACGTCGGCCTCTTCTTCGGTTTCCGGCGTGCCCGTAAGTTGGTTCAACGTCTCGATCCGTTGATTAAGCTCGATCTTGATGTCCTGGTGAATCTGGCGAGCCCGCTTGGACGCGATGACGATAGCCTCATAAACATCTGTTGCGGCCATGGAAAAATTCTCGATGTCGACTGGTTTAACAGGCAATGGTTGTACTCCTTATGATAGGTGATAGATAAAACTGCTATACTCGTTGCTCTTGCGAAGTGTGCTGGACAACGAGCTTGTCGACCTCGGCAATCGCATATTCGAGATTGTCGTTGACGACCTGATAATCAAATTGAGAAGCCATGCCAAGCTCCATGGCCACCCTGTCCATGCGCCGCTTGAATGTCGCTTCGTCTTCTGTCTTTCGGTTGAGCAGCCGATCCCGCAGCACTTCAATGCTGGGAGGCTTGATGAAGACAATGACGGAATCGTCAGGATACATTCCCTTTATCGACAAGCCGCCCTTTACATCAATGTCGAAAAGCATTGTCCTGCCGGTTGTAAGGGCCTTCTCGACTTCAGCCTTGAGCGTTCCGTACAGGTTTCCGTAAATCTCTTCCCATTCAACAAGCTCACCCGCTGCAATCCGCCGGTCAAAATCCTGGCGCTGGAGAAAGAAATAATCTCTCCCTTCGACTTCCGTTTGCCGCTTGGGCCGGGTGGTGGCCGAAACGGAGAACAACATCGAAGGATACTTCGCTAACAGGGCCTTGACAATCGTTGTCTTGCCTGCGCCGCTGGGTGCAGACACGACGATGAGGTTACCTCTGGACATCAGGGATATCTCTTTATCGGATGATCGCATCGTCGGGTCATCGATTCATCTGGTCTGCTCTGAAATGACCCGATCACCCGATGACCAGCTGGGCAGATTTCTTCACTCAATATTCTGCAGCTGCTCCCGAATCTTCTCCAATTCTTCCTTCATTTGAACCACCAGGTGCGCAATCTCGGTGTCGTTGGTCTTCGATCCGATTGTGTTCGCCTCGCGGTTGATCTCCTGCACAAGAAAATTCAGCTTTCGTCCGGCTGAATCGCTGTTCGCTATGGTCTCAAGGAAGAATTTCGTATGGCTCCGGAATCGAACACACTCTTCGGTCACGTCAAGTTTGTCGGCGAGAAGCGCAATTTCAAGCTCCAGGCGATTCTGGTCGATGATCACCTTGTCCTCAACCAATTGGGAAATCCGATCGTGCAGGCGCTTCCGCTCTTCGGGAATTCGTGCGCGTGACAGTTGTTCGATCTTTTCTACGGTCTGGCTGAGCCACGTGATCCGCCGCTCGAGATCCTTCGCAAGCTCGCCCCCTTCATTGCGCCGCATCGTATTGAATCCGTCCAGAGCAGCGCGCAGCGCTTCTTCGACGACGCTCCATTCCTGTTTGTCCGACTGCACCTCTTTGGGAACATCGAAAACCTCAGAGAACTTCAGCAGATGCTCCAGCCTGACTTTTTCCCGAATTTTCGCAGCTTTGCGAAGATCATTCAACAGTTTGATGTATGCCTTGGCCGCAGTCTTGTTCACCGCAACCGGCGCTGTGCCATCTAATTCTTCCTCCACCATCACGGACACAACAAGGTTTCCGCGGTTTACGCAGGAGCGGACAATCTCCTTGATGTCCTTCTCGCGCTGCGATAGCAAGCGGGGCAAACGCGTTGTGACATCGAGGTAACGGCTGTTTACTCCACGGACCTCAACAGTTGCGGTGATGTCCCGCTTGGCGATTTCTGCGCGGCCGAAGCCCGTCATGCTTGCGATCAAAGTTTCATTCCAGGGATATGAGTGCTGTTGGAGGTGCCCTGCTCTGAGAAGCATGAGAGGCACATACTCCAGGTCGGGTTCAGTGAAATTCAATGAAATTTACTGAAATTTTGACGGGCGGGCAAGGTAAAGTTCGGAACAAGCTATCCACATAGTTATCCACACCTGGCTGCCTGAAAATTGATTTTGGAGTGAAATTTCTCAACCTTTTCTTGAAGTGTTGACAACCTATGATAAGTAACTACTACACATTACGTTTTCTGGCGACGGTCCTCGACAACGTCCTTCGCGGAAGTGAGATAGAAGAGGTCTTCTGTCAAGCGAAGAATGAGCTTCTGATCTCGTTCAGGGCTGACGGCGAGCGTCGATGTCTGACCGTTTCGTGCGAGCCGTCGATGAACTATGCCTTCCTGCGCAGTCAGATCAACCGGGCAAAGAAGAATTCGGTCGATGTATTCCGGATCCTGTGGGGAAAGACGATCCAGGAGGTGAGCATCCAACCGGCCGATCGCGAGCTCGTGATTCACTGCAGCGGCGATGTACGGCTGTTGATCCGGATGTTCGGCTCGAAAGCGAACGTGCTGCTCATCGATGATCAATACGCCGTCATGGATTCCTTCCTGAACGCAAAGGCGCTCCGGGGAACCCTTCTCTCCGATGGAGGCGAGGCACGATCACAACGAAAGTGGACTCGCGCCGATTTCCAGGCGCAACTCCGGTCTATAGGGACAATCCTGTTGCCTGCGGCGCTCAAGAAACTTCTCCCTTTGTTCAACACCACGCTGATCCGTGAAGCTTGCCACCGGTCCGGTGTAAACGAACATAAGGTTGTTGCGGAACTGAACGAAGAAGGTATCGAGAAGCTTTTTGCATCGTGTGAAACCATTCTAAAGGAATTCGAGGAGTCGCCGAAAGCCCGGATCTATAGCCCGAGCGGCTTGCCGCCAACGTTGTCGATCATTTCATTCGAACACCTTGGCGACGCAAACGTCGAGATGTTCGATTCCATCCATGATGCCATCCGGGTGTTTGTCGGCAAGAGCAGGAAGCAGAAGTCGCTGCTTCAGGAGAAGGAATCGTTGCTGCACTTCCTGACGCAGGGAACCGAGCGCGCGGAGCGAACACTGCAGAAAATGGAACAGGAAACAGAAGCCCTGCAGCGGGCGATGCAATATGAGCGGCTGGGGAAACTGTTGATGGCTAACCTCATGGAGCTTCAAAAAGGAATGAAGGAAGTGGAACTTGAAGATGTCTTCAGCCATGACCGGGCAACGGCTCTCATCAAGCTCGATCAGAAACTGACGCCAGCACAGAACGCAGAACACTATTTCAACAAAGCCAAGAAGGCGCGGGCTGGTGCTGAAGAGAAACTCGAACACCAGGAGGATGTACGCGAACGATGGGAAACGATGCGGGAGCTCCTGGACCGGGTGTCCGATGTGCAAACCTACGATCAGTTGGCAGAGTTTACCGCGAACGCCGGCGAGCAGCTGAAAAAGCTCGGTTACAAAGGGCTCCCCAGTGAAGCGCGTGAAAAACGCGAAGAGGCTCCGTTTCGGATCTTCACCGTCACGGGAGGGTTTCAGGTGTGGGTTGGAAAGAATAGTGAGAACAATGATCTGCTTACGCTCAAGTATGCGAGGCCAAATGATTTGTGGTTTCACGCGCGTGGTTCGAGCGGGTCGCACGTTGTCCTCAGAATCGGGACCGGAAAGGGCGAACCCAGCAGAAGAGCGCTTGAAGAGACTGCGGGTATTGCTGCCTTCTACAGCAAGATGAAGAACGCGAAACACGTTCCCGTGGCAATGACGGAACGGAAGTACGTTCGCAAACCCCGTGGCGCTCCAGCCGGCACAGTGACCATCGAACGTGAAAAACTGCTCTTCGTCAATCCAAAGCTGCCGGGCGAGGCAGGTCAGGAACCCGCGTCATGATGTTTCATGAATGGGGACGGGGGCCTGAAGCGCATGGGGCGGTTCACCGTACCATCGATTTCTATTGTTCTTGTAGGTTTTTGGGGGTGAGTGTTCCTTCTCTCGCTCAGGGATTTCAGTCGAGCGCAAAGCTGAATCTGAGCTCAGGCGCCTGCAAAAGGTGTCCACCATTGTTGTCTGGCGACACGGCGAACGCTGCAGACGAAGACCATCGCGTTGTTGATAAGCTAGTCCCGGGTCCAAAAATTAAGGTTGTGTTTTCTTTTTTCTTGGTTCTCAACGCGGAGACGTCCCGCCAACGGTGGACGGGATAAACTGCGTTCGCTGAGCTACGCAGAGGTATTAACGTCTTCTCCGCGATTCTCTGCGGTCTCGGCGTCTCTGCGATGAAAACTACAAGATGTTCTATTAGAAATGGCACTAGCTATAGGTCTCGACATAGTTCTGTGTAAATAAGAAGGAGCATAGCTCATGGCATGGACATGGATAGCGGGATACGTCCTCGCGGGGGCGCTTCTGTGGGTCGGACTGTCAAAACGCAAGAGTGACTCGAGGGCTTCGTCAAAGCAATTGTTTATCGTCGTAGGGATCCTTGGACTGCTCGCGATGATTGCATGGACGCTCGACGATCTTTTCCACTGGTGGGAGAGATTTCCAAAGGAGTTGGTCGGGCTCGCCGGTGTTCTCTTGATCATCGAACGGTGTGTTCGGATCATTCTCGCGCGAAGAAGGAGAGGCTCGATGCTTCTCGATCTTGGCAGAGTCCCCGTTCATGACATGATCATCAGTCTTTTCGCGGCGGTGGCTCTTGCCTGGATTGCCGTGATGGATCTTGTCGACATTACGCAGATGCTCCGCTGGACATTTCAGGACATCTCTCTTCAGATTTTCGGCTTATCCCTTTCCTTTGCAGTCATGATCCAGGGCATCAGCAGAAGGGGACTGATGGATCACGGTGTTTTCTATGGTACAGGGCTCTCCCGATGGGAACGGTTCGAGAGCTTTAGCTGGGAGAGAGAATCAACGACAATGTCCACGCTTGTTCTCCACAAGCGAACAACGATGCCGGTCTTCAATCTCATGACTCTTTCGGTCAAATCAGAACTCGCACAGGCGGTTGAAGAGGTGCTCCATCAACACAATATCATGGGGAATGGCGGAGTTCCGAAGCAGGAACGATGATATGGGAGACGGACCTTCGGTCGGATGCCTGCCAAGGTTGCTTTTCCTTGAGGTTCTCCTTAGATTCACGAAGTGTACGGGACCAACCGGGTCTCTCCAATTCACTGAAAAGAGGGTTTTGTGCAGCATAGCGCATTCGTACAGAAACAACAGCACGACCGTGAGGATGCAGAACTTTTGAAACGCGTCCAGCGAGCCGATCAACGCGCACTATCGTCTCTCTATGATCGTTACGCACCGGTGTTGTACCCTTTCAGCCTGCGGATGACAGGATCGCCCGAGGCGGCTGAAAACCTTGTGCAGGATGTTTTTGTTCAAGTGTGGGAAAAGGCGGCCAGTTACACATCGCACCACGGATCGGTGTATGCGTGGATGGTCGCTCTCTGTCGGGTCAAAGCCATGGAGAAGATTCGTCCGACCACCCAGAAACGAAAAGGTCAGGAGGATGAGGGCACATCGCCACGTGGTTCATCGGAAATCGAACAGAAAACCACCGTAGCGGAAACAATCGTCACTCTCAAGGGTTACACGGAAGAAGTTCGAAATTCCCTTAGATCTCTCTCCAAGCTCGAACTCCGCCTTCTGGAATTGAGCTACTACGAGGGGCAGAGCCAATCCGATCTTGCGCGAATGCTCAGAATTCCCCTTGGCACGATAAAAGCCAAGATGCGGCGCGGAATACAGAAGCTGCGTCAAGTCTCCGCGCAGGAGGCCAAATGACAGTGAAGACCGAAGAACGGCACGCGCAGCTCGAGTTGTGTATTCCTTATGTTTTCGGCCGATTGAATCCCGGCAATCGAAAACAATTTGAAGCGCACCTGACAACCGGCTGCGAACAATGCAGCGGAGAGCTCTCAGGACTGTATGGAGCGATTGCGCTGATGCCCCTGCTGTTACGACAGGAGGCACCACCGTCCGGTGTACGTCAGCGACTTCTCAGCCGGATTTCGTCGAAGAAGCCCGATCAACCACGAAATGAACGCCCCACGCCACAGCGCGAAAAAATCGTACCTCCGGTCGCACAATCCGGACACTCCTGGTATCTGTACGCCACTATTGTCTTGGGGATACTTCTCAACATAGCGCTGGCGATTTGGGTCAATCAGTTGGTAGGGACGACGGCCAGCAGGAGTGTGCAGATTGCAGATCTGACGAGTGAGCTTCACAAGAAACAGGAAGTGCTGGATTTTTTGAAGGCTCAACGAATTGAAATTCTGCCATTGGCCGGTGTGGATGCCGGCTCGGGCGCCTATGGAAAGTTGCTGTTGGATCCCGACAAGCGGAGCGCTCTCGTGCAGACAGCATCGTTGCCCGCTCAGTCCGAAGGCAAACAATATCAACTCTGGGCGCTGAAAGAGAAGAAGTACTTCAGCATCGGAGTCTTTGATGTGACCAGTGAAAAAGTGAATATCGTGAGAGTGATGGCTCTTCCCGCGGGCGAGAAACAGGACATCGAAGGCTTTGCGGTAACACTGGAACCCAAAGGAGGAAGCGTACAACCGACAGGTCTGGTTCAACTTCGCAGCGCGACAAGATAAACAGTAAGAACGTAAGACGGAAGAAGTAAGATGTTCGGTAGCAACCAAAGGGAGAGCTTAGCTCTCCCTTTTGCGTACTAGTGCCGGTCCCAGAAAGTAATCTTGCATATTCATTGTTATTGGTTCTTAACGCGGAGACGCGGAGATCGCGCCAGCCCGCCATGCGTTCTGGCGGGGAGCAACGCAGAGTCTAATGCCCCTTCCTCTGCGATCCTCTGCGTCCTCGGCGTCTCTGCGTTGAAAGATACAATATCTCTTTTCGGTGGTGGCACTAGAGACGACCGATCTATGCGAGAGAGAGTGCCTGCTCGAAGTCTCCAATGAGATCCTCAATTCCCTCCACGCCGACCGAAATTCGGATCATTCCCGGTGTAACACCATGGTGTTTGAGCTCTGTGTCGGACAGGAAAATATGAGACGAGTACACCGGAATACTGACGAGCGTTTCCACACCGCCGAGCGACATCGCGTTGACGGCAATCTTGAGATTGTCGCAGACACGTGCAGCTGCCTCTACGGGAGAGCGCCCTTTTGAAGGCTTCACCTCGATGGTGACCATACCACCGAACCCGGACATCTGTTTTTTTGCCAGGTGATATTTTGGAAAAGACGGAAGGCCCGGGTAGAGAACGCGGTTCACCTTCTTATGTTTCTCCAGCGTCTTTGCCAACGTGAGCGCATTCTCGTTCTGCTTCCTGACTCGCAGCTCAAATGTTTTCAGGCTCCGCGTGAGCAGGTAGGCGGCAAAAGGATCAGCACACCCGCCGTGATGCTTCGCCAGTCCTCTCACCTGCTTCAGGAAGTCCGATGTTCCCACGACCACGCCTGCAATAATGTCGCTGTGGCCGCCGAGGTACTTCGTCGCGCTTTCGACAATGACATCAATACCATACTTGAACGGATCCTGGTTCAGGATGGAGGCAAACGTATTGTCGATCATGATCAGAATCTTCTTGCCGATCCTGCGCTCAGCGCTGCGCGTTCGTTTGACGACTTCAGCTATGTCAACGAGGTCCAGCGTTGGATTTGTTGGAGTCTCAAAATACACGATCGTTGTCTTCGGCGTTGCCAGTTTTTCGATCTGATCGAGATGATCCGGATGTACGTACTTCACCGTTATGCCGCTCTTTGGCAGCTCGTCGCGGAACCAGCGGTAGGTACCGCCATACAGCGCTGGCGTGCTTATGATCTCGTCTCCCGGTTTCGTGACCGCAAGGATTGCGGTCGTGACAGCCGCCATGCCCGACGAAAAAAGAGCCGCGGACTCTGCGCCTTCCATTAACGCGATCTTCTCTTCGACGTCGTGTACAGTCGGATTGTGATATCGTGTGTACACATAGACCGTCGGGTCGCCTTTGGCGTAGCGTATTGCGTCCTCGGACGATTCGAACCGGTATGTCGATGTCTGATAGATCGGAGTAGCCACGGGGCCTTTATAGGCGTAGAGCTTGTTCCCGTGAATTGCGCGCGTGGAAAGAGAAAGAGCCGAACCTGCCTGTTTTTTTGTCTTCATGGTTGTTGATCCTGCAATGAGAATGAAGAGTTTGCCTGTGTGACGGAGAATGTGGAATCCGGGCCGTGCTACTTGACCAGCAACAATCTTTTCGTATCTGTAAATCTTCGAGTGCTGATTCTGTAAAAGTACACACCACTGGGAAGAGCGGAGCCGTCGAATTCAACGCTGTACGAGCCCGCGGTGAGATCATCATCCACAAGGGTTGCTACCTGTTTTCCAAGCACAGTATACACCTTCACAACGACAGAAGCATCCTGCGGCACGTGATATCGAATGATTGTCTTCGGGTTGAATGGATTTGGGTAATTCTGTTCGAGGAGAAACGATGACACAGCGTTCAGGTCGTTGTGCGCGTATGTTTCGGATTTCTGAATAACGAGAACCCAATCACTGGTATCCGGTGGTGTGAAGAAAAGCGGCCCGCTCGTTTGGCGGGACAGAGAGCTGTCACCGGTTGAGGGATTGATCCAATGATAGTAAGCGAGTCCGGCACCAGGAAATGTCCTCAACTTTATCCACGAAGTGTGACGCGGAATGTAGGCGATGATCCGAAGTCCCGATGATGCAATTGGGACAAAGTCTTCCTGCGAGCGAAGATCCACGAGCAGATTCTGGGCTGGAGTCGCGTTATACCATTGGATTTTCGCCATGATGTCTTTCAGGATCGTCATGTGCGAAGAACCGGGCAGATTCTTCGCCTCAACAGCGCTGTAGCGGGGCAGATGTGTGCCTGGGAGCTCCGGAGTATCCCACTGCCATATGCCGTTCGCTCCGTATGTCATGCCCACGAGTGCTCCCGAGAGCAGGGACTCATAGCTTGACTGCCTGACAGATGTTGCATCAATGCGGAACGACCGGACCTGTGTCGTATCGCCGGGTTGCCACAGGTTATTGTAGATGTCTTCGTACGTCGCTTCTCCATTCAGAATCGGTTTCGTGTTCTTGTTGTAGAATCCTGTCAACGCCCCCCGCCAGGTAAACGCTCCACCAGCAATATGCGACGATTGATACATGTGAAAACTGAGCCACGTATCGCTGTTGTCAAAAAAATCGAAAGAAGCCCTATATGATTTTGGATGAACCGTGACAAGATGATCATCGCCCGAGGCATTCGTGAGCGTGCGGGCGAAGAGGGCCCAGAAGTCCCTCTTTTCGGTCGCAAAATACTCATTGTCGCCACCGACGATCCACAGTACGTTTGATCCGGCATAGCGTGCTCCGACATAGCGCGCGAGCAGAAGAGATTGCTCAACCGTGAGCGTGCGTGATCCCGGTCCCTGCGCGTAGTACTGCATCATGCCGGCCCAGAGTGGAACAAGTGCAACGACGAATCCTGAGTCGTTTGCCGCCTGGACAATCCGGTCGAGGTAATCGAAATACCTCGGATTAAGTTGTGAAAGGTTTTTGCTCATGAAGAAATCGGCTCCATACCGATTTCTTACTCCATACTCGGGAAAAAACTGGTGCGACATCACGACGATCTGAAGAGCGTTGAAACCCTTTCTTGTTCGATCTGCAAGATACGAGAGCATCTCGGGCTCACGAGATTTCCAGGTGATCTCCCAGGCCGTGTCACCGAGGTAGAAGAACGGATCACCATCACCATAGGTGAGATGGCGAGCGTTGGCGGAAACACGGAGACTCCCCTTTGCATAGAACAGATTGGATCCAGCGTATTTTTGCACGTTGATCTGGCCGTGAATTCCGTGCAATCGCCTGTTGGTCGTGTCATTGCAGGTGACAGTGTAGCCCCAGGTTCCCTCTATAGGTAGCGCAAAACGGACCCGGTAGGTGCTGTCACCATCCCAAAACCCGGCAACGTGCATCGTCATTCCCGCAGGTCCAAGCAGCTGGCAATCGATGGCGAGGTCTTTGTGTGGATTCTCATACGAGCGGGAAGAGAACAGGGTGACCTGCGCCATTCTGTTGGTTGTCGCCTGCAGCGCCTGGCATATCAGATGGGCAGGCCAAAAACTAAGTATGGTGAAATATATCCCAAAACGTGAAAGCACGATGTTCCTCTTTGTTGGAAGCAATCTCAAAAACTGGCGTGAAACGCTCCGTGCTACCGAACGTGTTTTTGAGCTAGGTGAGAGTCAACGTTGTATTCCACTTACCTGTTCCCGAGATTCGTTTCAAAAAGCCTCAGAATCCTCTTGTACTCATCCATCCAGCTTGTTGGCTCTTTGAAACCGTGATCTTCAACCGGAAACACAGCGAGTTCCCAGTTTTCTTTCTTGAGTTCGATGAGGCGCTGCGCGAGCCGGACAGCGTCCTGAAAGTGAACGTTCTCGTCGACCATCCCGTGACAAATCAAGAGCGCCCCTTTCAATCCGTCGGCGAAAAAGATTGGCGAGCTCCGGTGATACGCGACTGTATCGTCTTGAGGGATGTTGAGGATGTCAGAGGTGTAGGATTGATTGTAGTGTGCCCAATCCGTCACGGGACGGAGCGCGGCACCGGCTGCGAAAACATCAGGAGTGGTAAACATTGCCATGAGGGTTATGAAGCCCCCGTACGATCCGCCGTACAAGCCGATCCTCTTCGGGTCGACGCCGTAGTTCTGGACGAGCCACCTCGCCCCGTCAACGTTATCGTCGAGGTCCTGCCCCCCCATGTGCCGATAAATGGCGGTTCTCCAATCGCGTCCGAGTCCAGCGCTTGCGCGATAATCCATGTCAAGAACCGTATACCCTTTATCCGTCAGCAGATTGTGAAACATGTATTCGTGGTAATAGTCACTCCACCACTTGTGTGCGTTCTGGAGGTAGCCAGCGCCATGGACGAAGATGACCGCGGCGCCGTTTGGCTTTTCCGGTTTGTAAAGGCGGGCCGGTACATTCGCTCCGTCGCGAGCCTTGAAGGTAAGAAGGTCGGGCGCGCGCCAGTCATACGATCGAAATTCGTCCGATGAGGAGGAGGTGAACAGAACCGCCTTCGCGCCCGGCTTGTTCTCCATGACATACAGCTCAGGCATCTTGTTGCTGAAGGAATACAACAGGGCGATGCGGTCTTCCGCCGGAGAGATGGTGACTTCGTTACCCCCCTCCATGGAGGTGATGCGCGTCGGTGCTCCCCCCTCGAGCGGCATCGAGTACAAATGACGCTCGCCAAAATGTGCCTCATTCGAGCTGAAGTACCAACGTTTCTTGTTTCTTGAGATTCTCGGACCGTAGATCTCGAATTTCCCCCTCGTGAGCTGTGTCTTTATCTTTCCATCAAGCGTCACCGTATAAAGATGAGACCAACCGTCCTCTTCCGACTGGAAATAAATACGTCGGGAATCCGGAAGCCACCCGACGGTCGTTCCGAATCCGAACCCGCGAATCCCCGGTCCGCCGAGCCAGGCAGAGTCACGCTGGTGCTCGACGGTCGTCGTGAATTTTGCTTTTTCGACGTCAAGCATCACAATCCAGCGGTCCTTGTTGTCCTGCGAAGACAGCTGCACGAACGCGTGCTTTCCGTCGTCAGACCAGTTTGCAGCACTGAAGGAGACTCCGCGCGGCCTGAGTCTCGACCTGCTCGAATCGCCGCCCCCCCGTGGGAACAGACCCCCCGAATTGTCATCGAGTGCACGTTGCCGGAATCTCGGTCTGCCCGTGTCGCTCGCTGCCCTCGCGGTCATGATGCCCGGGATGTCATCAAGCTTGATCTGAGCGACAGAATCGAGAACGGTATCGTAGACGTAAAATTCACTTACGGCCAACGGCTCGCCGACCTTTGTCCGCCCCGGAAGATCCTCGGTAAAACCGCTTTCCGTCACGTAACTCGGAACGACCGTTCGTTTCGGATCGGTGGAAAGTTGTGTCAAAGTGAATGTGATGTAGCGCTCGTCCGGCGAAAGAACGAATGCGGAAGCATTCTTCTGTCCGATCGAGTACGGTTTCGGTCGCTTGAGATCGAGCGCTTCCTGGAACTTCCTTTGAGCCTCCCGTTCTGCTTTGCGCTCGCGAAGGACGTCGAACAACTGAAGCTGTTCCTTTTCAAGATAACGTTGGAGCTCGCTCTTCGCTCCATCGCGCGATTGTCCGCCGGTCCCCTGTGAAAATCCGCCCCCTCCTTGTGAGAATCCTCCTGCTCCCTGGAGATTTGTCAGTTGAATTTCTGCCGATGTTTTGAGATCGCGCAGGAAGAGATTCCCCTGGCGATCGAAGACGATTTTCTGCTCGTCGAAGGTAAACCGTGGATTTGATTCCGGTGTCGTCGTGCTTGTGAGCTGGATTTCCTTCTTTGCCCGGATATCCAGGAGAAAAATATCCGATCCCTTTGCGTAGAGTCTCTTTGTTTTGTCTTTGTTGTAGCTGCCGAATCGACCGGGCAGCCGCCTTTGTTCTTCAATGGTAACGTGTCGCGGCGTTCCCCCCTTGGCGCTTACCACATACAGAGAGTCTCCTTCGTCTCCCTTTTGTCGCCAGTTGAAGTAGATATTCTCGCCATCTTCCGACCAAAAGGGACGACTCGGCGACGTTCCCATCCATTTCGGATCGCGCATGATCGTGTCAACGGTGAGCCATCCACGCGTTGGATTAGATGGTGTCCCGCGCTGCTGAGCAGGCAACAGCGAAACAAGGAGGAGGAGAACAATGAGTGAGAACGCCGATGTATGTGCAAGGCGCATGATGTAATCTCCGACGGTGAGGGTATGTTTGGCAAGCGTGGGGTCAAAGTAAAGAAAAGGGGGATGGAATTCAACGCAGGGGAAGTGCCTTAAACCCGAGATAGGAGCGGTGTTTTTTTGTATTTTGGGAACGTTGACTGCGATCTACGCGTCAAAGAGAGCAATAACGGGCTTGTCCGCTGCTGCTGAAAGAGACGATGCAGTCCACGACAGCCATCCTTTTTCACCCATTGGGTGAAGGTAGTTGCTCCGGAGACCATATATGCGATTGAAGCTTGAACGCACCGACGAACGACTGACGCGTCGTACAGGATTGATTCTCATCAACCGGTTCGGGGATAAGATC